>Ga0182021_10001864_pt1 | contig 24469 bp, 16 predicted proteins | sample 612E3MmetaG_FD_120493 | JGI IMG/M metagenome (GOLD analysis project Ga0182021, IMG submission 120493) | Permafrost microbial communities from Stordalen Mire, Sweden - 612E3M metaG (Illumina Assembly) | ecosystem: Environmental > Terrestrial > Soil > Wetlands > Permafrost | place: Sweden... | reverse complement strand
GCTCCTGCCCGGCAGCAGCCCCGACCCGCGAGAGGACCCAGCCAGAGCCTTTCGGCGGCTGAGGAAGCGCGCGCAGCCGAGCTCGAGTCTGAAATCGTGGCCCAGGAACGCGCCGCTCAGCAGCCCGCCGCGCGCGCTCGCGACCGTTCGCGTCCCGCCGACTTAGAACCCGCCGGACGACCCCGCGGCCAGAGCCCGCTGGCCGTCCGCGCGGCCGAGGAATACGGCTACGTGAGCCGCGACGTCCGCCGCATCTTGCGCGTCGGTGGCTCAATGGTCGCAATCCTGCTCGTCTTCTTCGTCCTGATCGACATCCTGCACGTCGTCTCGCTCTGACGCCTTGCTCCGCGCCGCTCGCGCGGACCGGCGCGGCAGACGCGAGGAACCCATTTGCGCGGGAGAGGCAGGGCTCGGCATATCGGTTCCACACTGCCCCGGCAGGTGGCAAGTCCACCAGCCGCGATGACCCAGCGGCGAGTAGCATCCGGACATGGCCACGCGTCGCCCCAGCAGAGCCGGCCCCTCCAGCCAGCAGCCGATCTTCACCCCGCCCCCGGAGCGCCAGCCTCTGGCCGCCCGGATGCGGCCGCGCAGTCTGGACGAGGTCGTCGGCCAAGACCAGCTGATCGGCGAGCGCGGAGCGTTGCGGCGCGCCGTAGAGCGGGGTCGCCTTGGCTCCACCCTTCTGTGGGGGCCGCCCGGCAGCGGCAAGACCAGCCTGGCTCGCGTCCTGGCCGATGCCGTCGGCGCTCACCTGGTGACGATCTCCGCCGTGATGAGTGGCGTCGCGGAGGTGCGCGCTCTCGTCGTCGAGGCGCGTGACCGGCTTGCCCTCAACGGCCTGCAGACGATCCTCTTCATCGACGAGATCCATCGCTTCAACAAGGCCCAACAGGACGCGCTGCTGCCCCATGTCGAAGAAGGAACCGTCACCCTCGTTGGCGCCACCACGGAGAACCCATATTTCGAGGTGAACTCGGCGCTGCTATCGCGTCTGCAGGTCTATCGCCTTGAACCGCTGAGCGACCAGCAGGTGGCGACGGTGGTCAGGCGCGCCCTTGCGGACGAGGAACGCGGGCTGGCGGGGAGTCTGGGGCCGGCGGGGGGCGTATCCATCGGGGACGAGGCCTTCGAGCATCTGGTCAGCCTCTCGGCCGGAGATGCCCGCCAGGCCCTCAACGTCCTCGAAGGCGCGGTTTCGATCGCCGAGGCCGAAGGTTCCCGCGACGAGGAAGGCCGGGCCTCGCCCAGGCTGGCCGACGTCGAGGCGGCCGCCCAGCAGCGAGCCCTATCCTACGATCGAGCCGGTGACGGCCATTTCGACACCGTCAGCGCTTTCATCAAGAGCATCCGCGGTAACGACCCGGACGCCGCCCTGTACTGGCTGGCCGCGATGATCGCCGCCGGCGAGGATCCCCGCTTCATCGCCCGCCGTCTGATCATCTCCGCCTCCGAGGACGTGGGCCTGGCCGACCCGCGCGCCCTTGAGATCGCCGTCGCCGCGGCCCAGGCGCTCGATTGGGTCGGGCTTCCGGAGGGTCAGTACGCCCTGGCTCAAGCCACCGTCTTCCTGGCCGCGACCGCGAAGAGCAACGCCGCCGGTCGCGCCTACTTCGCCGCGATGGACGACGTCCTGGGCCACGGCTCGCTGCCGGTTCCGGCGCACCTGCGCTCGAGCGGGCCGGGCCGGCGCAGCTACCGCTACCCGCATGACTTCGCCGGCGACGACGTGGCGCAGCAGTACTTGCCCGGCGAGCTGGCCGATCGTCGCTACTACTTTCCCGGCGACGAGGGAGCCGAGGTCAAGATCCGCGAACGGTTCGACCGGCTGCGCGAGGTCCGACGTGACCCGCCCCGTCGAAAGCGCCCCGTTGAGGGGCAGCCGCAGGCGGATCCGATGGCCGTCGGTTCGGAAGGGATGCGGCGCCGTCAGGAGAGCCTGCGCGAGCTCGCCGACGAGCAGCGCCGCGATGCCGGCGGCGAGCAGCAGGCGCCCATATCGGCTGTCGGCCAGGCGACGGCAAGGGACGTTCCGGGCTGATCTGAGCCTCAACCGACGGCAATGGTGCGTTAGGGCTCCAGATCCAGCGCCCGGACGTGCCTGGTCTGGAAGATTGCGATCGGCCGACGGTCGAACGCGGCAACACGCGTGATCCCCAGGCGCTCGGCAGTGGCGACCAGAACGGCGTCCGTGAGGCGCGGCCGGTATTCCATCGTTTCGCGGAGCAGTTCCGAGGCCCGTGCCAGGTCGGCCTGGGTCGGGGCCACCACCCTGACCGCGCCACTCTGGATCGACTCGAGCAGCGCCAGCGTGGCCCGCAGCCCCAGCTCGCGCTGGAGCAGCAGATCCACTTCACCCAAGGTCAGCGCCCCGATCATCAGTGGCTCGTTGGCCCGCCCGAACCAGGCCAGCGCGGCGCGGTGATTCAGGTCCGACTGGTCAGCCGCGGCCAGGATCGCGCTCGAGTCCAGGAGAATGGCCACGGCTCAGGCCTCCTCCGGGCGAGGCCGCTGGCCGGCCTCTCGCCGCGCGATCCCCCGCCCATCGAGGGACAGCCGTCCGTGGTCGCTCCGGCCGACGGCCAGAAATGGCAGGTCGGGCGTGGTGTCGTTCTTCTCCAGATGAGCCTCCAGGGCGGCCGCGATGACCGACGTCTTGGTCACGCCAGTCCGCGCCGCGAAGCGATCGAGCCGCTCCAGCAGGTCGGGGTCCATCAGAACCGTGGTCCGCTTCAGCATATGTGGTCATATATACCACACTGGCGCAAACGGGCAACGCCTCGTAGCATCCACCCGTCGTCCTGCTCCCCCGCATGAGGTGGAACCCGTGAACCGCTTCGAGGCCAACCTGCGCATTCCCGGCCCCACGTCGCTCCCAGACGCCGTCCGAGAGGCCGGCGCCCGCCAGATGGTCAACCATCGCGGCCCGGAGTTCGCCGTCCTCCAGAACAGCATCATCGCCCGCCTGAAGACGTTCTATAAGACCGAGAACGACGTCCTGATCGTCACGGCGGCCGGGACGGGCGGGCTCGAGTCGGCGATCGTCAGCTTCCTCTCCCCCGGAGACAAGGTCCTGGCGGTCACCATCGGCGCCTTCGGCGATCGCTTTGCCAAGATCGCCTCCGCCTACGGCGCGGACGTAACCAAGCTCGCCTCCGAGTGGGGCAAGGCCGCGGAGCCGGCCAAGGTCCACGAGGCCCTCCAGGCCGGTGGCCCATGGAAGGCCGTTCTGATGACCCAGAACGAGACCTCCACCGCAGTTACCAACCCGATCGAAGCGCTGGCGAAGGTCGCCCACGAAGTGGCGCCGGATGCGCTGATCCTCGTCGACGCGATCTCGGGCCTTGGGGCCGTCCCGTTCGAGACGGATGCATGGGGCCTTGACGTCGTCGTCAGCGGTTCGCAGAAGGCCTGGATGGTCGCGCCCGGCCTCAGCTTCGTCGCCGTCTCGCCGCGCGCCTGGGAAGCGGCCGCGGTGGCGAAGATGCCCAAGTTCTACTTCGATCTGCTCGCCCACAAGACCAGCGCCGAGGCCGGCCAGACCCCGTGGACCCCGGCCGTGGCGGTCATGTTCCAGCTCGAGGTAGCCCTTCAGCTGATGGAGCAGGAGACGCTGCCCGAGATCTGGAAGCGCCACGCGGCCGTCGGCGCCGCGGTTCGCGCCGGCCTGACGACCCTCGGCTTCAAACTCCTGGCGGACCCCAAGTTCGCCTCGGACACGGTCACCGGGGCCTGGATCCCCGAGGATCTCGACTGGAAGACCTTCAACGGCAAGCTTCGCAAATACGGGCTCATCGTTGCCGGCGGCCAGGGCGCCCTGAAGGGCAAGATCTTCCGGATCGGGCACCTCGGCCACGTAACGATCCCGAACATTCTGAACGCGATGGCCGTTCTCGAGCAGACGCTCATCGAGCTCGATCGACCCGTCACTCCTGGCACGGCCGTGGCCGCCTCCCAGGTGGCGGCACTCAAGGCCCTCGGCGTGACCAAGTAAGGAGCATCCGATGAAGATCCTCGTTGCGGAGCCTCTGGCCAGGCAGGGCATCGAGATCCTGCGGGCCCATCATGAAGTCGATGAGAAGATCGGCCTCTCGCCCGAAGAGCTCGCCGCCATCATTGGCGAGTACGACGCGCTGCTCGTTCGCAGCCAGGTAAAGGTGACGGCCGACATCCTGGCCCATGCGACGCGCCTGGTCGTCATCGGTCGGGCCGGCGTCGGTGTCGACAACGTCGACCTCGAGGCCGCCACCCGGGCGGGCGTCGTGGTCGTCAACGCCCCAACCGGCAACACGGTCTCGGCGGCCGAACAGACGATCGCCCTGATGCTGGCGCTCGCGCGCAAGACAGCCGCCGCCGACGCATCGATGCGCAAGGGTGAGTGGAAGCGCAGCGCCTTCACCGGCGTCGAGCTGCGCGGTCGCACTCTCGGCATCATCGGCCTGGGCAAGATCGGCCAGGCCGTGGCCGATCGCGCTCGCGGCCTCGAGATGAACATCATCGGCTACGACCCGTTCGTGACCGCGGATCAGGCCGCCCTGCACGGCATCAACCTGGTCGACGTCGAGACGATCATCGAGAAGGCCGACGTCATCACCGTTCACGTGCCCCTCAACAAGGCGACGCGCGGCATCGTCGGCCCGGACCAGATCGCGAAGCTCAAGCCCGGCGTGATGCTCGTCAACGTCGCCCGCGGCGGCGTCTACGACGAAGCGGCCGTGGCCCAGGGTCTCACCGAGGGCAAAATCGCCGGCGCCGCGTTCGACGTCTTCGAGAAGGAGCCGCCGGTCGACTCGCCGCTGCTGACCGCTCCGAACACCGTTCTGACGCCGCATTTGGGCGCCTCCACGGCCGAGGCCCAGGTCCGCGTGGCGGAGGAGGCCTGCGAGCAGGTCATCGACGTCCTGGCCGGCCGATCGGCCCGCTACGCGGTCAACGCCCCGCTGCTCACCCCTGAGACGGCCCGCGCGATCGCGCCCTACTTGCCTCTCACCGAAACGCTCGGGCGCATCGGCGCTCAGTACTTCCGCGGCGCGATCAAGGCCCTGACCGTGGACGTGGCCGGCGACCTGGCCAACTACGACGACTCACAGCTCACAGCGGCCGCTCTCCGAGGCATCCTCGAGAACGCCACGAGCGAACGAGTCAACCTCATCAACGCCGCGTTCCTGGCCAAGAACCGGGGCCTGACGGTGAATGAGCGCAAGACCAACGACGCCGGCACGTTCGCCTCACTGGTGACTCTGACGCTCGAAGGCGACAGCGGCAAGGCCGTCGTGGCCGGCACGATGGCCAATGGAGAGCCGCGTTTGGTCCGCATCGACGACCACTGGCTCGACATGGCGCCGACGCCGCTGATGCTCGTCACGCGCCATCAGGACAAGCCTGGCACCATGGGTCGCATCGGACTCATGCTCGGCGAGGCGGACGTGAACATCAGCGCGATGACTCTGGCGCGAACCCCGACCCGGCAGGACGCCCTGATGCTGCTGGCGATCGACGACGAGGTCCCCGACTCCGTCACGGCAGCAATCCGGAACCACCCGGCGGTCCTCGACGTGTGGGTCATCCGGGCCGCCACCGACCGTTGAACTCCTCTCTGCGGGAGGCGGAGCGGCCCTCCGGGGCCGCTCCGCTCATTCCCGACGGCCTCGACGCGATCCTGGTCCTGCTCCGACACGGCGAGACCCAGTTCATCGTCGACAACCGCTTCCAGGGGCAGATGGAAGCGCCGCTGACTCGCCTCGGCGTGCGGCAGGCCGAGTTGGCGGGCGCGCGGTTGGCACATCCCGACGCCGCTCCGCAGTTGCCAATTCCAGACACCGCGCCTTTCGCTATCGTCCACTCCCCGTTGGGTCGGGCACGGCGCACGGCCGAGCTCGTGGCCGGGGCGATGGACGCCGCCGGTCGGGCCACTCCCCCGCTCCGCCCCGATGCGGGATTCCTCGAGATCGCCCAGGGCGGGTGGGAGGGACTCACGGACACGGAGATCAGGGCCCGCTTTGGCGAGTCGCTGGCCGCCTGGCGGCGCTGGCCGACCCGCTTCCACGCGCCCGGCGGCGAAAGCCTCGAGCAGGTTCGGGCCCGGGTCGAAGCCTCACTGGCGGTCATCCTGGCGGAGCTGGCGGCTGGGACGCCGCGCGGGACGATGGATCGGCACCAGGTCCTCGGCTACGCGGACGCGGCCCGGCAAAGCCCACGCTGGTCGCTGATCGTCGGACACGGCGGGGTCTTCCGAGTTGTGGTGTGCGCCCTTCTCGGCCTGCCGGCGGAGCATTTCTGGAACTTCGATTTCGGCCTCGCGTCAATCTCGGTCGTCGAGATAAGGGCCGGTCGCGCGGTTCTGCGCGCGGTGAATCTGGACGAACATCTCGCGCAAGCGGATGGCGCGATCTCGGCCGAGTCACCGCTGGAACGCTCCGAATCCGGCGCGCTCTGAGGCGAGGGCCTGCCGGGTCCGTCGCCCGCGCCAAAAACTTCAGCTACGCTTGCCTCGACCCTTCCCGGGTCGCTTTGGACCGCGACCCGGGATGCGGAACACGAGCCGCAGCAGAGCCTGACTCACTCGACGCCGCGCCGCAGCAAGAGAAACGAGCCGCTCTGTCGGCAGATTCCTCCGACCGTAGACGACCTCGACATGCGCGGTCGCGACCTCGCCCAGCGGATCTCGCGCTCGCGGTACCACATCGGCAAGCATGCCCGTGTACTCGTACACCGTCTGCGTTGGCAGTGGCCTGTAGCCAAGCCTGCTGGCCACCCGGACGATGCTCCTGTACACGGCTTCGGGAGTCTCCAACCGTCGCCGCCGGCGCCGCCATACGACCAGCAATGCCAGCAAGACCACGAGAACGATCACAGCCGTAAGCAGCATCAAGCCAGGACCGCCGTCGGAGGATTCGGGGGAGGTCGAGCCGGCACCGCCGTGCCGTGGCGTCACTTGCGGGACCGCCGACGCGACGGAGCTCGACGCAGACGGCAACGGGGTCCGGGCAGCCGACGACGGCCCGCCCGGCGCAAGCACCGTAGGCTGACCCACCGAGCCCCCGGTCGGATCGAACGGAACCCAACCGAAGCCCGCGAAATAGACTTCGACCCAGGCGTGGCGCTGCTGCCCGGTCACGTCTATCGCGCGACTCGCTTGCTCGACGGGCCCCGACAGATACCCCTCGACGTAGCGGGCGGGGAACCCTTCCATCCGCATCAGCATTGTCATGGTCGTGGCGTATTGCTCGCAGAAACCCCGCTTGAACGTGGCGAAGCAATCGACCGTAGTCATTGACCCGCACGCCAGATCCGAGATATTGGCGTCGTAGGTGAAGTTGTTGGGATCGCGCAGGTAATCCTGTATGGCTTTCGCCGCGTCATACGCGTTTGCGAAATGCCCCGTCTTTGGATCGAGCGCCACGCCGTTGGCGCTCGCCCAGGACTCGATCTGACTGAGCAGGCCCTTGCCGGCGTCCCCCACCAGGTCGGCGCCCTGGGTGTACCGCTGCCGAATCGCAGCCGGGTAGCTCGTGCCGGTGCGTCGCAGCTGCCACTCCGTGAGCCCGGCGCCCGTGAGGTCCAGGTTCGGCACTGCGGAGGTCACCGAATAGTTCGTGGAATCGGTCGGGAACCAGACGACGTCGGAATCCGGCGGCGAGCCACCGACCAGAACGCGAGTGACCGGAACGGTCGCCGACACGGGCTCGTTGGCGACCACGAGATGTTCGAGCGACGCGTCGCGAACGTTGACTGTGTATGTGAACGTGGTCCGAGTCGACGCGGCTGCATCGACTCGATCGAGCGTTCCGTCGTTCAGGCCGTCACCAGGTTGCAGGCCACTCTGCGAACCTGCGCCTGCCGCCCAGCCATTTGACCTGAAGCTGTCGTATGAGATCACGCGCCAGTGGGAGTTTGGGGCCCCTTCGGGCATCTGGATGGTCAGGACGATGCTGTTCGACGCGCTGAAAGACGACCCGATGACTGTCGAGCTTCCGAAATCGCCTCCCTGGCTGAAGCGGCTCTGGCCACCCGTGGGTAGATACGTGCTGACCCAGATCGCGACATCGTGGAAGTTACCGCCGAGCCCGGACCAGGCATTCGCCAGCGGCGCCGAGCTGGCGACCGTAGTCAAGATCAAAGCCCCACAGATCGCCGACGAGGCGAAACCAAGACCGTTCTGGAGTCGCGGCGTGTTGATGTCGCCGCCACGCCAGACGCGATGCCGCTGCAGGCTCGTGCGCTCATCGGCGGCATGCGCTCCGAGCAGCAGCACCAGTGCGGCGGCGCTGAAGAGAACCAGGGCCGGGAACTGATCCTGGCCCGTAAGCGCCATGTTGGCAATCAGGATGACCGCCATGAGCAGAACGCCGTTGATGGCGCGGTGGTACCCAAAGACGTCGTACGAAGCGGCCTGGGCGGTCCCCCAGACGACGATGCCGATGATCAGGCAGAAGTGCCCGTACTGGGTAGTGGCGATCTGGTGGCGCCAGGTCAAGTCGAGGTAGGCCTGGGTAACGGAGTACGCGGTCGCCTGGAACCACCCGACAAGGCCCGGCGTCGCTTGCGGCGCCAGGGGGACCACCGAGCCTACGACCTCTATCAGCACGAAGGCCCCGATTACCGCGCCCGCGACCTGGGCGATCCATGGCGCGACGTTCAGGCGGGAGCCGACATAGCCCCAGAGAGCAGCCGCAATCCCAATCCAGATGACGAAGCTCGTCAGGTCGTCCCGCCCGAGGATCCAGCGAGCGTCGGCGATCGACCAGGCCGTCGTGCCTGCCATCACCAGTACCAGAACCACGCTCAGCCAACCCTCGTCCGGGCGTAGCCGTTCGAACAATCTGCCCAGGTGGCCGGGCTCGTCGACGCGATCCCAATCGCGTGGCCGCAGCTCACCTGCCGGGTGCCTCGGCAGCGCGTCCGCGGTCATGCCAGGACCGTCCCGAGATCGTCGCCGGCCGCAACCTTGCACGCCTTGAGGTCGTATTCGGCCAGGGTAAAACGAAGCGCCCGCCTCTGCGCCGACTCGACCGCCAGCTCGTCGCCCGCGCCGCGCCGTCCCGGTTGACCGGCCCGCTCGTAGCTGGCCGCGTCGACCGTCACCACCACGGCGGCCACGCCTCTGCCCCGAAGGGCCGCCAGCGCCCGGATCCACGATCGGTCCAATGAGGGCGTGACGACGACTGCGGTCATGCCGCGCCTCAAGCGGGGCAGGCCGGCGAGCAGCACCTCGGCCAAAGGAGTGCGCCCATCGCCGTCTACGGCGGCCATCAGCTGCATGATCTTCAGACGCTGGCGCGGGCCCCGATCTGCCGGGATCGAGACGAGCCGGTGGCCGCTGGTAGTAACGCCCACGGCGCGGTTCTCGACGATGGCGTCATGGGCGATGGAGGCCGCCACCCGGAGCGACTCCTCTACCGTCGAAACGTCGCCCTCTCCGCCCTGCACGGCGGTCTCCAGATCCAGGAAGAGCCACACGTCCGCCGTCTGCTCCAGGTCGAACTCCTTGACCTGGATCTCGCCCAGGCGAGCGGTGCTGCGCCAGTGGATCCGATTGAAGCTGTCGCCCGGGGCGTAGGGCCGGACAGTGGTGGCCAGCGGAGTTGTCTGGAGCGTCCGCTCCGGGGCCGAATGCGAGCCCTCGAGGTTGGCGTTCGGCAAACGCCAACGCGGCAGGGGCACCACGCGCGGAAACACGGTCACGACCGTCGGCCGGCCCACCGTGGCGGCCGCTTCGAAGAAGCCGAACGGATCGCCGGTACGCACGACCATCGGCTCGATTCGGTATGTGCCTCGCCTCGTCAGCGGCACGATCGCGACCCAGGATCGCTGAGCCCACGAGCGCAGGCTGAGCGCGCGACCGGGAAGCGGAACCGGCAGATCAGTCGGGTTGTAGACCTCAAGCCACGGCTTAGGCAAACGGCTGGCGTTAGAGATGCTGTACGTGGTCCGAAGGTCGTCCCCGACGTGGCCCTGGCGATGATCCACGCGATAACCCGCTTCCAGATCAGCGAGGCCGAAGCGGGTGAGCACGTAGCTGCCGCCGACGGCCAGAAGCCCAAGGTAGACCACGTAGAACAGGAACGGCAGGCCGGTCGAGAAAGCGGCGAGGACCAGAACCAACGCCACGACCAGGAACTGGAGCCGCCGGATCACGACGTTTCGCCCTTCTCGAGGCTATCGGGCCGGGCTGCCGCTGGCGCCCCTCTGGACCGAGGTCTTGCCATCCAGCACCTCCGCCCTCTCTCCCTGCCGATTTGAGGCCGTCGCCCGGCTCGGATCCACGGCCACGCTGTCGAGCAGCTCGGCTACGACCTGGCGCGGGTCGATATCGTGCATCGACGAGCTCGTCTTGATGATCAGGCGGTGAGCCAGGCAGGACTCGGCGAGAGTCTTGATGTCGTCCGGGATGACGTAGTCGCGGCCGTTGAGGGCGGCCAGCGCCTGGCCCGTGCGGTACAACGCCAGCGAACCACGCGGCGACGCGCCCAGGTAAACGTCGGGGTGCGTGCGGGTGGCGTTGACCAGACGAACGATGTAGTCGGCCACGCTCGGATCGACGTAGATCTCGCGCACACCCTTCTGGAGCTCGCGCAGATCCTCGACCGACAGAACCTCCTTCAGATCCTCCAGAGGATGACTGATCTTCTGCTGGTCGAGGATCATCTGCTCATCGGCCTGGCTCGGGTAGCCCAGTCGGATGCGGAGCATGAAGCGATCCAGCTGGGCCTCCGGCAGGGCGAATGTGCCTTCGTATTCGATCGGGTTCTGCGTGGCGATGACGAGGAACGGCTCCGGCATCGCATACGTGGTGCCATCGATCGTGGCCTGGTGCTCCTCCATGCATTCCAGGAGGGAGGACTGGGTCTTGGGCGTGGCGCGGTTGATCTCGTCGGCGAGGACGACCTGGGCCATGATCGGGCCCGGCCGGAATTCGAACTCCTGCGTCCGCTGGTTGTAGATCGAAAGGCCCGTCACGTCCGACGGAAGCAGGTCCGGCGTGAACTGGATGCGCCGAAAGCTGCACCCGAGGCTACGGGCCAAGGCCTTGGCAAGCATCGTCTTGCCGGTGCCCGGCACGTCTTCTATCAGTAGATGACCGCGGCACAGCAGGGCAACCAGGGTCAGTCGAACTTCATGTCTCTTGCCGACGATCACACGTTCGACGTTGGCCGCAACCATCTCGCCGGTCTCTTGGATGCTCGTCATCTGTCTCTCTTCTGGATTCAGAGGTTGGTTGATGATCCGCGAGCGGGTCGCAGAGTCGGTGTCCAGGCCAGGCCCCCGTCTTGGGACGTCTTCAGGGACGCAACATACTACGCCCAGACGACCTGACACCGACTCGTGTGACCGAAGCAGGTACGTCCTGCGGTCGCCCCCGGGCGCTCGACACCGATTGCGCGTCGACCTATCCTGACAGCCTTGCGAATCGCCTTGCAGAAGACGGGACCTTCGGACTCCTTCGCGAGTACGAGCAGGGCGGCTCACCGCGGAGGTACGACGGCGTACCCTCGATCAACGAGCGCACGGTTGGCCGCGCTCGGAGCTGGCAAACGACATCGGAGCACAGATGAGCGAACTCACCGACTCGTATTGCGAGCGATGTGGCACCCGCTACACCTTCGGTCCGAGCCCCACTAAGGGGCCGTCGCTGACCGGTGCGCGTCTCCTGGCGAGGGGTCTCAAGAACTTCGTCATGACCGACGGGACGTCGATGGACGAGGCCATGGCCGCGGCCCGCATCGACGTCACCAAGGACGAGTCGACGCGCGTGACCGAGGAATTCCATCGGACCTTCAACTTCTGCATGACCTGTCGCCAATATGCTTGCGACAAGTGCTGGAACGAGAACCAGGGTGCCTGCCTCTCCTGCGCTCCACTCTGGGACCACGGGCCAATCGCGCCCCAGGACCATCTCATCGTCCGCACGCCGGTTTCGCGCCAGGATCTCGGAGACGCCGGTAAAGCGACCTTGGCGGCGGACGTCGCGTCTGGTCCCGCCGGCTCCCCGGATGCCGTGGCGTGGCCCGACGAGGACGAACTGCCCGGTCGGCTCGCCCCTCGCCCTGGCGGCAACGGCCACCGGCCCGTTGAGGCAGCGCCGGCAAGCCCAATGGCGAAGGCCACTACCTGGCCCGAGGCGCCGACGTTCGCGCCCGCGGCGCCGCCTGAGCAGGAACTGCCGAAGCAGACAGAGCCGGTGGCGCGCCAGAAGCCTCAACCTGGGCCGCAGCAGCCCCGCCAGCCAGCCAGAGTCTCGGACGAAGAGCAGACGGCGGCCGAGCAACTGCGCGCTCAGGCGGCGGCCTGGAAGTCGCGTGACGACGGCTGGGCCCTCTGGCCCTTGAGCGACGAGCCGGCCAACACGGAGATGACCCTCACTCCCGAGGAGCTCCATCTCATCAAGACTCAGCTCAGCCACGCTCCGTCGCCCGACGAACCAGCTGCGTCCCCCACTCGGGCCGCGGCACCTGAGGCGCAAGGATTCACGCCGTCACACACCCTTGCTGAGGACGCGGCTCGCGTGACGGAGCCGGAGCCGGGCTACGGAACCGAGCCGGAGCGGCCATCTGCCGGCGCCTGGGAGCCGGAGACGCCGGCGCCGAGGAAGGCGCCATCTTCCGATTTCGACCTGCTGGGCTCGCTCCGGCAGCCGATCGAGCTACCGCAGCCGCCCTTGGGGCCCGACCCGCACCGCAAGCCGGTCATCGGCCGCTTGCTGGGTCAGCGTGCGCCGACCGACGAGTCTCCCAACGAAACCGCGCCAAAGGCCCCCAGGCCCGTCAAGGCGCCCCGGCAGAAAGGCACGGGACCCACGACGCCGTGGCCGGCGCCGACCAGATGGGTTGACCGCCCGGTCGAGCGCCACGACTGGTGGGGCGACGCATATGCCAGCACGGTCGAAGGAGTGGCGCAACCGCAGGCAGCCCCGGCCAAGACCACGGAGCCCATCGCGGTCGAGGCAGGGGCGGAGAATCGGCTCCCTGCCGCCTCCGCAGCCATCGTCTTCGCCACGCTTCAGCCCGAGGGCGAATCCGAGTTCGAGCCGGAGCCCGAATCCGAGCCGGTCCGGCCCACCGAATCAGAGGTCGAGCGGGCGCCGGCCCAGCAACCTCTCTTCACGACGCCCTCCGTGCCCACCGACCCCTGGGCGGCGGCGAACCCCGACCTGCCCGCCCGCACCCCGATCGAATGGCCCGCCAGCGATCCACTCGAACCAAAGCCGGCGCCGCCGGCGACTCCAGCGACGCGACGCCCCGCGACACCTGCTCCCGTCGCGGCCCACCACACCGTGGAGCCCGCTCCGTGGCCACCGATCGGCGCCCGCTGGCCCACCCAGACCAGCCCGGCGGCACCCTGGCCTATGCCCCACGCCGACGTCCCAGCCTCGGTCGTGGCCGCTGCCCGGGCCGATCAGTCCGAAATGGCTGAGTCGCCTCTCGTGGCCGCGCTCTGGGCCGAGTCGGCTCAGCAGGTGCTGGACCGTGGCACGGTCCGCGTCTGCCATCACTGCGCTTTGCCGGTCTCGACACAGGCCCGCTACTGCCGCCGCTGCGGTACACGGCAGGGCTGAGATCCGCGCCGCGCCGAACCCGGTCCGGGGTTAGTCGTCCAGATCTTCGAATAGCCCGGGCTGCAGATCCTCGCCGTGGATTGAGCCGTGCGGCCGCAGCAGCGATCGGACCTGAGCTTTTCGCACGAAGCGGCGGTTGCCCAGCTTGATGCTCTGGAGCTGACCGGTCCGGGCCCACCGCCCGATGGTACCGGACGTGAATCGCACGTTGGACGCGGCCAGCAAGTCAGCCGCCTCCGAAAGTGAGATCCAATCGGTCGGTGGCTTCGGCATCTGTCAGTCCGAGTCCTTCTGGGCCGACACGCTCGACGGCTCGCTCGACGATGCGGCGGACTGCTCGCCCGACGATGCGGCGGACGGCGCGGCGGAGGATCCGCCGGACTGCTCGCCTGACGATGCGCCGGACTGCTCGCCTGACGATGCGCCGGAACCGGCTTCCGATGCCCCGCTCGACCCGGACTCCTGTGGTCCCGCCTTCGAAGGCTTCGCCGTCGACCGCTCTTTTCGGGCCCAGCCGGTCCCCTTGAAATGGACCGTTGGCACGCCGAAGGCCTTCCTCATCGGCGCGCCGCACAAGGGGCAAGCGTCCGGGCCCTGGCTGTGGAGGGAGTGCATGACCTCCATCTCGTGGCCGCAGCTTGTGCAGACGTAGTCGTAGGTGGGCAAGGGGCTCTCCGGTTCCGCTAGCCGCGGGTCATGCGCATGCCGCACTTGGGGCAGTAGAACGCCCGCACGTGCCCGGAGTTGAAGCCGCAGTGGGCGCACACCAGGCCGTCCGCCTTCGTGCCGGTGACGGGTCTCTCCACGGACACGACGCCGAGGGCGTGATGGTCGCCCGCGATGTTGCCGAACAGCCCCGCCAGGATCCGCGACGCGTTCCGCTCCGTGTCGCCGCGGGCGCCCTTCCCGCCCCACCCGACAACGGCACGAACGATCATGTCGCCGGTCATCTCGTCCCAGTGCGACGCGACGCCGCCGACGATGGTGTTGTACTCCGGGTATCCGGAAGTGTCGAGCTCGCCGTCCAGGAGGCCGCCCACGAACGTATCGAAGGCCAGATCGATCGCGTCGACGCCCTCCAGCACGACGAGGGCATGCCGCGTGACGGGTAGCCTCTTGCGGTGGTAGGTGAGCCACTCCGCGGCGTCGGGCATGCGAACGATGAACGGAGCCGCCCTGCCCAGCTCGACCGGGTACGGCTCGACGAGCTCCGGCTCCCCCTTGAGGTAGCCGTCGAGCATCCGCGCCAGTCGGGCGACGGCACTCGGACCGGCCTTGATGCGGACGCTCTGGCTGCACTTCGCCGAGTACGAGATCTTCAGCGTGAAGTCCTGGGCAGGGACATCCTCAACGGCGGGCGGTGTGTTGATCTGGGCGGACCTCTTCTTCCCAAAGAGCGGCACGGTCGTTCCTCGAAGGTGTGGCGAACCTGTACGTATCGTATCGTGCGCCGGGTCCGTCTGCGAGGGTAACGGTCGACTGGCCAGATTTGCCGAGCGTTGCGTCGCGGCTCTCGCGAGCGGCCGGCCGCGTCCGGAGGCGGCGCCGACGGGCGGCCGGCTAGCGATTGCCGCGTTCGGCAAGCCTAGCCACCAGCTCCTCCAGCTCGGCGGCTCGCGCCTTCGCGGCCTCAACGACGGCAGGCGGCGCCTTGGAGACGAACGCCTCATTAGCCAGCCTGGCGCGAGCCGCCGCGAGCAGTCCCTGGGCCCCGGCCAGCTCGCGTTCGAGGCGGGCGCGGTCGCGCCCGTCCTGGGCCTCGTCCCGGGCCGCAGGGCGCACCACCGCCTCGATCTCGCCGACGATGACCGAGAGGCCGCCGGCCACTCCCCGTCTAACCGTCTCGGGGCTGAGCGCGCGGCCGAGCGGCTTCGCCCGCGCAAGTCGCTCGATGGCGGGCTGGAGCGCCTCGAAGGTGGGGCCCAGCGAATCGGGCACGTAGACGTCCAGCGGCAGCCACGCGGCCGGCTCGATGCGCGCCTCGGTGCGGGCGTTGCGCACCGCCCGCACCAGGTCGATCAGGGCAGCCACTTCCACTTCGGCGGCCACGTCGGCGGCATCGGCATCGACGGTCGGCCAGTCGGCCACGATCAGCAAGCTCGGATCCTGCGCCCCGTGCGGAAGCCGCTCCCAGATCGTCTCGGTCACGAACGGCATGATCGGATGGAGCAGCCGCAAGTAAGTGTCCAGAACGTCGACCAGCGTCCACCAGGTGGCTTCGCGCTCGTCCGCGCCGAGGTTCTCGTCGCCGAGGCGGATCTTCGCCAGCTCCACGGCCCAGTCGCAGTACTCGTTCCAGATCGCCTCGTACAGGATCTGGCTGGCGTCACCGAAGGCGTACAGGCCCATCGCCTCGTCAATCGCTGCCACTGTCGCGGCCGCCCGGGAAAGGATCCAGCGGTCGGCCGGGCCGACCTTGTCGCGGGCAGGCAATTCCCGCCGCGCTCCGGCAGGAACAGAAGCCGGACGCGCGCCCAGCACGAATCGGGCTACATTCCAGAGCTTGTTGGTGAAGTTGCGGGCGTTCTCCAGCTTCTCCGCGCCCAGCCGGGCGTCGTTGCCGGGGGCCGTGCCGTTGACCAGCGCGAACCGCAGCGCATCCGCGCCCACCTCCTCGATCGTCGCGAGCGGATCGACCGTGTTGCCCTTCGTCTTGGACATCTTCTGGCCGTACGGGTCGCGTATCAGGCCCGAGAGATACACGGTGTGGAATGGCACCTCGCCGGTCAGGTGGATGCCCAGCATCATCATCCGGGCGACCCAGAAGAAGATGATGTCGTAGGCCGTCTCCATGACGGACCCGGGATAGAAGCGCTCGAAGTCGCGCGTCTTCTCCGGCCAGCCGAGGGTCGAGAACGGCCAGAGTCCGGAGCTGAACCAGGTGTCGAAGATGTCCTCGTCCTGGCGCAGGTCGGCGACCGGGCGGGCGCAAACCTCGCAGGCCTTCGGGCCGGCCGGGTCGGCGGTCACGGTCGTGTGGCCGTCCGGGCAGTACCAGGCCGGGATGCGGTGGCCCCACCACAGCTGGCGACTGACGTTCCAGTCGCGCATCTCGGTCATCCAGTGTTCCCACACCTTGACGAAGCGCTCCGGCAGGATCTGAGTCTTGCCCGAACGTGTCGCCTCCAGGGCGGCGGCCGCCAGCGGCGCCACGCGCACAAACCACTGGGTCTTGAGGCGCGGCTCCACGACGTCGTCGGAGCGCTGGCAGCGGCCCAGCAGCATCTCGTGGGGCTTGATCGACTCCATGTCGCCGCGTGCCTGGAGAGCCTCCACGATCTGGCGACGGGCCTCGTAGCGGTCCAGGCCGGCGAACTGGGCCCCGTTCTCGTTGATCCGCGCGGCGTCGTCGAGCACGGTGATCATGACCAGGCCGTGACGCTTGCCGGTCTCGTAGTCGTCCTGGTCGTGGGCCGGCGTGATCTTGACCGCGCCTGTCCCGAAAGCGCGATCGACCACGGGGTCGGCGATGATCGGCACCGCGCGGTCGACGAACGGGATCATCGCCTGGCGGCCGACAAGGGCGGTGTACCGCGGATCCTCCGGGTTCACGGCGACCGCGGTGTCGCCCAGGAGCGTCTCCGGGCGCGTGGTGGCGACGGCGATCCAGGCCTCCGGGTCCGGTGCGCCGGTCTTCTCGTCGATCAAGTGGTAGCGCATGGTCCAGAGGCTGCCGGTCGTTTCGTGCGGGATGACCTCCAGGTCCGAAACGCTGGTCCGGCAGCCGGGGCACCAGTGGATCAAGGCTTCGGTTCGGTACGCCAGGCCTTCGCGATAGAGCCGCAGGAATGCCTCGCGCACGGCGCGTGCCGAGACCTCGTCCATGGTGAATCGGAGGCGGGTCATGTCCAGCGAAGCACCGACACGGCGTTGCTGGCTCAGGATCGTCTCGCGAGTCGTGCGGACGAACTCCCACATCGCCTCGAGGTACTTCTCGCGGCCGAGCGTCTGACGCGTTTCGCCCTTCTTCGCGAGAAGCTTGTCCAGGACGTACTGCGCGGCTATCGAAGCGTGATCGAGGCCCGGCAGGAAGAGCGCCGGTCGGCCCTGCATTCGGGCGTGCCGGGTCATCAGGTCTTCGACCGTGGACCGCTGGGCGTGGCCCAGGTGCAGCGAGCCGGTCACGTTTGGCGGCGGCTGGATGATGACGAAGGGCTGCCTGGTCCAGTCGGCGCGCGAGCCCTTGCCCTCCGGGTTGAAGACGTCGGCGTCGACCCAGCGCCGGTAGATGGCATGCTCGACCTCGCCGGGACGGTAGGCCTTGGCCAGCTCGCCCCCGACCGAATCCGGGGCGCCCGCGGTCTCTGGCTTTTGCCCGTCTGTCTTCGCCATCAGTCGCTCCATCAACAACGCAACCCGCTCGTCCAGCGGACGAACGGGTCGTGGTACCACCTGCTGGTTCGGCTCCGCCCGGCGGCCGGTCATCCCGGCGGCGGTTACGCGGCTTAGCCCTCCTGGCGCGTTATCGGGCGCCTCCCGCACTGCTCGCGAGCTACGTTCGCGCCGTTCCGACTGCGGGGCTTTCAGCCTGCGCCGTGGTCTGCCACGGAGCGGCCCCGTTCTCTGCTCGCCGGAAGGCGGCGCTACTCCTCTCGGTCAACGCCGTGAAGGCCGCGATCGTAGCACAGGGGTTGTCACGACCCGGTGGGCGCGGGCGTGGGCTGGCTCGTTGGCGCTGGAATCACCGATGAGGGGAACGTCGGTTGCGGGGATCCTGCCGGCGGCGTGGCCGTGGACTGCGGAGTGATCGTGGCCGCGGGCCGGAGGGATCCCTGAACGGCCGCACCCGATATCGCCTGCCCGAAGAAGAGCCGGCCGCCACCGGCGTATAGAACGCCCTCCGGTAGCAGCCACGCCTGGCCGCCGCCGGGTAGGCTGCCGATATCGCCACCCTGATCGAGCGTGCGCCAGTGCCCGTCGCCAAGGCTGACGGAGAAAGTGGTGTTCCAACCGTCGGCGACCAGGATGTGCCGCCCGTCCGCAAGGGTCTGGAACGGGAATGAGCCACTCGTCCATAGTGGGGCTTGGTCCTGATCGCTGGTCCAGCTCACGCCGTCCGCTGAATGCAGACCCAGGCTGTCGGACCCAAGCAGACCCAGATAGACCCCCGTGTCGAGCGTCTGCCCATTCGGCAGCCCGGGCGAGATCCGTGACCAGCTCATTCCGTCGCCGGAAGCCCAGTACTCGACTGTGCTCTGGTCGCCAAGCTTGGCTTCCCCCAAGGCCATGTAGCCCGCCGGTATCCGAACCACCCGCAGATCCAAGCTCTTCGACATGTCGTCGGGGGTGGACGCTTCGCGCCAGTTGATGCCGTCGGTAGTGACGTAGAGCAGCTTGGGGTCGGTAACGTCCGCGCTGGTCGGGGCTAGAACGCAGATAACTGCGCTCCCAGATGAGGTTGTCAGACTTATCACGGATCCCGAGAACGGCAACAACGAGGATGTCCAATCGACCCCGTTAGTCGAGGCCCAGATCCTGCTCGAGGTCAGGCACGGCCCCGCCGCGGTCTCCTCGCACGAGGCGACGGGCTGGGCGAAACCGATCAGCTGGTCGCCCAGCGCGCCCAGGTAGGGGAGGTATTGAGGGCCGGAGACCTCCCGCCAGGCTCGACCGTCGGTCGAGGTCCATACCCCGGAACCCGTGGTGGCTGCAAGACCGCCCGACCAGGCCACGACGGTGCCGCTACCGATGCTGGTCTCCCACGGGTCTTTGGAGAATAGTCCGCCAGAGGTGGCGGTGATGTCGTGCCACTCGAGGCCGGTCCACAGGTCCTTGGCCGGAACCGGCGTGGAGGCCGGTCGCGAGGCCGCGACAGGGCCGCTGTACCGCTGGGCGGCCAGCAGGACGCCCCCGGCGACGGCCACGACAAGCGCCGCGGCAATTCCGGCCATGACCTTGAGATGTAACCGGCCTGGCGTTCTAACCTGTGGCATGACCCCGATCGAGATCGAGGCGGTCGGCCTGACGTCTTCCACCGCGGCGAGTTCGCCAATCCTGTCCAGGCGCCGGTACAGCGAGCCGGGCACCGCCGGTTCGGGGTCTTCCGCGATCCGGCGCAGCCGGCGTTCGAGGTCCAGATCGTCGTCGTAAGTCATCGGGACACCTTCCCCTGGCGATCGAGCTCCTTGCGCAGGGCCCGCATCGCGTAGTGCAGCCTCGATTTCACTGTGCCAAGCGGCAGATCGAGACGTTGGGCTATCTCTTCGAGCGGCAGGTCGCGCCAGAAGCGCAAGGCCACCACCATCTGCTGGTCGGGCGGAAGCGTGCCGACGAGACGGCCGACCTCGTCGCGAGCGAGTGCATCGCGGAACGGGTCTCGCGCGTGCGGCGGGATAGCCATCTCGTCGTCGAGTTCCAGGACTCGTACGCCGCGCCCATGCCTGAGGCGGTCGCGGCAGACGTTCACAACGATTCGATCGAACCACGCCCCGAAGCGGTCGGTCTCCCGGAGCTTGGGCCAGGCCTGCCACGCCTTCTCCAACGCGTCCTGCGTGGCATCCTCGGCGTCGACCGCATCCCGCAGCAGGAACCCGGCGAGGCGGTACGCGCCAGGCAGCTCCGGCCGGACGAGCCGGACGAAAGCCGAGGCACCGTCCTCCCTCGGGACTGTGAACGCCACCCTCACTGCTCCTTCCCCGATCACGACCGCTCTCCTGTGACTCGCTCCGCCGTCGAGTGCCCTTCCTGACGGATTCGGAGGCGAGAAGGTTCAGTCGCGCCGCGAAACGATAGCGCTCCGCGAAACCCTCGTGCCGCAGGCGCCGCTCGTGAACTCCCGACGAACCGTCGAACGGTCGGGCCGCGCCGTACCGGCGGGCCCGCCTCAACGCCGGTGACGAGCTCCCCGCGACTAGCTCGGTCCGGGCCAGGGAGTCAGCGTGGGCGTCGGCAGCACGAGCGACCCTCGCGGGGCAACCCTGGAGAGAGCCTGACCGAAGTAGACCCGGCCGCCACCGATCCACAGCAGCCCGTTGGAGAGGAGGACGGCATAGCCGCCTCCGGGCAGATTGCCGATGTCGCCTCCCTGCTGCAGCTCCCGCCAGTGCCCGTCACCCTCACCCAGGTAGAACCTGGAGACCCATTGAAGGGCGAAGACGATCCGAGTCCCGTCGGAGACAGCCTGGACTTCACCCGACCCGAGGGTTTCGGTATCGAAGGCCCAGTCCACGCCATCGGCCGAGTGGACGGCACCGTTGTCGGCACCCAACGGACCGAATTGCATATCCCACGCGTTGGCGACGTAGGATCCCGGCATTGTCGGCTCGTAAGCGGTCCAGGTCAGGCCGTCAGCCGATCTCCAGACATGCTGGTGTAACTTGCCCGGCGGGCCGCCGGGATTGGCGACCATTCCGATCGCCACGAACCCGCCGAAGAACGAGCGGACGGCAACCTCCACCGCCCGTTCCGGCAGATTCGCCCGACTCCAGGTCGTGCCGTCTGCGGAGAAGTAGAGGATGGATGGATCCAAGGAGTCGTTGGGCTGGCCTGCCGTCGCTACGGCCACCACACCCTTGGAGCTAACCGCCAGCCCGGCGCACGCGACCTTCTCGCATCCGACCGAGTAGAAGCTGTGTGGAATCGGCACCTTCTGCCAGGTGACGGCGTCGCCCGATATCCAGAGACCCGGCCCGGATCCATCGATTCCTTCACCGCCTGCCAGGAGGCTGCCATTCAGGCCCACGATCCCAGCGAACTGAGGAGCCCACGAGGCGCGGGTCCACGTCATTCCATCCTTCGAGGTCCACAATCTATCGTCGCCGCCGACCAGGGCGAAGCCGCCACGCCAGGAAACTACTTCGTCCATCCTGCTCCCCTCCAGCCACGGCGCCCTGTCGATGAAGATGCCGCCGGCCGAAGCGGTGATGTCGTGCCACTCGAGGCCCGTCCATTGACCTTCGCCGGGATGGGGGCCAAGGGTCCATGTCGCGGCCTCGCCCCGCGTCACTGTCGCGCCGGGTGTGGTTGCGGTGTCGTGTCCACGCTGGCTAATGAGCAGGCCGGCTGCGGCGACGGCGACAACCATCACGGCGGCAATGGCGCCAACGGCGCCCAGATGCGGGATGCTCGAGCGCCTTCGGCTTCGCCGTCCAGAGGGCACCATCTCCACCCCCATGACTCCCCTTCTCGGCTCGCCCGCCGCAACCGGGTCCGCGTGCAGACACACCGGACGCCAAGCCAGCGGGTATGAGTTCAACGATGGCGGACTACAGCAGACCCGGCAAGACGGAATCGTATGCCGAAATGTTCCATCGCCGCTTCATCTTCGCTCGCATTGGGGACTGCAACCGATCACCGACCAGGGTTCATGGCATGTCTCGGCCACGACCCGAGTCTGCCGACCGTGCCGAGCGACACCTTGACCGCTTCGTAGTCGTGGTCCCTGGCGATCCCGATGATCGGCATGTTCGGCGAGTTCCACCGACCGCCAGCATTGGACGCCATGTATGCCCAACCCGGTATGCTCAGACGGTGAAAGACGAAGCCGCCGCCGCGTCCCGCCGCGATTCCCTCGCCGCCGATCTGCGCGCCCACATCCGCGGCGAAGTCCAGTTCACGCCGGGCGACCGCGCCCTGTACGCGACCGATTCGTCGAACTACCGACAGCTTCCGATCGGCGTCGTGCGGCCGCTGGATACCGACGATCTGATGGAGATCATCCGCGTCTGCCGCGACCACGACGCGCCGGTCACGATGCGCGGCGGCGGGACGAGCCTGGCCGGCCAGACGACGAACAGGGCCGTCGTGGTGGACGTCTCGCGCCACCTCGACCGCATCGTCGAACTGGACCCGGGGCGGCACATCGCCCGCGTCCAACCCGGTGTCGTCCTCGACAACCTGCGCGATGCCGCCGAGCTACACCACCTGACCTTCGGGCCCGACCCGGCCACCCACGACCGCTGCACTCTCGGGGGGATGCTCGGCAACGACTCGTGCGGCGCCCACTCGATCATGGCGGGGAGGACGAGCGACAACGTCGAGTCCCTGGACGTGCTCACCTACGACGGGCTGCGCCTGACGGTAGGCCGGACCACGGACGAGGAGCTGGAACGGATCTGCGCGGAGCAGGGTCTGCGGGGCGAGATCTACCGCTCCCTCCGCTCCCTGCGGGACCGCCACGGGGCGCTGATCCGCGAGCGCTACCCGAAGCTGCCGCGACTTGTCTCCGGCTTCCCGCTCGGGGCTTTGCTGCCGGAGAACGGCTTCGACGTCGCCCGTTCGCTGGTCGGGACCGAAGGCACCTGCGTCACCATCCTCGAGGCAACGGTTCGACTCATCGCCAGCCCGCCCGCTCGAGCGCTGCTGGTGCTCGGCTTCGACGACATCTTCGAGGCGGCCGATCGAACGCCCGAGATCATGACAGCCCGACCGATCGGCCTGGAAGGGTTCGACGATCGATTGGTCGACGCGTGCCGGCGCAAAGGCCTGAACCCGGCGGCGATCGCCGGGTTGCCGGAGGGCGGCGGCTGGCTGCTGGTCGAATTCGGCGGCGAGACGGCTCCTGAAGCCGAATCTAAGGCGCGCCGGGCTGCCGGGCGTTTCGGCGGACGCGACTCGGCTCAGGTCGTCGTCGACCGGGCCCAGCAGGAAGAGTTCTGGACGCTGCGAGAGTCCGCCGTGGGCGCCACGGCCGTCGTTCCGGGCAAGCCCTCGACCTATCCCGGTTGGGAGGATTCGGCCGTCCCGCCCGAGCGGCTGGGCGCGTACCTGCGCGAGCTCGACGCGCTGATCGGCCGGTTCGGCTTCGAGCGCACCTTCTACGGCCATTTCGGCGACGGCTGCCTGCATCTGCGCTCTGAATTCGACTTCCGCACGCCCGAAGGCCTGCGAGCCTTCCGGTCCTTTATCGAGCAGGCGGCCGACCTCGTGGTCCGGCACGGCGGCTCGCTATCGGGCGAGCACGGCGACGGCCAGGCGCGGGCGGAGCTGTTGCCGCGCATGTTCGGGCCGGAGCTGGTGGCGGCGTTCCGGGAGTTCAAGTCGATCTGGGATCCGCGCGGGCGCATGAACCCGGGCAAGGTAGTCGATCCCCTGCCGTTCGATGCGGACCTGCGGCCGGCCCTGACCCTGGCCGATCCAAAGACGATCTTCGGCTTCGCCGACGACGGCGGCTCGCTGGCGCGGGCCGTGGCGCGCTGCGTCGGTGTGGGCAAGTGCCGCCGCGAGTCGGGCGGGGCGATGTGCCCCACCTACCAGGCCACGCACGAAGAACGCCACTCCACCCGCGGCCGGGCCCGGCTGCTGTGGGAGATGCTCGAGGGCGAGGCGCTGCCGGACCTGTGGCGCAGCGACGCCGTTCTCGAGGCCCTGGACCTGTGCATCGCCTGCAAGAGCTGCAAGAACGATTGCCCGGTTCAGGTGGACATCGCCACATACAAAGCCGAATTCATGGCCCATCACTACGCCGGCCGGCTTCGGCCGCGGGTCGCGTACTCGATGGGCCTGATCCACTGGTGGGCGCATCTGGCGCGCATCGCGCCGGGGCTGGCCAACGCCGTGGGCGCCGCCCCGGGGATCGCCGGCCTGGCCAAGCTGGTCGCAGGAGTGGACGGCCGCCGTTCACTCCCCCATTTCGCCGACCGAACCTTCCGCCGCCAGCTCCCCGACGGAGTGGCGGACCTGGGCGGCTTCCGTGGCGCGGACCGGCGCGTCGTCCTGTTCGCCGACACCTTCACCGAAGGCTTCGCGCCTTCGCAGGGGCTCGCTGCCGTCCGGGTGCTGCAGGCCGCCGGCTTCTCGGTCGAGGTGCCGCGCGCGAACCTGTGTTGCGGCCGGCCGCTCTACGACCGCGGCTTCCTGGGTCAAGCCCGCCGGCTGCTCGGCCAGATCCTCGACGCTTTCGAGCCTGAGCTCGACTCAGGCGTGCCGGTCGTCGTCCTCGAGCCGTCGTGCGAGGCCGTCTTCCACGACGAGCTG
>Ga0182021_10001863_pt1 | contig 24489 bp, 18 predicted proteins | sample 612E3MmetaG_FD_120493 | JGI IMG/M metagenome (GOLD analysis project Ga0182021, IMG submission 120493) | Permafrost microbial communities from Stordalen Mire, Sweden - 612E3M metaG (Illumina Assembly) | ecosystem: Environmental > Terrestrial > Soil > Wetlands > Permafrost | place: Sweden... | reverse complement strand
TATCTTGGTTTTTGACGTCCTTTCCCATTTTTCGTTTTTCGGGTAACAGCCAAGCAGATACGTGGCACGTGTGATTTCGTTGAGGATCCGAAGGCCGGTGTCGACGTACTGAAAGACTGATGCGCGTCCCCCGGTGAGCTACGAGATATCTCTGAGGCTGGAATATGCGAAGAACTGGCTCAAACTGCGCGAACCGGAAAGGCCGCCGGTTTGAAACGTGTCAATGGCTACTCTGGCATCATTCGCGACGGCCACCACGCCGTTGTCATAATCCCCACTTGGTAAGTAAAGCCCGTGCGCCGGCTCATTGGCCGTCTAATGCGGTTTTCGAAAAAGTGAAATCTCCCCTTACGCCTCCGAAGCCCCGTTCGGGACGGCCCCCGAATGGCGCTTATCCAGAAGGCTTTTCCAGGTATTGCGCTGTAGAAAACTGCCGTCGACATTGCTCTCCATTTGCAGAAACTGCGACGGCGTGACAGAGAACGAAACCACATCTTTGCCGAGCTGCTTGCGGATATTCTCGCGCGCCGAAAGATCCATCAGGCCAATCACCGCGCGTGGATGCTCTTTTTCATTTTCACGGTACGTGCAGATTCCTGCTGCCTGACAACCGGCCGCAAAAGGCACGGTGACGTTTTCGTTGTGCGCGCCTTCGTAATTCACGAGCACGACCAGAGAGGCAAGCTGGTCGGAATTGACGAAAAACGTTATGCTGCGGACGTTGTCCCGTTCGAAGATCACGTCGCGCAGGGGCTTCACCACCACATACTTGGCCGGAATATCGACGATCGGCAGGTTGTCGACAAATTTCTCCACAACTTGAGGCGTCTTGAGATAGCGCTCGCCATGCAGGAAATCATCCGCCATGGCCGTGGCGCCGGAAGATTCCATCTGCTTGCCGATGGCGCGTCCCGCTTCCGTGCCGGCATTGCCGCTGGACAAAAAAGCATAAAAGCAACCCTCGCCCCCGGGAAAAACCTTGTACTGGTTGCCGAATCCAAGGCCGACGCCGCCGCCCCAGCAACCGAAGGTATCGCGGCCGACAACCGCGGTCCTGCCCTTGGCTGCCGCCGCCAGCAGAAACATCACGCAGCTCCATCTTCCTGGAGTGAATTCTGTCGCTTTCGCGGGTTTTTCATCCGTCCAGATCAAGGCTACCGGTTGCAATTCCAGCTCGAGGGCCGGCACGATCCTGCTTTCCATGTTTCATCTCCCAGCAAGTTTTCTCGAACGCACGGACTGCCGACTGTGCTGAGGAAGGCAGCGTCCGGGGCGAGACTGCTTCCTCTTATATCACACCCGTCGAGCCAGAATCGAGAATGGATGGCGAAATTGGGTCCGAGAAATCCCCATGAATTTCACTCAGTACGATGCTATGCTCATCGCCGAGGAATCAATATCCGATGAAGCTATTGCCGTCATCCCAACTTGTTTCGGTGAAATCGCTGCCGACAACCCGGAGTAAACTCCTGATCAGACTGACAGCTGCGCTCATGCTTCTTGTGGGAGCACAGTTGGGGGCGTATTTGGGCCAAAGAGACATAAGCCTTTTGGGCGCAAGCGGACAGACCGGCACGGGGAAGCCGCTCGAACTCTACCTCGGCGGTCAACCGAATGCTCCGATCAAGATTGAGGTTTTTTCGGATTTTCAGTGTTCTCACTGCCGCCAGTTCTATCTTGAAACGCTGAAGCCCCTCGTCGCTGAATACGGCAAAGCAAACAAGGTGTGTGTCGTTTACCATGATTTCCCTCTACCTAATCATCCGTTGGCGCGCAGGGCCACGCTGTTCGCGCTCGCGGCGGCGCGTCTGGGAAAAGAGCCCTGGGTGCGGGTGATGGATGCTCTTTACAGGGATCAGGACCAGTGGTCAGCGGACGGAAAGATCGAAGTCACTCTCGCCAAGGCTTTGGAAGCGACGGAGCTGACGCGGATAAAGAAACTGGCTGCGGACCCATCAATCGACGCCGCAGTCGTGCAGGAAGTCAATCTGGCTATGAGCCTGAACATCCGTGCGACGCCGACATTTTTCATCTCGGCCGGTAATATCGCGCAGCAGCGGGTGGACCAGGTGGTTTCCTATCCTGCTCTGAAGGATTACATCGACCGTCTTCTCAAGCGTTAACCCGATGGAACACACTCATCCCCGCTGTCGATGCGCAGCGGATATCTTTGGGATACTGACAAAAGCGTAACCTCAGAGGCTCAAAGAACTCGAAGAACCTCTAAAAAAGGCTGAACAGTTGCAGCGATGCACCGCTGGCTGGAGGTCAAATCGCCCCCAATTCATGCAGCCGTGAGCGCACCTGTTTTGCATTCGATGCCTGGGGTGCGTACTTCAGATAAGCTCGCAGCTGCTCGACCTCTCCCGCCGAATCCTGCTTCCGCTTGAAAACACCTGCAAGTATGAGGTGTACTTGCGGAAAACGATGCATTGCATCCAGACGTTCCAGCTTGTGCGCGCTGTCCTCGGCCGCATCCAGCTTGCCCAGGTTGAAGTTGGCCATAGAATTCAGCAAATACCCGTCAGGAAGATGGACCGGATCGAGATCCAAAGCATGGGTGGTCAAATCGGCCGCCTCCTGCCAATTTGGGGTCATTACCGCGAGACGCGCCAGGTCGATGTAGGGATTCACAAAAAACTTGTCCGCCTGCACCGCCCGGGAGAGCGCCTCTCGCGCATCCGCGACACGATGGGAGATTTCGTATACCTGGCCGAGCCGATACCATGCCGCGGCGTAAGCGGGATACGCGGCAAGCGCCTTCTTTAGATCCGTTTCGGCCTTGCTGAAGTTCTTTTTCTCCATCGCCTTTTCAGCCCGCGCAAGAGCTTTTTTCGCAGCTCTCGGCGCAGCCATGCTGGTAACGCTTACCATGGTTCCCTGTACTCTTTCGTTTGGGTAAAGCACGATGGTGCCCACATCCAATGTACCCGTGCTTTGGCCTACGCTTAGCCGCACTACGCTGGATTGATATCCTCCAAGAGTAGCCCGGAGTTCGCAATCATTGAGTCTCATGCCGGCTCCGGCTCCCGTGACGGCGTTCGCCGCGGTGAGTCGGCCCAGCGGATCCATCGTCGCACCGCTCGCGTTATCGCTGGCATCCTGCAGAACGTCGCTGTTGGCGCCGATCTGGAACCCAAAACTTCCGTTAGGACTCACGGAGGCTTCCTTCGTCCTGCTTGCGCCGCAAACGCGTTCGATGACTGCACCGAGCGGCGGCGAGCTGCCATCTTCCAGGACGACAGTCCCGCTAATGAAAGGTGACAGCGCCCGCCGATACTGGGATTGAGGGTCCGTTCCCGTAATCGGGCCCGACCGGTCTCTATTGTTCATGGTGGAGGTGGTACTGCTGCTCGTGCTGTTGTTGGTGGAGCCGTTACTGGAGCCGCTCTGCGAGCTTTGTTGCGCGAGGGCCCAAGAAAGGAGGAACAAAATCGCCGGCCCCAAAAGGATGCCGCGAACACAAGACCTGATCGCCATTGGAAGCCCCCTGATCAGGTGGGACTGGCTGGTTGACGACCCATCCAGTGCGGCAATTTCTGCGTGGCGAGTCGTGTGTTTTGTCAAATGGTCGCTGCGTCACCCAACGCCTGCGCCCTACCCCGATTAATATAATTCTGCGCCCTGCCCGGGTGCTGCGCAAGTCGACTCCTGATCCGGTCAAGCCTTTGGCAGAACCTCAGAATTCGAATGCGCCCCGGGTATGTTCGATAAATCATAATGAGATCGTCAGAGCTGCGTCCCTTTAGGGACGCGACGAAAGTGCACGGCACTTTAGTGCCGGGCTATTTTCACGTCGTCCCTATGGGACGGGAAATAGCCAAATTGCAAGGAGCCTTATCTATATGGCATTCGGGACTCTTCCCGATTTCCAGAGCATCCGCCAATTTTGCAATTTCCTATAGGTCGGGCTGAAGTTTCAAATCTATTGACATGCCCCGATCTTCCAGCTTAGGCTCTGTCCTAGAAAATCTAGGAGACATTCCTCATGACAAAACCTGATTCCGACCTTCTTCAAGGCACCCTCGATCTTCTGATCCTCAAGACTCTTGCTCTCGAGCCGATGCATGGCTACGGCGTTTCGTTGCGCATCCAACAAATCTCCAAAGATGTGCTGAAGGTACCGCAGGGCTCGCTCTACCCTGCGCTGTATCGTCTCGAGCAACAGGCATTGATAGCCTTCGAATGGGGGATGTCCGAGAATGGCCGCAAGGCAAAATTCTATCGCCTGACAAAAGAGGGACGCAAAAAACTTGAAATCGCCACGCAGAATTGGGGTCGTCTTTCTGGGGCTGTCACTCGCATACTTCGGACCGTCTAGGAGTGGAAACATGATATTGCTAAAGCGGCTTCACCGATGGATGCGTGCCTTGTTTCTGAAAAAACGATTCGAAGGCGAACTAAACGAAGAGGTTCGATTCCACTTGGATTCGATGATAGACGGCAACCTGAATGCGGGGATGAGCGGAGAGGAGGCACGCCTCACTGCCCTGCGCCGATTCGGCGCCCCCGATCAAGCCATGGAGGGATGTCGTGACGCTCGCGTACTGCGGTTTCTCGAAGCGCTCTGGCGGGATATGGGCTTCGGCGTTCGCATGATGCGCCGCGGCCCCGGACTGACGGCCGTGGCGGTTCTGACTCTTGCAATCGGCATCGGCGCCAACAGCGCGATCTTCAGCCTGATTCATGCCGTGCTGCTGCAGCCGGAACCTTATCGGGATCCCGATCGTCTGGTGATTGTCCGCATGCTGTTGCCGCGCTCTTCCGCGGAAGGATTCGGGATTACACCAGAGGATTTCCGGTTTTATAAGGAGAAAAACGACGTCTTTGAGGATATCGGTGCCGTGTGGGCACCCTATTCCTTCACCCTTGCCGGGATTGAAACTCCCACGGTGATTTTGTGCTCCAGAGCATCCGCCAATTTTTTTGCCGTTCTGGGAGTAAAGCCGTTCCTGGGGAGAATGTTCATTGAGAGTGAAGGGAAAGGCGCATCGAGCAGCATTCCCCTCATTCTTAGTTACGCGCTGTGGCAACGCAGTTTCGCGGGGGACGACAAAGTAATCGGGAGAGCGGCGAAGCTCAACGGGAACAGCTACACGGTCGTGGGAGTGCTGCCCTCATGGTTTTTGCCATACAAGTTGAATTTTATGAAACAAGGCATGGCGGATGCCTACGAGCCGTTGATGGAGGATATCCCCAAGAGCAGATTTGCCAACTGGGATCTAACAGTGATTGCACACCTCAAGACCGGCGTCAGTGCTGCTGGAGCGAAAGCTCAACTTGACGTGCTGACGCGCAATGCCGAGAAAGACGATCCGGCGTGGCGGCATGCTTTAGGAGTCAGGGTCATCCCGCTGCATGATGAGATGGTCGGCGAAACGCGCCAGCCATTTCTGATACTGGCCGGCGCCGTGGCTCTCGTATTGCTGATCGCCTGTGCGAACGTGGCGAACCTCTTGATTGCCAAGGCACATGAGCGTGCTCGTGAGTTTGCCGTACGGGCTGCGCTCGGAGCAGGACGCCGGCGTCTGGTACGTCAACTTCTGACGGAAAGCTGCGTGCTGTCTCTTCTGGGCGGAGTGCTGGGCCTGCTGCTGGCTGTCTGGATCAAGAATTCGCTGATCGCGCTTGGTCCCGAAGGATTCCCGCGCCTCGAACAGGCTAGTATTGATATTCGGGTCGCCGGTTTCACGCTGATTCTATCCCTCACTACTGTGTTTTTCTTCGGTCTTATCCCGGCATTGCGGGTCTCCCGAGTACAGCTTAACGAAATGCTCCAGTCGTCCAGCGGCAGCTGGGCAAAAGGGCTTGCCCGCAGCCATGCGCGCAATGGTCTGATCGTTGTCGAGATTGCTTTGACGGTTGTGCTACTGGTCGGAGCCGGCCTGCTGATTCGCAGCTTCTGGTATCTGAAACGCGCTCCTGCCGGATTCAAGACGGAGGACTTGTGGACGGCGCTGATCCCTCGCACTGGATACCGATACCACGACGAACAACAAATACAGTTTTATCGGGAGGTGTTGGAACGCGTCCGAAACCTGCCGGGCACCCGCGGGGTCGCCGCGACGAGTTCGCTGATGCCAAGAGGCTACACCACCGTCAGCGCCGATAGCACGGATGGTTCCGAAGCGCAGAAGTGGCCGCGATCGGCGGGGAGGGCCGTCAGTCCGGGATACTTCGAGACGATGGGCATCCCGATCATCATGGGACGGGATTTCACGAACGGAGACGTCAAAGGAAATCCTGAAGTGATTATCGTCAGCGAAAGCCTGGCCAGGCGCGCATGGCCGGATAAAAATGCCGTTGGGCAGAGGCTCACCGTGAATACATCCAATCCGCCGGCGATCATGACGGTGATTGGGGTCGTTGGAGATACCAGGTTCAGCGGGTCCGCGCCGGATTACGGGGGCGAAATCTACACGGCCTACCTACAGCGCATGATTGCCTACTTTGATGGCATGACCTTTGTCATTCGCGTCACTCAGCCGGCCGCTCCGATCATCCAGGCCTTTCGAAAAGAGATCCAGGCTCTGGACAGCGACCAGGCAATCGAAAAGATCGACACGGTGGAGAACCTCCTTTCCGCGCCGCTCGCGACTCCCCGATTCTACGCACTCGTTCTGGGGACATTCGGCGCGGCTGCTCTGATCCTGGCTGCGGTCGGCATCTATGGATTGCTGGCGCATTCGGTGGGCCAGCGCACTCACGAGATCGGCTTGCGGGTGGCGCTGGGCGCGAAATCCCGCGACATCCTCATCATGGTGATGGGCAAGGCCTCCCTGTTGGTCGCGGTCGGCCTGACGCTGGGGCTCCTGGGCGCGATGGCTGTCAGCAGTATCCTGGGCAGTCTCCTGTACGGCGTCACCGCCTCGGACCCGGCGACACTTGCCGGAACCGCGCTCGTGCTGGCGTTCGTAGCCCTTCTGGCTTGCTTCATTCCCGCGCGCAGAGCCGCGTCGGTCGACCCGATGACAGCGCTACGCCATGAATAAGACCTCTTAAAAAGAGTGAATTGCCGCCACGTCGATGCTATCCTGCGCCCGAATAGCTGAGGTTGCCAACCTTCCATCAATCTGGAGGACTCCTATGAAGCGGATGCGTGTTTCGGTCATGGCTGTTCTGTTGGTGGCGTGTATAGGTTTTGCGCCGCTCACGGCACAGAACCCTGCCAAGCGCCCAATGGAATTGGACGATATCCTGGCGTTTCGAAACGTTGGTGTAACTAATCTGTCACAGGACGGGCAGTGGCTGGCCTATCGTGTATCGCCTATCGAAGGAGACAGCGAAGTCGTTGTCCGCAGTACGACCGGCGACAAAGAAATGAAATTCCCCGTGGGTGAAGGCGCAGGCGGCACCATGGCGTTCTCCGATGATTCGGCTTGGATCGCGATCGGGACCGCGCCAACGCGCAAGGAAGCCCAGGCTGCGCAGAGAGCGCGGCGGCCCGTGCAAAACGGCATGACCCTCGTCAATCTGGCCACCGGCGACAAGACGAACATCGCCAAGATCCGGCGCTTCGCGTTTAATGGGGAGCTCGGCGGATGGATTGCGTTGCACCGCTATGGCCCGGATACTGCGGCCGGGGGCGCTGCAGCCGCGGGCGCAAGGGGTGGCGGCGCGGGCGCTCCGGGCGCGACCGGGGACGCCCCGAGAGACACGCGCCCGAAGGGAACCGACCTCGTGCTGCATGAACTCAAAACCGGCGTCGAGCTCAACATCGGCAACGTGTCCGAGTTCGCTTTCAACAAGAGCGGGAAGCAATTAGCGATGCTGATCGACGCGGCCGACCAGGCCGGGAACGGCCTTGAAATTCGCGACATGGCGACAGGCGTAATCACTCCCCTCGAATCGGATAAAGCATTCTATGAGCGCATGGCGTGGGCGGATGAGGGCGATGCGCTTGCAGTCCTCAAGGGCCACGACGACCGGGCCTGGAAGGAGCGGCTTTACGCAGTCGTGGGCTTCTCGGGCTTCGATTCGGGCGCGCCCAAGAAAACATCGTACGATCCGGCCAAGGACAAGACCTTCCCGGAAAACATGTCGGTCAGCGGCAACCGCGCCCCGCAGTGGACCGAGAGTCGCGATGCAATTCTCTTCGGCATCTCTGCAATCAACAAGGTAGAGCGCAAACCGGGCGGGGCCGCAAGTGGTACCGAGGAGCCTCCAGCGGGCGAGACCCCGCCGGCAGCTCCTCCCGCGGCGGCAGGCCAAGATACGACCGAGCGGCCGGACCTGATCATCTGGCACTATAAGGATCCGCGCCTGCAATCGCAGCAGCAGGTGCAGGAATCCATGGACAAGCAGTTCAGCTATCTGTCGATCTATCGCGTGGCGGAGGATAAGTTCATTCGTCTTGCCGATGATGATGTTCGGTCGGTAGCTCCGGCGCCAAAGGACAAGTGGGCGATCGGCAGCGACGTCAGGGCCTACGAACTCGAAAGCAATCTGAGCGGCAGGAGTTTCCGTGACGTCTACGCGATCAATATGACAAACGGCGAGCGCAAGCTGATCAAAAAGCAGCTGCGCTGGGGATATAGCCCGTCCCAGGATGGCACCAAGTGGTTCTATTACGAGAACCGCAATTTCTTTGTGTATGACCTCGCCAGCGGAACCGTTCGCAACATTACCGCCGGCTTGCCGACCTCATTTGTAGACGTCGAAGATGACCACAACGTTGTCGATCCACCATTGAATCCAATGGGCTGGACTTCCGACAGCACCGTGCTGCTCTTGTCGGACGATTGGGACATCTGGAAGGTGCCCATCGCCGCCGGCGCGCAGGCCGTGAATCTGACTGTGAACGGCAAGAAGGACAGCATCCGATACCGGAGCCGGGTTCGCATCGACCCCGATGAAAAGGGGATTGATCTTTCGAAACCGCAGTACTTCAGCGCCATGGCCGAGTGGACCAAAAAGCAGGGCTTCGGCCTGCTCACGCCCGGAAAGCCAGGCGTGCAGATGCTTACCTGGGATGATGCGACGTTTAGCAGGCTGACGAAGGCGAAGAAGGCAGATGTTTGGATTTACAGCCGTGAGACGGTGAAGGAGATGCCCGAGATATTCGTGACCAATGCGACTCTCGAGAACGGCCGCAAGCTCACGAACATGCAGACTGAATTGGACCCGTTTCTCTGGTCGAGCGGCTCCATGCTTGTCGATTTTAAGAATGACAAGGGTGAGCGGCTGCAAGCCTCTCTCGCATTGCCCGCCAACTATGAAAAGGGCAAGCAGTATCCCACCATGGTTTACATTTATGAACGGCTCACGCAGGGACACAACAACTTCCTGCGTCCGTCTGTGCCGGGAACCGGCTTCAACATTGCCTATTACACGAGCAACGGCTACGCCGTGCTCCAGCCCGACATCAAGTACTACGTAAACGATCCCGGCATGTCCGCTGTGTGGGCCATCGTGCCCGCGGTGAAAGCCGCGATCGCAACTGGCGTCGTGGATCCGAAGCACGTCGGATTGCACGGCCACTCGTGGGGAGGATACCAGACAGCATTCACCGTCACGCAGACGGACATCTTCGCTGCAGCGGTGGCGGGAGCTCCGCTGACCGACATGATCAGCATGTACAGCTTGATCTACAAAAACAGCGGGGGCACGAACGGTGCAATTTTCGAGAGCAGCCAGGGCCGCTTCACCGGCGCGCCCTGGGATCTGTGGGATGCGTACACGCGGAACTCGCCCGTGCACTGGGCCAAGAATGTAAAGACACCGCTCATCATCTTAAGCAACGACAAGGACGGCGCCGTCGATTTCACGCAGGGCATCGAGTACTACGACACCCTGCGCCGGCTTGGCAAGCCGGTCGTGCTGCTCGAATACCCCGGCGAAAATCATGGGTTGGCGAAGATGCCCAACATGGAAGACTACATGATTCGCATGAAGGAGTTCTTCGATCACTACCTCATGGATAAGCCCGCGCCCGAATGGCTCGAAAACGGCATCCCGCTGCTCAAAATGCAGGATCACATCACCGATCGCCTGAAGCAGCGCGACGAACAGAAGAAAAAGAACGATGCCTCCAAAAAGGTTGGAGGTGAAATTAAGTAGCCTGTATTGAAAGAAAGTGTTGGGGCGCATTCAAAGACGGCCACTGATTTCACGGATTCCACAGAACAATCAGTGGAATCCGTGAAATCAGTGGCTGTCTTTGGGGCGTCGCAAGCTGCGCTGAAGAGGGCTAAAAGGTTACTATCGATTGTGGGTCACTACTGGGAGCTTTCCCGGATCGCTGCAAGCCTTGGTCTCGGACAGCATGCCGCCGAGCGAGGTGGCCAGGCCGTAGCCCGGGCCTCCTCCATAGCCGCCCCGCGAAGAGCGGATGAACGTGCTCTTTTCGTCGAGTGGCAGGCTTGCCACATTGGCGCAGAAATCATTCCAATTGCTTCCCAGATATTGCTCGACGTTGGAAAGATAGAACGCGGTCACGGTCGCGCCGTGTTCTTTCAAATATTTGCCGACGGCTCGGATTGCCTTGGGCCCGCCGAAATCGCCGACCAGAGGAACGAGGAGGTTCTTCTCCTCCAGATTCCTCATTACCTTGAAATTCTCTTCGTTCGCCAGAAAACCATGGTTGACGCCGTCCTTGTCCGTCTGCGTCATCAGATCCGCATACGTGGTGAAATTCCCGCCGCGTCCGCCGCCGCCACGCCCGCCACCGAATCCTCTGCCGGTCGAGTTGTAGCTGATAGTAGGACCGAAGGTATAGAAGCTATGGTAAACGTACTCGATCCCTGTCTGATCATCGTCCGAAAGCGGCAACTTGTGCTTTTTAACCAGGAGGTCGACGATCGCCCTGAAGTTTTCTTTGTAGGCAGCTTCATCCCCTGTTGCTACCGCGGAGAAAGCCTTGAACAGTTCATCCACCGTTGACGAGGTCTCGAGTCCGACGGGGCGCTTCTTCGTGAACAGGCGAGAGACGAATTCGGCTCGGTTCGCCGAAAGCTCGAAAAGCGCCTTGTACATCAACTGCGTGTGCAGGTTGCCACGCCGGATGTCCGTGATGAACACCATCTTCGGCTTCAGCGCCGTGATGTAGGTAAAGTTTTGTTCGGGGCCGACTCCCATGTAGACTCCGCCCGGCCCCGTGCGATGGATCAGATCAGGAATGACGTACTGCATCCCCATCTCGTTGGACAAGAGATTATCGGAGCGGAAAAACCCGTTAGGCTCGGAGAACTGTTCGGATATTTGCCAGAACTCCTTGTCATCGAGCCGCGTGGGAAGTGTGTCCGCGGCGCCGCGGACCATCGGCGCGCTCGACAATGCGCCGATGCAGAGTATCAGGAGAAAACCGGCAATCAGAAAGCGTCGATGCTGATTCATATGCGATTTCGAACAAATGATAGCACAGTGCGGATTAGTTCATCTCTCATATTCGAGAATGTTCAACCCGGATCATTCATATATTTGCGGCGTACTGTCCCAAACTTCTTAAGAAGACTTAACGAAAACTTCATAATCTTCTGACACGCCCTTAACTTCGACCATCTAAAGTCAATGTTCTGCAGGAGGCGAATCGAGGGACTCTTCTGCACTGCCGTTACAAGACCATCAACCCTAGAGAGAGGACGGAGATGTCGAATCATAGAGCTACTGCCAAATCCGCGGTGTGTTTTGGCTCGCGGATAGCACGGGTTGTCCGCCACGCGGCGATTCCCCTATGTACCTTGCTCATGGCCTTTATGTTGCTGGGTGCGATCGCCAGTGCCCAGAGCGATTCGGGCCGCATTACCGGTACTGTCACGGATTCTTCGAAAGCTGTAATGCAGAATGCCACAATCTCTATAAAAAATGAAAAGACCGGCGAGACCCGCAGCGTTACCTCGAACGATCAAGGCGTTTTTACCGTCACGGAGCTGGGACCGTCAACCTACACACTGAGCGTTGACGCGAAAGGCATGGCGCCCGCACAGTACAGCGGCATCACCTTGCAGGTGGGTCAGACGCGCACTTTGAACGTCATCTTGCTAGCCGCCGGTGTAAATACGGTCGTGGTAGTGTCGAGCGGCGACTTGGCGACCATTGATGTCACCTCCGCCGCCATCGGCGCTAACGTCAGCGCCCGGGAAGTCGCGCAACTGCCCATCAATGGCCGGCAGATTTCGCAGCTCTATCTCATGACGCCGGGCGCGGTAAACTTCGGGGCCGGAACCTTCGACGACATGCGCTTCAACGGCCGTTCCTACGAGGAGAACGCGATCCGATATGACGGTATCGAAGCCGGCGGCATCATCAGCAACAACCCGAGCAACTTCAACGGCGAGATCGCCGGTCCATTCCGCCTTCAAGCAAGCATGGAAAATGTGCAGGAGTTCCGCGTGGATTCGAACAACTACCCTGCTGAATTCGGCACAGGAACCGGTGGGCAAATCAGCATCATCACCAAGAGCGGAGGCAATGCCTTCCACGGTGGCCTGTTTGAGTATTTCCGCAACGATGCGCTGGACGCGCGCAACTTCTTTGATGGCGCCAACGCCTCGATTCTGCGCCTGAATCAATTCGGCGGATCCGTGGGCGGCCCGATCAAGAAAGATAAGTTATTCTTCTTCGGAGGCGTGGAAGTGCTGAGGCAGAGGACGACCTCACCGTTCATCGAATCGACGCCTAGCGCCATGGTGCGTGCGCTTCCCGACTGCCCCGCCGGAACAGGGCAGCAATCGTCACCGACATGTATGAATCCCGCCATCCGGCCATTGCTGCAGGCCTTTCCAATCGGGCAGACCCCTTCCACCAACCCGTTGTTTGACATCGTCAATGTTCAGGAGCCCGGCTCTATCAACGAGCGTTCCGAAAACCTTCGCTTGGACTACATCATCAATAGCAAAAACAAGATGTACGTCCGCTATAACCGCGACGATAGTTACGGCCTGGCGACAGCGAACTCCACGGGCAGCAGCATCAATTACTACGCCGTCCCGCAAAATGCGGTAGTGGCCCTGACTCAAACCTTCACGCAGACTTTGCTTAACGAGATCAAGGTCGGGCTTAACGCGCCCAAGACGCGCGTATACGCCAATGCCCCGACCGTGCCGGGTCTGGACATGAGCGGTGTGACCGTCAGCCTTTCCGGTGTGGTGTCGTTGGGCGGCACCGGAGGACAGCAAGGGTCCGTCGGTATCGCTTCTCCGACCGGCCAGTTAAAGCTGTCGAGCGCCCTCAACGGCCGCGCCGCACCGTTCACGAATTATTCCCTGTCCTTTATCGATAACATGACTTGGATTCACGGGAGTCATATCGTAAAGGCTGGCGTCGAAGTCCGGCCCGAACATTTGAAGACCGCCTTCTACGGAGGCACTACCTATAGCTTCTCCAATATTCAGGCTTTCCTTGCCGATGCTCCATCACAGGTCGCGTTCAATGGCGACACTACGGCGCTGAGCCCATTTACCGGCAAGTCGGGGTTTTCCCTCATGCACCAGACGTTCTATATCGGGTACATGCAGGACGAATGGAAGATCAAGCCCAACTTCACGATGAACTACGGCTTACGCTACGAATATTACAGCCCGCTGAAAGAGTCCAACGATAAAGTTTTATGGTTTGACGTCCCGACCGGCACCCTCATTCCCAACTACACGGGCGACTGGTATACGATGAGGACGATGAACTTCGGGCCGCGGCTCGGGTTCAGCTGGTCTCCGGACGCGTTCAAGGGAAAGACCGCGATTCGCGTCGGCGGCGGTTATTACTATGGTCCGGGCCTGACCGAAGGCCAAACCCAGCCGGCCACCAACGATCGCATCAACCGGACCATCACCAGCGGGCCGCTCCTGACCTATCCGATAACCCCGCAGACCTTTCTTTCCAACTACAACATCAACGATCCCAACCTGCAATTCCAGCCCCGTGCCTATCTTTCGGACTACAGGATTCCGGAACAGGTTTTGCAATACTCCGCTTCGATCGAGCAACAACTGCCGGCCAACACGGTACTGACGGTGGGCTATGTGGGCAGCCAGGGGCGAAACCTGTTCTTGCGCGGCATCACCAACAGGATCACTGGCGTGGTCATGAATCCAACCACCGGTGCGGGATCGGCGGTGCGCGAGTTCAGCGTGGTCAATGGAACCACGGTAACGAACCGGTTCGCGGAAATCGATACCAAGACCAGCGGCGGATCCGACAACTTCAATGGCATGCAGATCCTGCTCAACCGGCGTTTCTCTCGCGGGCTGACCCTGGCATCCCAGTACATGTGGTCGCACAGCATCGGAGACAGCAACGGTTCCAAAGATGCTCGGACCTCTTCCAATAACTTCATCTTTACGTCCGAGCATGGCGACAATATCTCGGATGTGCGCCACAGCTTCAATTTCAGCATGCTGTACGAACTGCCCTACGGGGCAGGATCAGCGCATGGGGCCAGCGCCGGCCGGCTGGCGAAGACCGTGCTGGGTGGATGGCAGATCGGCACTCTCTTCAACGCCCGGACCGGTACGCCGGTTGACGTAGAGATCGTGCGGCCGGACATCGTTTATCGTAACAACACGACGGGCGCGATCAGTGCGGGCGCGGTGGTCACCAACGGCGTGGTGATGACGACCCCGATCGTCAACGTTCCCGGCGGCGGCGCCAGCCGCAACGTACGCCGTCCCGACATCGTTCCAGGAGTCAGTCCCTACTACGTGAGCAATGGCACGTTCTTTATCAACCCGGCGGCCTTCACGATTCCGCAGCCAGGCACATACGGCAACCTGGGCCGCGATGCTTTGCGGGGCCCGGGCACCAGCCAATTTGACCTCACGCTCTCCAAGAAATTCCCGGTTAGCGAAAACGTGAACGTAGTATTCCGGGCCGAGTGTTTTAACATCCTTAACCACCCGGTGTTTGCAGCACCCGGGGGCGGCACGCCACGCCTGAATGACGCGACTGGCATCCTGCAGCCCGGCCAACCGTACAGCCAAAGCGCGGCCGGCGGCACCTTCGGAGCACTGACTTCAACGGTGTCAAACCAAGTGGGTGCCGGCACCAATCGGCAGATCCAGTTTTCGCTTCGGGTGAATTTCTAATTGGCCTGGATTCCCAGGGAAGGGACTCGACCTAACAAATTCGGCCGCGGAAGAGAAAGCGATTGCCAAAGTAAAATAGCATGGCTGAAACAGTAGCTATGAATCAGGCAGCCCGTCCCTAGGGACGGGCTGCTGAGTTGTTGAATGCACTTTTTGTGGAAGATTGCGGAGAGCAGGCCGGTCCACTTACGGTCTCCCGGTCAGTAACCCTCCCAGAAAGAAACCGAATCCGAGAATGGATTCGCAGTGGGGACAGGAATACATGATTTCCTTTTTCACAAGTCCGGCGACATCCTTATGCACCTCCTCGCGGTGATCCATCGAGTCTCGAACGGTCTTTTCCAGAGTCAACGATTGCTTGCAGTACGGACATTTGGCCATAGTTCCTCCTTTTGAGCCGCATCGTCTGCGGGTCCGGGTTTGAGAATTCCATTTTCACAAGCAAGGTGGATTTTGACATGAGCGCGTAAAGCCGCTAACGTCATTAATTTTGTCAGTGTCCGATTCCTTCCATCCAGTTAATGCGGCAACTTTCCGATCATCCGCCACACCCATCGGTGGGCCCGGTGGAAGAAAGCTGCCGGCTCTGCAAACATGAGGATGCATGCGCCGGACACCACGTTTACGCCATGCTCCTGGCAATGGCGCACGGCGGCGGCAGAAATGAGGCAAGGGCACCGGCGTTGCTCATCAGCGCCACCGCGGTAGAAGCGGCAAGGCCGGTTGAAACGAGGCGGCGGGACTTAGCCAAGGCCCCGCCCTAAACTAAGCGTAAAAGCCGCGAACACCACCACAGCCATGGCAATCGTTACGGGGCTGCGCACAATGAGGGGCGGAGGGGCTTCAGGCACAGGCTTTGCCGAACGTAACGGTATAATCAGTAGCGGAAGGGTGGAGAGACCAATTTCCATAAAAGTGTCGTGCACATCCTTAAAACCGGCGCCGCGATAAGTGAGCGCGGCTAGAACCGCCCCGACAGCGGCGGCAATCCAGATCGTGCGGGAGGCGCGGCGGGCGAGGGCCGCCTCTGGCCATAGTTGCAAAAGCGCACGCGCCGTGAACATAATCGTGGTCACATAAAGCAGGAGCCCGACGGCGGCTCCAGCCACGCGCCACCACAGGCTGGGTTCGCCTAAGAAATCCTGACCTGCAAAATAGAGATCGCCGGCGCGCCGATGCATGGCTTGCATGACGTAACCGCCTTCCCAGAAATAGCTGAATGCCGTTACGAGGATCAGGAACAGCCGCAATGAGGCGCGCCGTGGCGGCACAGACCGCCCCAAAATAAGTGCCAGAGTGCCCATGATGAGATTGCCAGCCGGGCCGGCGGGCGCGATCCATTTGGACCTCAGATCGCAGCGAAACAGCGACGAGGTAAGCAATTGAATATGTCCACCCAGAGCCAGACACATGCTGCCATGGCCCAAGGCTTCGTGGTCAAACGTCACCACGCACATGGCCATCAACCCGATGCCGGCAAGGGTCGGCAGATCGTCTTTGGCTGTCGGCAGGTTCATGGCGCACCCATTGTCACATTATAATGCTGCGTCTCACGGCTCAGGTCTCGTACCCGGTTTGCACCAAACGGGTCTTTCCGGGTTTCTTTGAGTCTTATTCCTTGACGCAAAGAAGCGTCGCCGTTCATCATGCGCTTAAGGATGATGAAGAGATAGCTTGGCGTCAAGTGATGTATAGGACTTCTGATCATGCGGCACAAGGGATAGCTCAGGCGGTGTGACTGCGAAATCGAAGTATTCAGGATAGCGGTCGGCTGAATCAGCAGCGCAAAAAGGAGGTCAAACATGATGAAGAATAATATTCACAGAAATGCTCATTCAGGTGCGGTTTATGGCTTTGGATTTATTGGTGCGGCAATTTATTTTATTTCTCATGCCACAAGCTTTTGGTTAGGCGTGCTTGGATTTCTAAAAGCGATTGTTTGGCCTGCCATTCTTGCATATGAAGCTTTCAAACATTTAGGAATGTAATGAACCGCCTAACCTCAGCTTTATTCTCAATAATAATGCTGAAACATACCGAAGTTCTGAGATCCCTGAAACTGAGGTCGGCGCTCAGGCTCTGCACTGGGCGATTACCAGGGTGATGTCATCGCCCTGCTCGCCACTAGTGAACTTTTGGACATCGTCGACGATCATTTCCAGCAGAGACGCGGCCGGGCAGTCGTGATGGGCTCGGAGACTCTGAATGAGACGGGCCTCTCCAAACTCCTCCCCCTCGGCATCTGTTGCTTCCGTCACACCGTCAGTGTATAGCACCAAGATATCGCCTGGTGTGAGTTGCACCTCTTGAACGGAGCATTCCCACTCTTCAAACAGTCCCAGGACAGTAGAGGTAGGTTGCAGTCGCTCCACATCGACAAAGGGGGAATTCTGCTCTTTGCACCTGTCGCCGCGCAGCAGGAGCGGCGGAAGATGCCCGCAATTTACGTAGCGCAGCCGGCGGCTGGAGTCGTCATAGTCTGCAAAAAACATCGTCGCATAACTGTTGTCAGTGGTGTTTTCGTAAAACAGATGATTGACAGACGCGAGGAGTCGCGGCAAGTCGTCGAGTGCAATCGCATATTGACTGCGTAAATTCGCTTGCAGATTGGCCATGAGCAAGGCGCCGGAAACTCCCTTGCCGGCAATGTCCGCCAACACGAGCGCCAGGCGTCCCGGCTTCATTTCGAGAAAGTCGTAGTAATCCCCGCCCACTTGACGAGCGGGGCTGCAGCCCCCCGCGTATTCCAGTGTTTGCATCCGGGGCAACTTCTGAGGGAAAAGCCTGTTCTGCACCTCTCGGGCAAATTCCATTTCCTGCGCCACGCGGCGTTCAACCTCGATCCGTTGAGCTATGTTTTCACCCAGCCGAATAGCCTCCAACGCGACGCCCGCTTGTATCGCCACCGCCGAAAGCAGGTGTTTGTCTTCGCTCGAATAAGACTCTTCCGAAAGGCGGGGGCCCAGTACAATTAGACCCACAAGGCGGCTGTCACGTCCCAACATGGGGACCAGGCAATCGGGCTTAAGTGGTGCAAGTTGGAAATGTTCCGGGGCGTCATTCCAGTTCTTTGGGGAAACCTCCGAGGGCCGGCCGTGTCGCGCCAGTTCAGCCATCATCCCCGCCGTCGTGGAGATGATCTGTATTTCTGGAGGAACATCCCCGGATGCGGCAGAGAGTTGATGGTCAGTGGTCTCAAGGTATACCGCGAGAGAGCTCGGTTGGAGCGCCTGTCTTAGGTGGTGATCGAGTAAGGCCGCCAGTTCCTTTCTGTCTGTGGCCGTGCGCGTCTTCTCGGCCAGGTCCTCCAAAATCCTGCGCGCGTCGTAGGCATTGCGGAAAAACGCCCGATCGATTCTTCCACCCACATTCCGGTGTATCCGCGTTCCAGTCCACAGTAAGAGAAAGCCGAAGCCCGTCCCCAAGCCAATGCCTCCGGAGACGGCGGCTCCGGTCATCGGCACCAGATAGCGTGCAAAGGAGAGAGCAAAAGCCAGGGTCACTCCTACACTCAATAAGGACAGTAGAATGACAAAACCGCGTTGCACCAGCAGGTAACGAGCACTCCGCTTGAGCAAAACCGGAATCTCGAGCACGCGGTGCTTCGCGACTGCATAGGCAAACGACAGGGGAAAAAGCCACAGCAGAAGGACAATTGCGGCACCCACCAGAAAAGGGGGCTGTAAACCAAAAAAGTCACCTGCCCCAAGGAAAAGCGTGGCCGGTACCACTCCAACCAGAGTCCCCCAGAGTATCACCCGAATCTTTCGCCGCGCTTCCGGAGTGGTGGCGCTGATAGCGTTCCATATCAGGGAAACAATGCCCAGTACGAGCAGACCATAATCAAAAATCAACCCAAGCACTTTGCCGGCGCGTCCTGTGGTCAACCATGCCATGAACGAATTGCTGGGTTCACCCCCTAGCAAAACGGGCAAGGCCAAGCAGGCGCATGCTATCAAGGAAATCCACTTCAACCAGGGAAGGCGGCGGTCGAGCGGGGAGCGCGCGGGAAAGATCGAGAAAAAGAAATAGAACAACGCGGGGACCATGTTATCGAAGACGGCCCGGTAGGCCATCTGGAACTGCAAGAAGAATGGATTCAGACCCGTCGGACTTGTGGGTTGCGGTATTGCGATGAAGCCGCCAAACATCAGAGCCAGAAGCCAAGCGTTCGGATCTTCAAGACGAAGAAACAAAACCGACAGACCGACCACGAGAAATCCGATGGGATAGGTGTTGACGACGTCCTGGCCCAAATTCTGAGTTATTCCTCCCTCCTTTGAGGTGTCGCGCCGGGCCCGAAAGACACCGTGAATGACGAGCGGGGCAGAAACATTGGCACGCTGAATGGTCAGTTCGACAGTGTCTCCAGGCTGGTGCATGGCCCAATTCTGGTTGAGCGAGTAGGCGTTCTCAATGTGGCGGCCGTTGATCGCTGAAACACAATCTCCCGCCCTTAGTCCGGCCTTCTCTGCCGGACTGTCCATTTGGACGCGCCTGACAAGTTCGCAGTGTCCGGACTCCATGTACTGGGTGTCAAAGCCCAATTCCACCGGGGCCTGCCAGCGGGTGGAGTAAATAAAAAGCACGCCGTAGAGGATGGTGGCAGCGGCAAAGATCGTCGCCAATATTGACAGCAAGAGCTTTTTCAACGATGGAAATTTGCGCATGGTGGGAGATTATATCAATTTTCCTGTCTCTCCAAAGCACAGCAGCGCCGAGGCTGAGATTGCACCGGTCGAATAATGCTCAGGGACTTGCCCTCTCGATCTTTTGACGTTTACTCTTCCATGAAATACAGCGTATAAACCATGAACTCTGTCATGCAAACGAGCGCCCATATGCCTCCTCAAGACAGCCATTGCGGCAGGTTGAGCCGAAGGGCGAATCCAGGCAACTCAATTATGAGGCGGTGAGACATGGCTACCAGCACCACACAAAAATGGCTGCTCGGCTGCGGAATCGGCTGCGCCGTAATAATCGTGCTGATCATCGGGGTGGTGACCGGCGGGATCTATTATGTCCGCGGCAAATTCCAGCCTTTGCAGGAGGCTTCGAATAGCCGCAAGGCTGTCATTAAGGCTTACGGTACGATTGAATCTTACGTGCCGCCAGCCAACGGGGCGATCGCGCCCGAGCGGATGGAGGCTTTTCTTACCGTGCGCGACGCGCTCGAAAACGCCCAGGACCAGCTGGATGCGGGACTGGCCAGATTCGATTTCGATAATCTGAAGAAACCCTCCTTTGGCTCTGTCCTCAGAATGTTGAACGATCTGAGCGGCGTGATCATTCCGATCGGCACGTACATGAATCAACGCAATCATGTCCTGCTCGACAAGCGGATGGGGTTGGGTGAATATGCCTATATCTACACAATGGCCTACCATTCGTGGCTGGGTCATGCTCCTGATGAGGGCCCGCCCGTCCTGACCAAGTTTCGCTTACAGGATCGCAGCCAATCTTTTGGCAACGATTCCAACATCAGCCCGGAAAGCGTGCGCCGGCAGTATCGGCGAGTGATCCTGCGCCTGCTCGGCAATCAATTGGACAGCATCAAAGGCTCAGAACAATTGCCATGGAGCAGGATGTTGAAAGCAGAAATCGATCGCGTCGACAGGGACCCCAACCGGGTGGCCTGGCAAGACAACATGCCGCCTCCGATAGAAAAATCCCTCAGCCCATATCGAGATCGCCTGGTATCGTCCTTCCATTCCTCCGCCAACTTCTTCGAGTTTCTGACTCTGGAGGAATTCAATCGGGTACAGTGGAATGGTCCGTGGGGTGAAGGCACAAGCGGCGGCGATACCGGCAAGAAGTGATGCCCGATTCTGCCTGAACTGATATAGGTATGTGCTGTCGAGTGTACACGTGAGTAGAGAGCATTATCGGCAAGTCACCAATTGCAGGGAAGGAGAAGATCATGGCAGAAGGCTTTTTACTTGAGAGGATGACCTGGCGGCAGGCCCAGGCAGCATTTCAACGCACTTCGTTCGTCGTCGTACCGATTGGCTCGACTGAACAGCACGGTCCGCATCTTCCGCTCGGAACCGATTTTCTCGTGGCCAAGGAATTGGCGCGGCGTGTAGGCGAGCGCGCAAACGTTATCGTTACACCTACCGTTTCCATCGGGTACGCCCAGTATCACGCCGTCTTTCCAGGCACGCTCTCCGTCAGTGAAGAGACGCTCACGCGTGTGCTGATCGAACTCTGCGAAAACCTGATCCGGTATGGCGCGACGCATATCTTCTTTATGAACGGTCACGGCGGTAACATGACAGCGCTGCGCAGATGCGGCGAATGGCTCCGCGAGCGCTGCATCCCGTCGGTGATCGCGTGCTGGTGGGAAATGACGCATGTAGTCAATCCCGACTGGATGGCTCTCGGTCACGCCGACTATGTCGAGACATCGGCGATCCTCGCGCTCGATGAGTCGCTGCCTGACATGCCGGCCGCCAGAATCGCAGTCAACAAGCCGCTCACAGACAAGATTGCGCTCGACGATTTGCGCGCCGCCCGCTTCAAGGGCGCTCACCTGGCCGTCAACCTGATCATGACCGACATTACCGACGATGGCGGGATGATGGAGTACGGGATGACCGCGGCCAAGGACTATTCGATCCCGCCCACGGCCGCGAGCAAGGCCATCGGCGAGAAAATCTATGAAGGCCTTTCGAGCTACTATGCCGAATTCATCGAGGAATTTCGGAAAGTGAAATTGCCGCCGATCGGCTCGGCCGGTCCATTGGCCAAATCATGAATCAGGCGAAAGCTTAATCACAAAACTGCCGTGGCAAAGAAAAATCGTGGCAGAAAGGACCGTGGGCGCATAAACGCAGGCACTCCTCGATACAACGGACCATCGTGCCTGAAGGTTTACGGACGGTCGCCCCACTTCAGGCGCTGCTCGATTTCTTCGATGATTGGTACGACGTCGCCGATTGTTTCCACGATGTAATGTGCGCCCATTTTGGCGAGGGAATCGGTCGCTCTGGCAACTTTCTGCCGGACGACGGCCTCGGGCAGCGCCGCAAGTTCCCCTTCGTTTAGGCCTACCTCATTGCCGGTCTTGGAGAGGCCGATCGTCCAGGTCCCGGCATTCAGTCCCTCGGAGATGTCCGGCTTCGTGTCGCCGACCTTGACTACCGCCTCGGGAGGGTAGACGCGGGCTTGCGCCATGTTGTCGAAAACCATCCAGGGCTCGGGACGGCCGTAGGGAACCCTGGTCGCCCAGGAATTCGTGTCCGGGACGTAGCCCTGTTGTACGGCCCGTTCGAAGTTGATTTCCATGGCTTCAGTGAAATAGCCGCTCGTCGAGCCGATCTTTATGCCCCGTTTCTTGAGCTCGTTGGTCGTCTCCACCGTGCCGGGGATGATCCCTGCGTAATCGCCGATGCACTTGATCTGCAGCGGCGCAAAATGCTTCTCAAACATTTCCGTCACGTCCGAGTCTGAGCACGGCCGGCCGTGAACCTTGCGCCACTTCTCCGCGACCTCATCGCCACAGGAGATCGCCCTGATGTGCTCGGCCTTCTGCAATCCCATCGGCGCGCGCGCCTGTTCCATGGTGATCTCGACGCCGTACCGCTTAAACACTTCGATGAAGACCACTGCCGGCGCGTAACATCCGTAATCCACGGTAGTGCCGGCCCAGTCGAAAATCACCATTTTCACGGGACCGCGATAGGTTCTGCGATATGCAAATTCCATGTTCTCCAGCCTCCGAATAGTTCTGATTACTGCAGCTCACCGGCAGATCTAACTCCGGTTAAACATCCTTTGTCCTCGAATGCCAGAAGAAAAACACCGGTACGCCGCTGAGGACGAGGATCAGGCCGAGCCAGCTGTATGTCGGTTTCATCCAAAGCAAATCCAGGGCGATCATGGCCGCCACCACTATGTAGGCAGCGGGAACAACCGGATAGCCGAACGCTTTGTAAGGACGCTCCAGGTCCGGCCGCTTTTTCCTGAGTACAAATAAACCGCTCATCGTGAGCACGTAAAACAGAAGCGCGGCGAAAACGACATAATCGAGCAGGTCGTTATAAGAGCCGCTGAGAACCAGGACTGAAATCCATATAGCCTGGATCACGAGCGAAAACACCGGCGTGTGGGTGCGCGGCGAGACTCCGGCGGCCCTTCTGAAAAAAAGGCCATCCCTGGCCATGGCGTAATAAACGCGCGCGCCGGACAACACCATCCCATTGACGGCCCCGAATGTGGAGACGAGAATTGCGATGTTGATAAAGGTCAGCCCCCAAGGCCCCATCAGGCTTTGCGCCACCGCGGTCCCAACCCGGTCCTCGGGCGCCGCCGCAATCCCCGCGAGCGGCAGGACCCTGAGGTACACGACGTTGGCGGAAAAATAGATCACGCACGTGATCAAGGTGCCGAGGAAAAGTGAAAGGGGGAGGTTCCGCTTTGGGTTGACAACCTCGCTGCCCGTAAACGTCACATTATTCCACGCGTCGGCAGCGAACAAGGATCCGACCAGCGAGGCACCGAACACGGCCAGCACACCCAGATCGAACCCGGACGGAAACATACTCGTGAAGTTGGCATGAACCACCTCCGGCTTGGCCCTAACGACAAATCCCACCCCAATCAGAATGAGCAATCCTCCGACCTTTGCGGTCGTGAATATGTTTTGGACGATCGCCCCCTGGCGCAGGCCCCGGCAATTCACCCAGGTGAGAAATGCGATCAACAGGATGGCCGTGAACTGCTGTGAGGATATGCCGTGACCGAACGGAAGAGGCACGAGCATTCTGGATGCCGATACCCACGGGACGAAGATTCCCAGGAATTTGGCGAATCCCACCGCGATCGCGGCAATCGTGCCGGTCTGGATCACCAGAAAGAGAGTCCAGCCGTAAAGAAATCCGTAAAGCGGCCCGTAAGCTTCCCTGAGAAACACATACTGGCCGCCCGCGAGCGGCATGGCAGCGGCCAGCTCGCCGTAACTTAAAGCGGCCACTACCGTCATCAAGGCCGTAAAGGCCCACGCGAGCAAAAGCAAGCCGGGCGACTGCAGCTCCCGAGCCATGTTGGCCGAGACAATGAAGATTCCCGAACCGATCATGCTTCCAGCGATGATTGTGGTGGCATCGAAAAGCTTTAATCCTGGAACGAGCTGGTTTGGGGCATGATTCGCGGCTGTATGGACGTTCGTTTCCATGTGCGGTCCTTTGCAAAGCGCGAGCGCGATGCGGCATTATGCCACAAACTGCTCGGATCCGGATTCCTGGAATCCGTTTACGAACGCGCGCCGGCGTTGGAATTCGAGATTCGAAATTCGAAATTCGAAATTCGAAATCGTCAATCTCGAATCTCGAATGGCAAAGATAGAATCTCTGCGTTGAATGTATAATGCGAACATGATTACAAAAAAGATGCCACTGCTCTTCACACCAGGACCACTCACGACCAGTCAAACCACCAAAGAGGCCATGCTGCGCGACCTCGGTTCGCG
>Ga0182021_10001862_pt1 | contig 24498 bp, 28 predicted proteins | sample 612E3MmetaG_FD_120493 | JGI IMG/M metagenome (GOLD analysis project Ga0182021, IMG submission 120493) | Permafrost microbial communities from Stordalen Mire, Sweden - 612E3M metaG (Illumina Assembly) | ecosystem: Environmental > Terrestrial > Soil > Wetlands > Permafrost | place: Sweden... | reverse complement strand
TTAGGTGGAGGGTTTGGGGATGGATTCGGTGGAGAATCCGGGTTAGGTGGATGCGGGTCTGGGTTTGGAGTAGGATTCGGGTTTGGATTCGGGTTAGGGGTTGGATTCGGACTAGGTGGATTCGGATTAGGGTTCGGATCGGGGACCATTTTCTTATTCTTCCTCTTCACTTAAATCAAAAACATCCATACAGATATACCTATCAACTCCACGCGCTCTCCATAAAATATTGTAAAAAAGATCCCGCTTGAAAGTATTGATAGCTTCGTCGTTGGGCTAGGCCGGGTTAATATGTTACATTTGGGCGATCCTTACCCACCTTGCCGGGTTCTACCCCGTGAACATCTTTATTATGCTTATCCAGCTCGCTCTGACTAGCGCACATCTGACCACACCTCTGACAGGTAAATTGACCCTCCGTCTTAACCGGTGAACCCGTTCCGCTTCCACCGCTCTTGGCTCTCATCTCGTCGTCCTTATTCATCGGTCCCGACTCCTTATCCATGGTCCCCTTCCAAGTACTTTGAGAGCCAACACCGCTTGAACCCGTGGGCGCCTTCTCATCTACATCCGTCTTATGTATGTCCTTGTCGGCTTGGACTGCAGGTTGCGCTCTCCATTGGGACTCAGCCTCGCTTTGGCTCTTTGGGGCAGGAGCGTCCATTTGGTGGACGGCTTTGTAGTGGGCGTTTAATTCGGTTTGCTCGGAGAAGGTTTGGCCACAGACTGTGCATTTAGTCTGCTGCATGGTGCTTGGGAATTTTCCGCTCTTATCGCTACTCTTTTCTACAGGCATCTCGCTTTTCTTCGACTGATCGGATCGAGGTATATCTTCAGGAGATTTTTTCATCGATATCGTTTTCCCCAGTTGGCTTTTTGGAAGCGCATTATTTAAACACGGCGCGCGCTAGACTGTTTAGAAAACAAATCTTCTAAGATGCCACACATTCATCACCGTAGCCTCGCGAAGACAAGATGAAATCACCATCCACAAAACAAGCGCCAAGAACACTGTGAAGACTAAAAGCCCCCACAAACAAACGATGGGAAACCCTAGGCAAGCCTCCGAGGCGACGACTCACTCAACGAAGTCCTTGATACATCTAACCAGATTAGGAGACCCCAATCTAACAGCGGACAGAGCAACCGCCAGCATAGAGATCAGGCTCAGCGAGACGTGGATCGACACCTGAGCAGCCCCCGGACCCTCAACCCATCCAGCAACAGCAACTCCTTAGCCCGACGCGCGCGCAACAGTCTAGCGCGCATTATTATCATCCTAAATAACGACAATGATGCAGTTAGGTACGGATTTTCGTAAATGGTTTATTATTAGCCGTTAATACTATTTGATTGAGGAGTAGACCATGGGCGCGATTTATAAACCGGAGGACGAAAAGAAGCGTAGAATCAAAGATAAGGCTTTGAAAGATCTTGACCCTAACCTAAGGGAGCCTGTAAAAGGACTCGAAAAAGGTAATGGTGGTGAAGACCACGAGAGGAAACTCACCGAGTCTAAAGGCTCTAAGAAGAGGAAGGATATGGCGGAGAAGAGGAAGTAACGAGGTACTCGATTCCTTTCGACTCCGGATTGGCCTTGAGAATCGTCTAACTCGTCGATGGTTTGGTTTTCTTGGTATTCTAAGGATCGCTTGATCTATAGTCTGGTGTAATGGCTCTGCGAAAAGATTAGGGGCGCGCGCGCAGGGAATTAGACCATTTTAAACCAATCTCCCGTAATTTCAGGACAGAACAGCTCGGGGGAGATGGGTGTAATGGGTAGTACAAATTGGAAATATGGATAAATTCAATTTCGATTCCCTCAACAATAATCTTTTATTTCCCTTTACTTCTTTGACACCTCGAATACGTACTGAACCGTTACCTCGCCTAGAGCTGCGCGCGCGCGACCACTCGTCCTGTGCTCTTCTTCCGCCTTCTTAGAGAAGAGGGTCAACAGACCGAATGTGATGAAGATCACTCCCGAAGCTAGTGTGATTAAAGTGATGGGGATGAGGGATGCCCGCGATGCTCCTAGGACAATGCTGATTCCGTCAACGACTAGAAAACCCAGCATGGACCCTATGAATACATGTGATGCGGGGTAGCTGCAGGATAGGCTGATGACTGTTAGCTGTGTCTTGTCTCCGAGTTCGGCTAATAGTATCATAAAGAAAGCAGATTAGATGAAGACGATGTCCAAAGTTCCTATCGAATTTTAAAGTAAAATATAAATCTTTTCGACAAATATCTCGCAGTCAATATTAAGCGTGTAGGGTAGGCAAGGGTTGGCCATGTCTTAATACTTTAGCGGAGAAATAAATCAGCAATGGGGTAAGAATGGAGGAGAGGGCGAGAAGCGAGAAAAAGCCGTAGAACTCCGAGGTGACCAAACCCATAACCTCCAACAGGAGTCCAACGGTTACCTCAGGCCAGGATTCAATTAGAGATCGACCCAGACTCTTACCAACTGCAGACTTGGGTGTCACGAGGAACTGAGCCGGTAGGATAAGTCCTTTCAAGGCACCCTTGATCGAGGAGGTGAATAGCGCTAAAAATGCCACAGTATTCACTGATATTACCTTCACTAGCATAATGGGCTTACGGACCAGCTCCGAGAACATGAGCAGTGGGGCAAAGCTGGAGACTATTGATATGAAGACGATAGAGGGAGTCTGCATCAAGGGCACCCGAATTCCCATTACGCCAGCGGCTGATAGCGTGATTAGGAAAGTCAGGAAGATCAGCGACGCAGGTAGGTTCAGCGAGGGTAATAGGATGTCCAGTTTCTCATGGAGGCCGAGGTCAGAGCGCACTATCTTCCCGGTATACTTTCTCAGGAACTCTATGGTGGACCAGCTCCACCTCAGGTGCCTCCTACGCATGGCTGAGAAGTCGCTTGGAAAAGACTCACCGCACACGACGTCACTCGAGAAGACACCTCTGTAGCCTCTGAGCCGTGCCTCGACCGTGAATCCTAGATCCTCGCATGTGATCTCGGGGAAGCCACCAACCTCGTCGAGCACCTTTCTGCTGACTAATGCGCCGTGCCCGAGCATGTTCGGGGTGCCGTAGCTGTTGCGGTAGGGCTGGTAGATCCTCCAGTGGAGGTCTACTCCGATCCCCATCATGCTTGTGAACCAGTTCTCATTTTTATTGTAGCACCTGTGGGTGGACTGCACGAAGGCGGTATTATCCCCGAAAAGGGCTAAGTTCCTCTCTACGAAGGCTGGGGGAATGTACTCGTCTGAGTCGAGGATAGCCACGTATTCGACTAATGGGTCCAAAGATCTGAGTACGCTATTAATTGCTCCTGCCTTGAACCCGTCCCTGTTAGGTCGCCGAACCAATTTTATCTGCTGAGGCGAGGATGAGACGAATTGATCGATTGCAGTCTTAGAAGTCATGCTCGTTGAGTCGTCGAGTATCCAGATCTCCTGGTTGGGGTAGCTTGATCTTAGCATAGATGAGGCGCTTCCCTCGTCGAAGTCGTTGTATGTGAGGTAGAACAGGGCGACCCTTGGCCAAGATTTCAGAGGGGTTCCTCGTACTGAGTGATCTAGGACCCGTGATTGGATGTTGATTACGAGGTTGAATATTCCCACTAGGAAGAAGTAGGCGAGGACTATTGCGAAGAATATGGTTAAGGCGGGATTTGTGTCGATTAATTGCGTTCTGGTGGTGATTAGGATTGTTGAGAATCCCGTGGCCCATATTAGCAGTATTATGTTCCATAGGGCTCCGGAGTTCTTCGCGCCTGGGTACATGTGAAAGGTAAATACTCGATTGGATATTAACCTACATTTTGAAACGTTTACGAAACCCTGTTCTAAGTTCAGAACGTTAAAATTCGAACTTTTTTAATATGAATTACTCTAGGAGGGTATAACAGCACGCCTTCCGCTTATTTAATGGGGAAATCTCTAAATGAGCGCGCGCATACGCGATCGAAGACATCATTCTCAGTGTTACCCTTCTGCTCGTTGACCCTCGTTCCCTCGGTGATGACCGCTTCGATGCCTTCCTTTTGAGCTGCCTCGACCATCCATTTAGTTGCATCACCTTTGTAGCCGTGGAAACGGTAATCCCCAGTGTAGAGAATGCTTCCCTGCGAAGTCCTAATGATGAATGACGACACCCCAGGTAAACTATGATCGACCTCGTATGGGATGATCTCAAGTGAATCTACTTTGAACGGTTGACCATACTTGAAGGCTTTAAGATCTCTTGGAGTTTTTATCTCATCTCCTTGTATTCGAGAATAGCCATCACCTTTCTTCTTCTCCTTGTATTGGAATGAGCAAGAGTAGTTACAGTAATCCTTGAATGATCCTGATCCGGTCTCCTCAAGCGTTTCTAGAATAACCTTGGATTCAGGGCTCAGGTAGATTGGAATGTCCTGTCGTAAATGGTGAATGAAAGAAGCATGATCCGCATGTGCGTGACTTATTAGAACCGCATCTAGGGCACGATCTTCCTTAGGCCACCCCGCGTGTTTAATGTAGTCTTCTCGGTAGATTCCATTGTTTTGGTAAAAGTCCAACGGTGATGAAATCTTCGAGACAATTACATTTACGTGCTTGGAGAAATTCGGAGAAATATTTACTCGATTGACCGAAGCTCATTCCAAAATCGAGCATAATACGTGTGTCCTTGTCCTCTAGGAGAATCTTGTTACCACCTATCTCGTCTACTCCACCATAAAATGTTAGAGAGGTCAAGAAAACTCGAAGCAGTATAGACAGCGGAGGTATTTCTCTTTTTCAATAACATACGTATCGAGCATTACATTAATGAGGTCTTCAACCAATCTCAATTTGAGATTTCTAATAATGACCAAGCCGGGTTGGTGGGCTGCTCACGAATACTCAAGGCGGAGTGTCAAGAATGAGGTGAAACACTTCTGTGGCTACCCTGCACTCAAAGAGCTGATGCTCAAGTCAGATGACTTTGAGACAGAGAGCCTGATACCATGTTTGTTCTGCACCGGCGGCAGAGTAACTGAACTGCTTGAACTAAAACGAAGCCAATTCAGCATCGACGGAGACATGGTGAAGGTGAGCAGCATGCCAGTTGAGAAGCTACGAACTAGAAAGCGGGTGGGTACTCAACCAGACGGCACACCGATCTATCACTACGAGAAGAAGATCGACTATCGGACTTTCTCGTGGCCGATAAGTGAACCGCTGACTACTGAACTATTTGACTTCATTTACACGAAGGGGACTGACGAAAAACTCTACTCACGCAGCGCGAGTTGGATCTACAAGCGGATATTGAGTCTCGACAAAGGCTGGTGGCCTCACAGATTTCGTAGTTGTCGTGCTTCGCAACTTGCTTCGGCCTACGGATTCAATGACTTGATGTTGATGCAGTGGTTTGGTTGGGCAACAGATGACGAAGCGAAGCGGTATGCGAAACTTTCTAATGAGAACCTAGAAGTGTGGATGCGATCACATCTCCGCACCTCTCAGAGATAGATTTCTCCGCATCTCGAGAATAGAGGATTCTCTCTAAGACTATTCATAATAAAACCAAAGACGAGAACACATCCGTCATCCTTATCGGGGATATGAATGACAAAGGCGAATCTAGTATAGCGTAAGGTAAGAAAAGGGTCATTTCCTCGGTCCCATTGATAATAAGAAAGAGAAATCGCGGTTTGTTTGTTTGTGTTCTCCCCGAATCCCCAGGGTAATATCACGTTATCCAATAAGGTAGTGGAGGGAGTACATCACCCCCACAGTTTATCTAATCCAGATAAACTCACGAGAAGTTAGAGATCAATCTCGGTGAGTGAACAATCATTGAGACATTCTTTTCATTATTATATAAAGTCAGTTTGAGGGAAGACTTATTGTTTTTTTAGTACGATGAAAATGTGAATAATAAATAGATCTGGATGTTATTTACGCTATAATTGCTCGCGAATGCGATGCAAAAATAACAATTAATCACATTTTATCTAAGCACAAACTCATTACAGAAAGGCACATATCACTAATTTCTTCTTTATATTTCCATAGTTTTAATAATGATTCATTTTGTGATGCCAATTCTTCACAGTAACTATATATCTCATTAAATTTATCAGAGCTTATTATTTTATTATTTATTTTATCATTTGGAAAAATTGAATATTCAATGGTATCTTCTAAATCTTTAATATATTTTCTCTTTTTTAATTCTTCTCTTGGTTTTATTTTATATAATAAAGCCTTGTATAAATCTGCGGTTTCAAAACGATTCGCATAAGTTACTAAAATTACCTCCCGTTTATATTGCAAAATATCATCTTGACTATCGAAAAGACCATAATCTAATTCTGGTAATTTTTGTTTAATTGCGTTTTTAATTATTAAACTCATTATTCCTTTATATCTAGAAACCAACTCGTTAAATTCTTTAACTTTTGCATAAAACTCATCAATAAATGAATAGAATTCTTCATCATTAGTAAGATATAATAAATATCTATAACTAATATTTATTTTATTTATAATATCTAATTCGCAAGAATAATCGTAATCAATATTATTACAAATTACTTCTGCGTCATTAAAAATAGGGCCTATTACATTTTCAATAATTTTATCTTTATATAATGTAGATTGTTGAAACATATTTTTAACTTCATAATGCCCCATGGGTCTACTCTCCCAAACATTTCTAATGTAATATCTGCCTGAACCCATATGTGGAGGTTCACTACTTTTTGGAACCTCGATAATAAATATTAATTCGGTTTCATTTTTAGGATTCTTAATTTCTTTAAAAATCAATTCATCGTGCCATGGTTCAATTTTTCCCCTTAAAGCTCTCACTAATGTTTCTTTAGAAATATTACCCCAAGTAATGCTATCTGGAAACATGTTTTTTCTTTCACGTAAACCGAAAATTACTAATCCTCCATTTGTGTTCAAAAACGCTGAGATTTCCTTCGCCAATTCATCATAATTAATTGATTTTGGAATTTCTGTGTATTCCAATGAATAATCTTCGGTTTTTTCTTCACTTATCAATTTTTCAACGTCATTAACTTGGATTTCCTCAATCGGTTTACCAAAATATTGTTTTGATAATTTTCCCATAGAGTATCATATTAATCAAAGAGCTTAAAAGATGAATGCGCGCGCCCCCACAACTCCTTGAATCTCTCAGCAACGTTGCGCGCGCGCAATTTTATCATTAATCAAATGATGAACTCATCGTGAATTTTTTGAGTAAAAATGAGTCAAGATTTGAAATAAGAGAGTACCTCACATCCCTTAGCAGTGAGTTTATTATGGCCTACTAATCCGACTCGACGAAATATTTTCCACTCAACACTTGTTAGTTTCTCTTTACCCCAGATCTCAATGAGTAAGAGGCACGCATTATTATCCGATATTTCATTGTAGAGCTTGCACATTTCGGGTGAAAAGTAGGGGTTACTAGAGGGTTTGTTTGCACTTCTGGTTCCTCCCTTCCATTTGTTGACGAGAGGCTGAACACCGTTTATCTCGTAGAAGTGTGATCTTTCCCACTTGGAGTCCTGTGTCTTCTTGAGGAGTCTTCGTAGGTAGAGATTGTGGAGGCGGTTTTGAACGAAGTTTAGGTTGTAGTCGCAATATTCGGCTACTTGAAGGGCATCTGTGCCCGGATGGGTTTTGACGTAATCAAAAATCTTCACTAACTTTTCGAATGCAGCCGGTTTCTTTGTGAAAGTGTACGGCGATGGAACCGGCTCTGGTTGTTTAGTTGTTTGATCGCTCAAATCATTAAAATTTAGATTCACTCGGATTTATGAGAGTAGTCCGTCATTCCGTGATTCTACAAATTCTATTTAATCGGATGATTTGATTTTTAAGATTGAAGAAGGATAGTCATCTCATGAAGATTTTTCTTGACGAGCAACTCAACGGGTTAGAGCCTCTTCTCCGAATGTTTGACTACGAGGTTGTCACCGTCATCGATGAGGGCTTAAAGGAACACAAGGATGAGCAGCTTGTAGATCGTGCTCTTGCTAAGAATTACATCTTTGTGACTGAGGATGAAGGAGCTGCGAAGCTTGCAAAGGAAAAAGGAGCTAAGTGTATTTTCTTAGATACTGTGATGAAAGCAAAAGCAGTCAAACAAGAACTTGAGAAACAGTATGCTAATGAGTTGCACAAATAAGTGCCTTACATACACATTAGCATTGTTCAATCAAAAACATAGGGAATATGCGCTCGCTATTGAGGAGGTAATTTCAATCTTGAAATTATGACTTAAATAATGTAGCTCAAATTTATTGAGAAGATGCATGTGCTAGATCTAAACTACCATTGATCCAATTCGCTATAACCTGACTGAAATTCCGTTTATCTTCCAGATTTTTATAATACCCTGGATGATAGGTACGAAGAAACTTCATTTTTACTAGGTCTGATTCTATAAAATCTCTTTGCCAAAGGTCTATTCTAGTGTTAGGATCATACATTTTTGCTATATCTCTATAAATATATCCAAAGTTGATCTTTTTAAGATACTCATCATATCCTGGACCTGTGAAAAAAATAATATGAGTAGGTTGTAATATTTTCACTTCATATTCAAAAAATCCAGCTTGAATACAGTTATTTTTCAATGTGTCTGGGGTCGAATCAAGACCAGATGAGGTGCTGCATTTTACTAAATTAGTAATTGATATTCTCTTCCATATCTCTGACAAATCATTTGTATCCCATAATCTTTGGCAGATCTCTTTGATGCAAAGCCAAAAAGGCTCTGTGCTCCAAAATGGTAAAAATTTCTGTTTTGCCCAAACACGAGTATCAATAAAGTTAGATTTTTCATCTTTTGGATCTGATTCCCATCCACTTTGAACGGTTTTTCCTACAAAAAGAGTCTTTATTTCTTGGTTTTTAAAATCTTCTCCAACTAAATATAATGATACAGGGAGACCATTATTTACTTCATTTGAGGTAACGCATTTTTTACATAGTTCTTTTTCTATACGGAGTTCATGGTATTTTTTAAAAATTTGATTTTCTAGTTCTCTATCGTGCCCGATTAAATCTTCTTCAGAAATTTTATCCATAAATTTAAACCCTTAAATGTATAATTCAATAGAATATAAAACATGTTCTATAAGTAAACATGAGTATTTTGCTTTATGCATTACTGTTTTAAAATCGCGGTTTTTTTAGACACTTTCATCCGTCTCTAACGCATATACGTTCACCTGTATCAATAAGATCAGAACGGCAAAAGAGGTGAAAAAGGGAATGTCATTCATTGTAAAAGTACTGGCAACAAACCCTCCTATGGCATGTTTTGCACTAGGTACTCTCCTCATGCTGTCAGGCCAACAAGAATCTGGTTGGGCTATGGTGCTCTTAGGTGCAGGTTTACAAATACTTTGGTTAGCACTACGAAGACGGTGAGTATAGATAGGATAGAGAGAATAGATTTTCTATTCTCTTATTTATCAAATAGTATTTTGGGGGATAAATGATCTATCCTCTCTATTCTCTTCTCCTCGAGCTAGGACATTAGTTTAAATCGATTCGGTTACAACTTTTATATTACCTGCATAACCACATAAACGATAAAATGGTATCTAGAAATCAGTGGATCACCATAGCACTTGCTACGGCAACTTTGATATGGTATATTTCTACAACTCAAGCATCAATAGATTATTGGATATTAGCACCTCAATACCAAATATACGTTGGTCAAGGTTCATTCCAAGGGAATCAATCTATTACGATTTACTGTAAAAATGGTGGGGATGCTGATGGTAGTTTTGATTTAATAATCACTTTCACAAATGCAACATTCTCGACTCAAACGAGTAACCCATATTCTGCGGATAAATCGAGTGTTAGTGTACCCTTTTTATTACATAAAACTGATGCAAATCAAAAAGTAATATTTTATACAATAAATAAAGACGTTTCTGGTTTCTCTATTGAATTAACAGCTACCGGTGCTACACTTGTAAAATTAAACCCCGCTTACCCAAACAAAATAACTTATAAACTAAAGAATAATGGGTTCGGACAAGCCAACTATTATCAATGGGTTAACAAATAGGATAATGGTTGCTATTTTTAAGATTGTAAATGCAACTAATACCAACCAAACGACAACTTAGCTTTGGAAAGGGAAGCATATCAAATATGACCTATATTATCATATTACGAATATTATAGTAATAAGATTAATTATTAATTACCTCTTTTTAAGTAATTATAATTAAAGTATTCTAGGGTGATAAGCGATAAGCGTGATATTCGTGATAAGGGTCACTTGTTGTCTTTGACCAGATAGTATCTAACTAACCCGCTTCTAGGTGACATTTCCTGCTTCATCTCTATCATGTCATTGGAGATCATCGTGGTGATTATCCTCTGGAAGTCCTCACCCAGCATCCTAGATTTTTGAAAGAGCTTACCGTGAGTTGCTCGTTCACCCTTCTTGTTGAAGAAGACAATATAATAGATAATCCGGTCAAAGTCGTTCTCATGGGTCTTGGTTTGGCTGGGACCATAGACTTGAGCATCTTTCCTCATCTGTATGTAGTACTCTTTGTGCTTCTCCATCGTGGCGATTGCAAAGTTAGCATCATCGATATTGACCTCCATAAAGGGAATCTGAACACCCTCGATGTAGTCGTCAACATACCTGCTGACACAATGGATTAACGCTATCTTGATGACATTAAGCCCCATGCGCTTGAAGTATCGTGAGTCTGGGTCCATGATATCTTCTTGTACCCTTATTTCGGTCTCAATTTCTTTTTCAGCTATGTAGTCAATCAACCTCTCTGTTGCGAAGGCGTCAACCATGACCTGCCCTTCGGGTAGCTTGTCGATGATAGAGAGCTTCTTAGCGAGTTCCTTTGCTCTATCATTGATTTTCTTAAGGTCAGCATTAAAGAAATCTAAACCCATGCGATCCTTCTTGACCTGCTTTTCTTCTAGCTGCTGAGCTTCCTCAACGACCCAAAGTATGCGATTTCCGGTACCCTGTAAGAAGAACGAGTCAGTCAACAGCTTATAGAGGTAGGTTGTGGTCATGAAGAGGAAGGTCACGTAGGTATTTTCGGGTATTTCTACACTCCTTGCCTGGGTAACTTTCTTAGATGGGTCACAGTCGTAGAGACGCGAAATGAACTCAAAGACATCTGAGGCCCATTCTTTTCCCGAGTCTTTGAACATTGTAGTAACTTCATCACCAATTATCATTCCAATTGGTTGCTTGATGAGTTGGGTGGTCATCCCCGAAGTAGTGAATTGGTTGGGTAGTATACAATCCCTGAACTCAGACTCGATTGCTGAGAGTTCATCATTTTCAAAGTGCCACTCCTTTGTCTTGGGGCCGCGGCTTGCTTTACCTAACTCAATGAGTGACTTGCGCTCTTTGAACTTTTCAAGTGTGGTTCCATGTTCAAGACACACCATCTCGTGTTGTAGATCGTTGATGGAGCGAAGTAGAGGATTAATCCTCTGTTGAACTGGTGAAGATTTGTACTGACCTGAACCAGCTATGTAACCAGCTGCAATGTTACCATATACCGGACCTATTTTATCAGAGATGAAGATGCGTTTATCCATCTTCATACCGATGATACCCAGTGCTTCGTCAGATGCGAAGTCCTTGTTTGTCTTGATGTCTTTAGTGATGTAGTCTATGAGTTCTTCGTGTAGATTAGCATAGGTCGGGGTTTCTGAGACGTACCCGGTTATTTCTTGGTCTTCTGGTGGTTCGGATATTTTACTCCGCCTCGATTATAGTCATTATGCAATGGTATCCGGCGTCTCGGTCATTGGGAATAATTTTACTGACGATGCTGAATGGGTAGATGTTCGCTATCCTGTCAGCTACCCGTCGTAGTGCGTGCTCGTCAAGACCCTGGATTTTGACAATTACTTTTTCCATTCATTTTCCTCCTTTCCTTGACTGCGCAGGGTTTTTCCTCGCCCGAGTGCTCAATCGGCTTCTCGAATTGGGTCTGTGAACGATCTCCGCAGACGCCGTAGCTTCGGTAAAGGGAGATGAAGTAGGAACAATCAACGCACTTCATTGTGAGAAACCTCCCAAGAGTCGAGGAGTCTTAAGATTATTCCATCATAGCTCTCTGGGGTGCGTCCGTTCGATTTAGTACCCCGTAGCTTTGCTAACCTTTCACATGTGGGTATCTGCAACTGAATACTTGTTGTACTCAATCTTTTACTCCTCAAATTGATCGAGCAGATGGGTTTACGATACAATATAGATGTTATTAGTACTAGATTAACTCGTTATTTTTAAAAATATATATTTCATTATCATAACGCTATCAACTTAATATATTTTTTAGAGTGTGAATATATCAACGCTATCAAAAAAACATTTATAAATTTAATCCTTCTTTAGATCGTGAGAATTGATAGCGTTAAATCAATTTCACAACTTGATGTTATTCAGTCACTATTAATCCATCCTTTTATTAATCCCACTTTAAATAATCAAAATTAAGGTCTAGGAAATGATGAAAATTAATAGAGTTTATGACCCGGAAATGGAGTATCTAGGATTTGGTGTAACAACCAACAAGCATTACTATAAGGCTCTGAGGGATAACAAAATATTTTCAGTTGATCAAAGAAGAAACATTAGCAATTTGAATATGCAAAATGCTAAAGTTTCAATATGGTTGGAAGCACAGTCTGCTTCAGGTTAATCATGTGCGCGCTTCTTATTCACTGAGGTTTTAGTCTCTTCTTGAGTTTATTTATATCCCTTCGGTTAAGCACTGCTGCGGAGAGGGCGAAGTATAGCGGCATATTCCAGGGCTGATTAAGTGAGAGTTCCTTTAAGGTGTGTTCACCTAGATGCTTCCATTCGTTAATCAATTCCGCGAGTGCGCACGCGCGAACTAAACTTAGAGAGTAAACTTGTCCGCTTCGTTTAGGAACAATACGTTGGGGACTTCCGCCACACCCGCACGCTCCATTATCTTTTTCAACTCGTCTGACTTGGCGAACTTCTGGGCAGCGTTCATGTCGTCAAACTCGTTTACCACAACTACCTCGTTGGGGTCAGCAGAGTTCCTGAGGACCCTTTGACTTTTTACTCCAAACTTCTTCGCCATCGGCTTTGTCTCATCGAGGACGGCTTTCCATTTTGAGTAGTCTTTTACTTTGTGTCTAACAAGAACCGTAGCCATGTTAGAAACTTTGTAATGGTTGTTTATTAGCCTTGTAGATTTAGGTTTAGAACGCGTAGATGTCATGGGGCCTCACAGCCTCACCCTCGCTCAGCCCCCGACCTTTATGCGCCAATATCACCGCCCCAATGTATGAGGCTCAGGGTGAGAATCATTCTATCTTAGAGAATCTGGCACGGGCTCGAAGGCTGTCAATCGACACCCAACCCACAAAATGACCTCTAGACTTTCTCTTCAAATAACCCTCACAGTGAAGATGTTGAACGATCTGCTTTACCTCATTGACGCCGAGATCCGTTACCACCGACAGCCTGTTCACGCTGAGTCCAATGGGGTCCTTCGCCGCCTCCCACACCATGTGTTCCTTCTGAGGTTTAGTAAGTGAAAACCTGTGGACGCTAATGTTCTCAAGTTTAATAATGGTGACGCTCAATGGCTGGAACCTCAAGCTTTTGGCGGCTCACTAGTCTCTTAAAGCCTAGGCACATCGGAAAAGGAGGCGGTTAAGTGAAACTATACTCTAGAATTATCCTCAGAGAACGTTTTGAACAATTAAAGAAATATGCGACAAAAATCTATTAAAAATAAATAGTTCTTTCTCAATTTGATAATTGATGCGATATGGATGACGGTGAGATTAAATTACTACTCTTCGGGGCCGGGATTACTATGGCATTCCTCGGCTTGAGGATATGCCTGGACTGGGACGATAAGATTATTAAATTCACTACAGGTAATAGAAAATAATTCAAAACTCAACTCTCACGCAGCTTAGCCCGCACTCATAGTAAAAGAATATGGACTTGTAGATAATGATGTACTAACATGGGTAAGATGAAGTACAATTATCACAGCGTCAATCTTCCCGAGAATTTAGCTAGAAAGATACAGGAAGTAGTGGATAGTGGCGAATATGGTTATTCTGATATTCCCGATTTCACGATAGAAGCGGTCCGAAGACTTTTACGAGAAATAAAATACCTAAAATAAAAAAAGCCTACCTAATCAGAATAGGCAGAATCAGAAGCGCGGTAAGTCCTACAAGCTTCATGAAGATAATGAGGCTCGGACCAGCGACATCCTTCATGGGATCGCCAACAGTATCCCCAACTACGGCTGCCTTGTGAGTCTCAGACCCCTTCCCACCATAGAGCCCTGTCTCGATTAGCTTCTTCGCGTTATCGAAGGCAGCGCCACCATTGTTGAAGAATACAGCCAACGATACCGCCGAGACTGTGATGCCTATTAGGTACGCTACTAGGGTCTCCGCGCCAAGTAAAACACCGACCGCTACAGTTGGGACTATGGCAATTAGTCCCGGCCAGATCATCTCCCTTAGAGCTGCCCTCGTGGAGATATTTATGGGACCTGCGTAATCAGGTTCTACGGTACCTGCCATTACACCAGGGTTCTGGAACTGCTTCCTTACTTCATCCACCATCGTCATAGCAGTCTTCGCGGTTGAGCCAATTGTCAGACTCGCCACTAGGAAACTCACAGCCACACCGATGAAGATTGCTGCAACGTTGAATGGATTGATTAGACTCAGACTCTTGACACCTGCTAACTCGAAGAAGGTGATGAAGACCGCGAAGGCGGTCAATGTGCCTGTCGTCATGCTCAGAGCCTTAGTGTATGCCTTCATGCTGTTGCCGACGGCGTCGAGAAGCGTGAGGTTGTCAGCAGCTTTTTGCTCGTGGGCCATCTCTGCTACTCCATTCGCGTTATCTGAAATTGGGCCGAAGGCGTCAGCTGACATTATGAAACCGATCATTAGGTCGGTGCCAATGTTTGCGATAGCGATGGCGTAGAGGGAGTAACCGGAGATGATGTAGGAGAAGACCGCTGCGCCGATCACGCCGGCGACTGGGAAGAGTGGGTTCTGGAATGCGTACGCGAGACCCGTGATGATGTTGATCGCTGACCCCCTTTGGGAGGCTTCAGCTATGCTTTGCACTGGTTTCCCTTTGTAACCTGTGTAGTACTGCGCCACGTAGATTGAGATTAGCACAGCGACGAGTCCACTCAGGATTGAGAAGAAGAGGGTGATGTCACCCAAGAGAGAAGTAGCTAGGAAATATGAGCCAATGGTTGTGAGTAAAAAGGTAGTAGCTAGCCCAATTGTGATCGTTCTAGAGGGGTCCATCTTTAGCTGTCTTACGAGCATCACTCCGACAACGGATGCGATGTACCCAGCGCATGGAAGCAGTACTGGGAAGATTACCGCATTGAAACCGTATTTGCCGATGAAGGCGGCTCCGAGCATCATACCCGTGATCATGTCGCCGCTGAAGCTCTGGAAGAGGTCGGCCCCTCTGCCCGCGCAGTCGCCAACGTTGTCTCCTACTAGGTCAGCGATCACAGCAGGGTTCCTAGGATCATCCTCGGGGATTCCCTTCTCGACCTTTCCAACGAGGTCGGCTCCGATGTCTGCGGCCTTTGTGAAGATGCCGCCACCGACCTGTGCGAATAGAGCGATGAGGCTCGCTCCAAAACCAAAGCCGACCAGGTCATTCGGATCCTTAAAGATGATGAAGAGTAGGACGACACCCGCAAGGCTGAGGGCTGGTACTGAGAGACCCATGAGGCTTCCACCCATGAAGGCGATTCGGAATGCAGTTAGTGAGGACTTCCGCGCCGCGTCCGTGACTCGTCCGTGAACTCTTACAACGAGCCTCATCACCGAGTAGGCGGATAGGATCGACATCAACGCGCCTACTACGAATGTTGCTGATGTTATCCAACCCAGGGTGAAGAAGATGGCGATAGCGAGGACGGGGATCATTATTATGAGCACACTGAATTGTGTGTTCATGTAAGCGGCGGTTCCTTTCTGTATCTTTTCTGAGATCTTTGAGATTCCTATCTGCTCGATCTTGTGGGAGAATACCCAGCGGTAGATGAGTAGTAGGAGAATACCTGCAAGGACTATTGTTGAGAACGTGAGAATTAACGGGTCCATATCTAGACTCTCTGTTTTTCCTCTTTGAATTTTGAAGGTACATCCTTTCTTGAGGTACCTCGTGCTTAGTTTAGGACCGAGCAAGGTGTAAAGATAAAGCTTGTTAAACGATTTGCCTATTTTTGGGTGAAGGAAGGTATAATTAGCTAAAATTATGTGCGAGCTTATTCTCACTTTACTCGGGGGGCTACTCGAAGTCTATCTAGGCTCACGAAATTGATACCTGAATTCGATCCCTTAGCGGCCTTCGCGCTCTCTAAAATCTCGTAAACATTCAAACCACTGAACTCGTTAGCACCGCCAAGGTAAGAGCATATGAGCCCCGTCTCACCATTCAAGGACTCAGGGAAGGTGATCACCCTCAGCACATCCGAGCTTAGAATAAAATGGTGAATATCGAATCCCCCTTTCATCATATCGTTTAGAATGGTTGAGTATCGGATCGAGCTGTCTCCTGGCTCCTCAGCGGGTTCGCCTCATCGTACCTCACCCAATCCCTGACCTCAAAGTCTAAGACGTGAATATGAAGCCGGATTTTCCATTGAAAATGTTGTGTGAGCGATATTTTTAATTATTGAGTTTTTTACCGCATGACTGACAGTAAATTGCAGTGGGCGGGTTCTTATTTCCGCAGATTGTGCACATATTATTATCTGTATTTATATTCGAACGATAAATTGTCTCTCCAACGATGAGATCAGTTAAAACCTTGAGGAAAGATGCAAATCCACCCAATGAGGCAATAATGGCTCCGCAAAGTATTGAAAGTGCCCCAATACCGACATTAAGATAGTACCTATCAGTAGTAGAGTATATTAACGGAGTTATCTGGGAAAATCCAAATACGATTAAAGCAACGCCTAGAATCCAGAATCCGAAAGAATATACAATTACTTTCAAGGCAGAGCTAAATGCCTTAGACCAAGCAAGCATAAAATCGAATAGAATTAAATAAATATTAAAAAATTGTGTATCTTTAATATTTGGATTACCCTTCATACACAAAATTCGAACAGCTAATTGAAAAATAGAGGGCCTAGGCTACCAACCAATCACATATTTTTAAAAAATTATAAAACCAATGCGTGCGCGAAATTGAGAGAATGAAAAATAATAGATTGAAGATTCATAATTTACTTAAGATAGGCAAAGGATTCATTTTCTATGGAATCGAAAGTTTCCTTATTGATTGTGATATCTCTAATAGCGGGTCTTATCGGGGGATATTTAGTTGGGTCAATTAATCTTCAAGGACAGGTGATTTCACAGAACATCGAACTCGGGAATAAGCAGACCGAAATAAATCAGCTTCGAGAAAGTAATTCAGCCCTACAAACAAATGTAACGGTACTCAAGAACCAAATTAGGGTACTTCAATCCACGATTGAATTGATGCAAAACCCGTCTCAATATCAGTCTGCTCAGGCTCAGACTCAAGTACGCATTGATTCGGTGATATGGGGTACATCTGGTGCCGCTAGCATTGTACTGGATATTAGGAATACAGGAAGTGTTGACGCAATTCTCGAATGCGTTGCAATCAGAAAGAATGTAGCAGGAAGTTCAGCTCTTCTTATTCCAGTTTCCACTACTATTCCAACTGGAGCCCATGGTGCAGTTCCGCCATCAGGCACTCTCAGTCTCACAGCGTTACTCCCATCGTACGCTGCAAGTACTTCATACGTAATCAGGGTAACCACAAACACAGGATTCTACTATGAAGCAGTCTTTACATCTCCAGATGCTCAATCTCAGGATCAATCCACCCAGGCACAAACGCAGGTGCGTATTGACTCTGTCACGTGGGGGTCCAATTTTAGTCAGCTTACAGGTCTGGATGTGAGGAACACTGGTAGCGTTGATGCGACTCTAGAGTCAGTGTCCATCAGGACCAACGATGCAGGGTCTCCGACCTATGTGGCTTCGGTAACTAATGCTATCGGAACGGGTTCTCACTTGGTGGTGGGTTCGATTTCTCCGACTGGCTTTACTTGGGCTCATAGCACGTCTTACGTCATCAGGGTGACGACGACCACCGACTTCTACTACGAAGCTGTCTTCATGTCACCAGTATAGTCTCATTTGCGCGTCGTCAAGACTGAGATAGGCAAACGAGAGTTCTTAAGGCATATTTCTTGGAGGGTGAAGTTCATCGTAAAGTTTCCATCTAAGATCAGATTCACTATGTTCTGATAACTCAACATCATCCATCTGATCCTTCTCCATCTTCTCAATCCGAAGAGTTAACTCACTAATTCTACCGAGAGCCCCATCAAGAGTAAACTCAATCATTTTAGGAATATCTGCCCTAAGCTGAGCAAGTTCATTCTTCAACTTGATATTAGTCTCGGTTAACTCGGTGATAGGGCTCCCAGGAACAAACCCAGCTTTTACCTTCTCCGATGTGGTGTAAACGCTTAGCTTTGGTTCAATCAGTTTGACATAATCATTTCTGAGATCAGAGTCACTCTTCTTGAGATAGTGCCGCTCAACACCGAGCGAATGGCCCATTAGGTACTTGACAAGGTCGTCTGAGATCGTTCCCGTCAGAAGAGTCTTGAAAGCTGAACGGAGGCTGTGGGGTCTTGCTGCGTTATATGCTCCATTTTTTTGCCGGAGGAAATCTAGCTTTTGAGCGATCTTACTGAACCGTGCCTCAATCGCATAAGTCGTTATTCTATCTGTGCCATGATCCCTCTCGATGTCAAAGAGAGGGTCTTCCGGTTTAATCGTCGAGAGGCGAGGCTTGAGGTACTCCTTCAGAGCAGTCGTCGCATCGGCGCCAAAGAAGGTTCGGAAAGGCATATCCTCTTTCCCTCTAACCATCTTTATCATAAGGGGCTGAATACCCCGCTCAAGCTCCCATCTAACGTGATCGTAATTTAGCGAACATAACTCCGCTACCGCGAGCCCTGATTGGAAGGCACAGAGTATCAATGCTCTATCCCTATGACTCTCCCCCGCTTCCACAAAGGCTCTGACATCATCGGTCGTCCACTGATGCTTGTTATCATTCTCCTCCCTTAGGTTTGATGCGGGGAGATTATCGATGTCACCGAAGCTGACGATGACCTTCTTGCTCTTGAAGAATGATTGTATCGCTGCTACGAATGTTCTGATTGAGTTCGCGGAAATGGTCTTGGAAGGATCTCTCTTAGTTGGTTTATTGTTGAGCCATTTGATAAAGTAGAATAATTCATCCTCTATCACATTTCTTTGTTCAAGAAGCGGAAGTTTGCTGCACTCTTCTCGTCTATCTACAAGGTCTTGGAATGGTTCAGTTATGTTATGTTTCTCCAAATAGTAATCATAGAAATAGGTTATTCCTATCAAGTATGTTTTTTGTGTTGAAATATCCTTCTTATTTAGCCACTCTTCTACTGATGATTCTATTTTATTCATGATTTTATCATCCATTTGAGGCTTTATAATTGTTATGCATGTTATTACCCTCTTAAATACAATTATCTGGGGTCGCCTGCGATGACGAAAGCTGTATAGCCATAAACCACGGTCAAATACCCATTACCCGACCGAGGGGAGCGAATACTAGGAGAAACAACGGGGACCGACGCCGCAAGGGGCCGCGCGCGTCTTGATAGTGAATTCGATAATTGTGTTCTTGATATCCACGATCGGGTTGCCATACCTCCCCCCGATAACTCCCAACATGTACCTCTTCATAGCCGCCTACGGTTTCGTGACTTGCCTGTTGCTTAACGACTTCATCAAGGTGCAGCTGGCGAAGGACCGGGACGTCTCAATGTAAGGGGGCCTGAGACCCGCCCGAGTGCCTCTTGACGATCATCTCGATCTCCGCCTGCATCCCCGGGTTCTCCTCGATTATCTCGTTGAGCTTGGCAACGTTGCTCCTCCACATCTCCTCGGACTTAGTGTCCCATGCCCAAGAAAAGTCGAACAGCTCCGTGAGACTGCGTATAGACGCTTTCATGGAGTCGAGAGCAGGGTCGAGGTTCCGGGTTAGGTCACGGTCCTGTATAAGCATTTCTAGTATGGGGAAGTAGGCGATCCTAGCGTCCCCCTCAAGGGTGACTTCGACGCCGGATTCGAGCGGCTTGATCTTCTCCTTCGGGACCCCCATCCCGAATAGGAACTCGACAGCGTTGCCCATGGCGAGCTCCATCACATCGGAGGGCAGGTAGGTGAAGAACTCACGGTAGACGAGGGAGTAGGTCCCAGAGGGGGCGCGCTCCAGCTTGACCTCAAGCCTGTCGGGGACGAAGCCGACGCCCCTACCAACGCCGTACCTCTTGAATACTTCATTTATATCCCTGAAGAGTGAGCCGGCGTCAACCCGCCCGGATATGTCCATCGAGACGCATACGAGCGGACGCGATATAAACGCTACTTGGGGAGGGCCGTCGTCGCCTTCCGGAAGTATTTTAGGACGTTCATCCCTGACTCCGTGATCTCGTACCTCTTCACGTCCTTGTCCTTCCTCGCGGACTCCTCGTTCTCGTTGATCAGCCCCTGCGTGATGAGGTTATTCAGCACATTTTGGAAGACCTTCCAGGAGAGGTTCGCGCTATACATGATCCTCGTGGGCTTCGCTTCCCCCTTCATGATAATCTCGAGGACCTCTATGTATATCTCGACCTTACCTCTCCGAGGCATATTGAACACATGCTTGCGGGGGCGAAGACATAAGGTTTTCCCAGATAAGTATGATACATATTTCCGCTAACGACTTACCCATCTTTTTGGGAACTCCTTAATCGTTTTAAAAGCAAACGGCGAGGGCTGTGGGATAGCAACTATGGGACATAGATGAAGAAGACAGACACTAGTGTCGACCGAATGGTGATCCAGCCAGCACGGCTGCCTCGTCCTCGGCTACGATGCGAGACAGCAAGGATCCATGTACATGGCATCTAGGACCACCTGCGGTAAAAGCTTTGGTTGAGATCCGAGGTGACTATGTGGGCCTGCAACCCGTCGTGGATACTCCTACGGCATCAACTTGGGCGAGGCACACGTCGACAGCCCACTTCCGTTCTTACCTAAAAAAAGGATTAATGACGTGAAAAACATGCAAGACCTATATAAAATTTATGAATCAGGGTTCCACAATGGCTTTTATCGCCGGCGTGTCGGTAATCCTTGATCCTAAGCGATGTCTCTGAAGGAGAAGATTGACGTCTTAGACTTCCTCATAAGCATACTCAAGGAGCACGAGGAGAGCCTATACGAGATTACACAGAGGCTTGAGAAGCTCTCCGAGCGCCTCGAGTCAGGGGAGGTCAAGCCGGAGGATAAGAATCTCATCGAGGAGGCGAAGAGGGAAGCCGAAGAGATGGTCTCGGACAAGTCGAGCATCCTCATCGTTGACGACGACGAGTTCCTCACCGAGACATTCAAGGTCATACTCGAGACCGTAGGCTACCAGGTCGAGATTGCCGCGTCTGGAATGCAGGCAATACACAAGACGAAGGACAAGAACTTCGACCTGATCATCCTCGACATCAAGCTCCCTGATATCAACGGGGACGAGGTCGCCCGCATCATGAAGAAGCAAGGCAAGAAGACGAAAATCGTGATGATCACCGGATATGAAAAGCTCGCCGAGGGGCTTAAGGGGGAGCCAGTCGACGTCAAGGAGGTTCTCATGAAACCAGTCAGCCCCAACAGTCTCCTCACGGTCACGAAGAAGGTCCTCCAGGACAACAAGTAGACTCCGTTTTTCGACACCCCGAGGATAGGGGTTTAATCCCATAGGGCTGATTCAATTACCTGAATTGAGCGAGAGATCGAGCGTCGCGAGGGAGGCGGCTAGGCTTCTCTACAGCGGGGCAGCGGAGGAGTACATCCAGGCGAAGGAGATGGCCGTAGCGAGCCTTGGCTTGAGGGAAAAGCCGAGCAACTATGAGGTGGCCGTCGAGCTTGACCGCCTCGCCGACGAGAGGGAGGGCGGGGAGAGGCAGAGACGCCTCGCAGAGATGAGGGGGACCGCCCTCGCTGTCATGCGGAGGCTCGCGTCGTTCTCCCCCCGTCTCATCGGCAGCGTCTGGAGGGGGACGGCGAGGAGGGGTAGCGATGTAGACATCGTCGCCCTAGCAAGGAGCACCAAGGAGGTCGAGAAGGCTCTCGCTGATTACGAGATTAGGGAGAAGGGGGAGGTCAATTTCAAGGGTGGCGTACACGCCTACCACTTCAAGCTCGAGGCCGGTGGGGATGAGATCGAGGTCATCGTTAGGGCTCCCGCCGAGTACACGGAGGACAAATGTGACATATACGGAGACGTAAAGCGAGGCGTCACCCTCCCGGAACTAGAAAGGCTTTTGAGGGTTGACCCACTACGCAGATTCGTCCCCCGGAGGCGTTCTAGGTGAAACTATTCGGCTCATCAGGAATACGCGGCGTCGCGAACACGGAGATCACACCCATTCTGGCCCAGAAGCTCGGCTCAGCACTCGCCACAATCCACGAGGGGGGCGAGTTCATCGTCGGAAGGGATGCACGCGTCACAGGTCCCATGCTCGAAGCCGCATTATCGGTGGGGATAACTTCTTGTGGGGGGGACGCGAAGCTCGTCGGCCTTCTCCCAACTCCCGTTATCGCGTGGCTCACCCGGGAGCTCGAAGCTGACGCCGGCGTCGCCATCTCGGCGAGCCACAACCCGGCCCAGTACAACGGCCTCAAAGTATTCAACACCCGGGGAATGAGCCTCACCGAGAAGGAGCAAGGCCCTGTCGAGACCCTAATGCAGGGTGGGGAGCTAGACTACGCCCCATGGGACGGGGTCGGTTCAGCCGACGCAACCGAAGCGGCATGGATATACCTCGATGCCATACAGGAAGGCGTCGAGCTTGGCAGGGATTGGAAGATAGCCTGCGACCTATTCTGCGGGGCGACATGCACCATCGCGGCCGACGCCTTTGAGGCGGTCGGGCTCCGCGCGACACTAATCAACGGTAACCCGGACGGACACTTTCCCGCCGGAGACCCTGAACCAACCACCGAGAACCTCCGCAGGCTCGGTGCCTACATGAAGGCAACCGAGACTGAGGTTGGATTCGGGTTCGACGGCGACGGAGACAGGATGATGGCGGTCGACGAGATGGGGGCCCCCGCGAGTGGGGACAGGCTCCTCGCCGCCTACGCGGGACACGTCGTCGAGCGCGAAGGCAAGGGCACGGTCGTCACCCACGTCGGCGCCTCAATGTGCGTCGAGGACATGGTCGAGGCCGCAGGGGGCAAGGTCGTCCGCGTCAGGGTCGGTGACGCCTACATAACAGAGGAGATGGAGAGGAGGAGGGCCGTCTTCGGTGGCGAGCCAATAGGCGCCTGGGTCCTCCCCGAGGTAAACATGTGCCCCGACGGTCTACTAAGTGCACTTAAACTCCTAGAGGCACTCGAGGAGAGCGAGATGACCCTCTCACAGTTCGTCTCGGAGGCGCCCGCGTACCCGACGAAAAGCGCTAAGATAGATGTCAGTGACAAGGCCCGGATCATGAAGGCGGTCGAGGAGGGCTATCGCCACGCCTTCGGGGAGGCGGAGGTGAACCGCGTCGACGGCATACGCCTCCAGCTACCCGAGGGGTGGATACTCATACGTGCCTCCGGCACCGAGCCCCTCATAAGGCTCACCGCCGAGGGAAGAGATGAGAAGGCGACCACGTCCCTCCTGGAGCGCGGGAGGGAACTCGTCAGGGAGGCATCAAAGTGAAGGCAGTAATCTTAGCCGCGGGGAAAGCAGAGAGGCTCAGGCCCCTTACATCGACTAGGCCAAAGCAACTCATATCCATAGCGGGAAGACCGCAGCTTGAGTGGCTCCTAAGGGGGGTAGCAGACGCGGGTATCGAAGAGGTCTTAATCGTTACCCACTACATGGAGGAGAAGATCAAACAGAGGTTCGGCGACGGCTCCGACCTCGGCCTAAGGCTCACCTATACCACCCAAAAAGAGATGAAGGGGACCGGGGACGCCTTCAGGTACGCCGAGGCGTTCGCCGGGGGGGAAGACTTCGTTGGAATGAATGGGGATCTTTATCTCAGCCCCGGCATAATCGGGGAGGTTGTCAAGGCTCACAGGGTGGGCGAGCTGACGGTCACCGGGTTGGAGAGGGACCCCTATCTATACGGCGCCCTCAAACTGCAGGGGGACAAAGTACTCGGGGTCGTAGAGAAACCCGCACCCGGCACCGCCCCAAGCAACGTCACAAACGCCGGCATCTACGTCTTCCCACCTAAGGCATTCGACTCGATAAAGGCGACGAAACTCAGCCCGCGTGGCGAGTACGAGGTCACCGACTCCGTGAACCACCTCATAACATCGGGGGTCCCTGCCCATGTCCACATGCTCGACGAAGGTGACTGGCTCGACATCGGCCACCCCT
>Ga0182021_10001860_pt1 | contig 24518 bp, 16 predicted proteins | sample 612E3MmetaG_FD_120493 | JGI IMG/M metagenome (GOLD analysis project Ga0182021, IMG submission 120493) | Permafrost microbial communities from Stordalen Mire, Sweden - 612E3M metaG (Illumina Assembly) | ecosystem: Environmental > Terrestrial > Soil > Wetlands > Permafrost | place: Sweden... | reverse complement strand
CTGATAAACGCCAAGCTTGCGAAAGTTCATATCGGGCAATATAGTCCACGTCTACGTCCAGGTCCAAGTCCAGGTCTAGGTCCAAGTCCACGTTCAGTGGCTTGACCGCCTCTGAAGCAGGGTTCTATACTAGAGTGTCATTATCGCTGGTGATCCATCCGCTTGGTTCCCTCGGAAAGGTGACTCTTGAAATGATGAAACGATGGTATCTGGGGGCGGCTCTCGCTTTTTTGCTGCCGTCTATTGGCAATGTCTGGTCACAAACCGAGTTCTTTCGGATCGATGACCTGCGCCCTGGGATGAAAGGAATCGGCAAGACCTGCTATCAGGGCAGCGAGCCGCAGGATTTCCAGGTTGAAATCCTTGGCGTGATGCGCCACATGAGTCCCGGCGGCGACGCCGTACTGGCGCGCTTCTCGGGAGGTCCGCTGGCGGACACCGGAGTCTTCGAGGGGATGAGCGGCAGTCCTGTGTATATCGATGGCAAGCTCCTGGGCGCGGTGGCGTTCTCATTTCCCTTTGCCAAGGAATCGATTGGAGGCATTACGCCCATCACTCAAATGGTGGATGCCTTTGTCGAAGGTTCGCAGACAGACCTCCCGGGTGCCAAGATCTTGAAGAAGAGCATGCTCTGGAAGTATGTGCCGCCGGGTCCGGAGATTTTAGGCATGGCTCCTTCAGTTCCAATCACTGCACTGGAAATGCGCCTGCAACCCTCTCTCGCAGGTCTGAGCGGCACATCGATGCTGCCGATTTCGACGCCGCTGAGTCTCGCCGGTTTTAGCTCGAGTACCCTGCTCTCGTTCACTTCTGAATTTCGTGCCCTCGGGTTTTCGATCTTGCAAGGATCGGGCGCAACGGCGGGTGCAGGCCAATCGACAACGCCCACGCAGGCCGCCGACACATCGCCTCTCGTGCCCGGTTCCAATCTGGTGATTCCTCTGGTTCATGGCGATCTGGATGTTTCCGCGGGCGGAACCGTCACCTACATTGACGGCAAGAAGCTGTACGCATTTGGGCATCAGCTTTTCAATCTCGGTTTCAGCCAGTTGCCGATGTTTAAGGGAAAAGTCCTGACGGTTTTCCCGAGCCTGCAAAGCTCTTTCAAGATCCTGGAGACCACCGAACCAATCGGCACACTCCGGCAGGATCGGGAGATGGGAGTTTACGGCGTCCTGGGAGAGGCCCCAGCCATGATCCCAATGCACATCCACATGGCCACCAGCAGAGGGATCAAAAGGGTATGGAACTTTGATCTGGCCCAGGATCGCTTTCTCACTCCTCTCCTAATCAACCTGACCATATTTGAGACCATCAGCTCAACGGAACGGTCCATGGGCGCATCCACGATCAAGCTGAAAGGCAAAATCAACGTGGCGGGAGAAAAGCCGATCGTAATCGAGAACAGTTTTTCCTCCGAAGGCAGTTCACCTGCCAATGCGGCGATTTCCATCGCGGCGCCGGTTAACTTTTTGATGGCGTCCGGCTATAAGAATCTCAAGTTCGAGGATATCGATCTCGACATCTCGGCAGTCGAGGATAACCGGACCGTTGTGCTCGATACCCTACGCCTGGACAAGACCGAATTGAAAGCCGGAGAATTTGTGAATGTCGACTTTTTCTACCGGGCGGTAAATGGGGAAATGACCAAGGATTCCTATCCCGTGAGAATACCTCCGGAGATTACTCCCGGCCCGCTCTCCATGCTGGTAGCCGATGGAAATACCATGATGGAAATGGATGCTCAGGAGCAGGGAGAAGATTTTATTCCGCGAGACCTGGCGCAGGTGATCCGTTTCATTAACAACATGCACAGCAACGATCGTCTTTACTTACGCATGTATCGTCGACAGGCCGGGGCCGTGGTCGATGGGGAAGGATATCCCGGTTTGCCGCCATCGATCCTGTCGATTTTTAAATCCGACCGCAACACCGGCAGCATGCTTCCGCTCCAGATCCTGCCTTTGATGGAGTATGAGGTGCCGCCCGGCGATTATGTTGTCTCGGGATCCAAGCAGTTGAACCTCGTTATCAACCCATGAACCGGAGCTCTCTGGATGATTGGATTTTCGATCCGCCCAGGTTCTGAGGGTTCCAGCGAATACTTATATTCGGAGCCATAGATGCGACATCGAGGCCCTATTTTAATCATTTTCATGCTGGCGACATCGTGTCTGCTGTTTGCGGTAACTCCGCAATTCTGGGAGAACTTCAGCCAGGACGAGTTGTTGAAGGGGACGCTGACACGTGTTTCTCTTGGTCCGGAAGGCAAGCTGTTTCTCGCGCCTGCCTACAGCCAGTTCTTCGATACGGGTGAACCCTTCATTTTTGCCATGGTGCAGGACAAGGCCGGGAACCTTTTCCTCGGAACCGGGCATGCAGGGAAAGTCTTCAAAGTCGATCCCCAGGGCAAGGGCAGTGTCTACTTTCAATCGAAGGAGTTGGATGTATTTGCGCTGGCTGTCGACCCGGCAGGAACTCTCTACGTGGGAACCTCTCCGGATGGGAAGGTCTACAAAGTCACAGGGCCGAATCAATCGACGGAGTTCTGCAACCCGGAGACCAAATACATCTGGGCGCTCCTTTTCGATGATGCCGGCAACCTCTACGTCGGAACGGGCGCGAAAGGATCAATTCTCAAGGTCTCTCGCGGCGGCGAAAAATCGACCTTTTTCGAGCCTGGAGACGACAATGTTGTGTGCCTCGCCCGGGAAAGCAATGGCAGTTTCCTGGCCGGCACCTCTCCTGGCGGCAAGCTGATCGAGGTCAGCCCACAGGGTAAGGCATTCACGCTGGTTGACACTCCCATGGAAGAAATCCATGCCATCGCAATCGATCGTTTCGGAACGATCTATGCGGCAGCGACGAGCTCAAGAGCAGGTGCTAAACCAAGTGCGTCCGTCTCGATACCAGCGACTGGCACGGCCTCGCCCGCAGCTTCCATCCAGATTTTGACCTCCATGGCGGAGAAGGCAAAGGAGGGGAGAACGACAGTTTCGGCGCCGGGCGGCGAAAAGGACACGAGTGGCGCCAGGTCGGCCATTATCGCAATCTCGAAAAACGGCGGCACGGAAACCGTGTACAACTCCGAGGACCGTTTAATCTATGATCTTCTCGTTCGAAACGACGACACTCTGCTCGCGGCGACCGGAGGCAAAGGACGACTCCTGTCGATTGACGGCGCCAAGCAGGTCACCGTTGTGACGGATTCGCCGGAGGACCAGATGACCCGCATGATTGCCGCCGGTGATGCTGTCTTTGTCGCAGGCAGCAACCAGGGGCGGGTGTACAAACTGCAAGCTCAGCTGGCACAGAACGGCACGTTTGAATCACGAGTGATGGATGCGAAGGTCGTGTCTTCCTGGGGCAAGGCGGTCTGGCGCAACACAACGAATGCGGGGGGGGGCATTAAGATTTCCACCCGGTCGGGCAATACCGCCGTTCCGGACACTACCTGGAGCGATTGGAGCGCGCCCTATGCTTCTTCAGGGCAGCAGATCACAAACCCTAACACGCGATACATGCAATGGCGGGCTGTCTTCGAGCGCGGACCCAACGCGACGGCGCCGGACACACTGGAGGGAGTGCAGTTTTCCTACCTTCAACAAAACCTGCGCCCGCAGGTCGTCACTATCTCAATCCTGCCTGCCGGTGTAGCTCTGCAAAAGAATCCCTCCATGTTGTCCGGATCGATGAACCTCAATCTGAGCGCCGCCAGCAATGACGGCGAATCGCTCAATTCGCCGCGGCAACGCGGGAAAGAGCTCAACCCTATTCCGCCGCGCCAGGTTCTGCAGCCTGGAGCCCAGTCATTTACGTGGAAAGCCACCGACGATAACGACGATACCCTGGAGTACTCGATCTACTTTAAAGGGGAAAATGAATCCGACTGGAAGCAGCTGGCAAAAGACCTTTCCGACACTTTTTATACGCTCGACGGGACCGCTTTGCCGGACGGGAACTACCGGCTGAAGGTGGTGGCGACCGACGCTCCCTCCAATCCGTATGGCAAAGCCCTGATCGGGGAGCTGGTTTCCAAGCCCTTTGTGGTCAGCAACGCCACGCCGGCCATCACCATCACAAGTCATTCGGTAACCGGCAAGCGGGTTGAGATTCTCTTCCATGCAAAAGTCGGCGTAGGCCATATCGCAAGCGGAGAGTTTTCGATCGACGGAGGCGAATGGAACCTTGTGTTCCCGACAGATGGGATCGCCGACTCTGCGGAGGAGGACTTCCAGCTGACGACTCCCGACCTCTCTGTTGGGGAACATATGATTGGCTTGCGCGCCAGCGATGGAAACGGCAGTACAGGCACCACCAAACTCGTTGTAAGAATCCAGTGAAGGGCCTCGGACCTCAGATCTCGAACCGGTTTCTATTGCTATTGGCTGGGAATTCGCGGTCGGCGGACTGATTTCTGCCTGAGGGACGTGACCTCTTCCCGGGTGAGATGGCGAAAGGTGCCTATTTGCAGGCCCTCGAGAGATAGAGGACCGATTCCTGTGCGCACGAGCTTCAGTACCTTGAACCCAACGGCCTCCACCATGCGGCGGACTTCCCGGTTCTTACCCTCCTGGAGAACAATCTCCAGACGACTGTATTTCCCTCGGTCTGCCAGGTGCTGCACCGAGCCCGGCCGTGCCCAATCGCCGCGCTTCATCCTGATGCCGGAGGCCAGCTTCGCGACGATTTCACTGCTGACCAGCCCGTTCACTTTGATCAGATAGGTTTTTGCAATGCCCGAAGCGGGATCGGATACGAAATTGGCGAACTCGGTGTCGTTCGTGAGCAGCAGCAGCCCCGAGGAATCCATGTCAAGACGCCCGACGGGCGCGACCCAGGGAATGCTCTTGTCCAGATAATCGTAGATGGTTGCCCGTGCGTCGGGATCCCCATGAGTTGCTACGACTCCCTTTGGCTTGTAAAAGAGCAGATATACTTTATGTGCTTGCTTGAGACGTTTCCCATCCAGATGGAGGGAGTCGTGGTCCGTGCGCACCCAATGACCGGGATCCCGCACCACCAGGCCGTTAATCTTTACGCGGCCGGATCGAATCCATTCGCTTGAGACCGACCGCGAGGCGACACCGAAGCGCGACAGAACACGGTCAAGAGTCATTATGGTTTTGCTCTGCACACAGTGGATGTACCATAAGCGGGCATGGCAGCTAAGCAAAATCGGATCGGTGAAAGCGCGCATCCGACCTGGGTACTCTTAGGCTCGGAGTTCGTCGGTGCGCCTAAGCTATCGATCCGCGGAGCATTTTCCCCGACAATGGCATCCAGTCGCCGGCGAGCATCCGGCATGATGAGCGGAGTGGCAATGACCCCCCAATCGTTACTACATGACCTCCTTTCAAAGCTGACCCCGGAATACTTTGCCCTAAAGGTCATTCCCGGCGCAATTAACGTTCTGGTGATTTTGACTTTGATGCTCCTTGCGTTGGGAGCGGCGCGGATAGTTTCGACGCGCTTGTTTGCCGTGTTTCAAAAGCGGAAGGAAGATATGGAGTTTTTGAAGAGGGCGGACACGCTCAGATCCGTCGTGCGCTATATCCTCAACCTGACCATAATAACCGTCGCCCTGGTTATGATCCTTGGAGAGCTCAAGATCGACATCGCACCCGTCCTGGCTACCGCGGGCATCGTTGGACTTGCCGTCGGTTTTGGAGCCCAAGCGCTGGTGCAGGATGTGATAGCCGGGTTTTTCATCTTGTTGGACGACCAGATCCGTGTAGGGGATGTCGTGGAGATCGCGGGAAAATCCGGTCTCGTCGAGAAAGTCGATCTGCGCATGACGACCCTTCGTGACATGTCCGGGAATGTCCACTACGTCCGGCATGGAAAGATTGATTTCGTCACGAATATGACCAAGGATTTCTCCCATTTCGTATTTGATATTCCGATCGCTTACCATGAAGATGTTGATCGTGTGGCGCGCGTAATCCAGAAAGTGCACGAAGAACTCCGCGGCGATCCCGCTTTCAGTCAGGATATAATCGCTCCCATGGAGATGTTAGGCCTGGACCGTTTTACAGAATCGGCGATCGTACTCAGGGCCCGCACTACCACGAGACCAATCCAACAGTGGCGCGTTGCCCGTGAATTCAATCGCAGGCTTAAGATTGCTTTTGACGAACAGAACATCGAGATGCCGTTTCGCGAGATCACGGTGCATATGGGCCGTGACAGACAGGGAGATCCTCAGCGATTCTCTGCGGATGCCATTCGGAAAGCAGACGCGAATTAGATGAGTGGAACATGGTGATTTCCATATTGCCTCTTGTCGTAAAGGATCCCATTATCGTCAAGACGGCGGATGCCCCGGCAATGCTCTGGTCTAGCCTTGTCGAAGGAGTGGAGATAGACAGGTTGCTGATCCGCTGGCCGACCGCATCCGGCAGACGCATGTCGATGGCCATCGGAAAAGGCATCACCGTGTGTTTCTGCAAGGGTGGGCAGGCATTCGAATTTCAGGCAAGGGTTTTGGAAACGGCCGAGGGTCCGTTGCCTCTTGTGGCTATTCGGCCGTCAACCTCCCCGCGCAGCGTTCAACGGCGGGAAGATGTCAGGGTGCGGGTGCCTGCCCGGGTTGAACTGGCCCCAAGGGTGGTCGAGCTCGCCCGATTCAAGGGCCCCGGTCATGTTTCACAAACCATCAAAGGGGAAGCGAACAATATCAGCGCCGGAGGTTTTGCGATGTTTGTCCCGGCGCCGATCCGTGTCGGAAAGCTCTTCCACGCATCGCTGATTTTCCAGGGTGAGCGAGGCGACCCTCTGAAGGTGAGTGCAAAGGTGGTGCGCTGCGCGCCTATCGAGAGCCATGACACCGCGCCGCCGGCGTTCGAAGTGGGCCTTGCCTTTGTCGATATGTCGGAGGGCGCCCGAAAACGAATCGTGCGATTCGTCTTCGGGGCGCAGCGAGAGCAATTTGAGGAGGAAGAGTAAGCGAAATCCATCTGCAGCATGCGTTTCAAAGTGTGACATGCGGCGCGACCCGCCCCTTGCCATCCTCGTGCGCGCACATCGGTTAGGAATCATGCCCGCACATGGAGCCCTGGCGTTGTCATCGCTGAGAGACCGCAGAATTGCGGCATGGGTTATTTGGCCCATAGCTAGGCGATTTCAACAATCTCCCTCTGCTGAATAATGCAACAATCCGTGGGTTCGTCGACTGATCTGGTGTTGTCAGAGAGTCGTCTATCACGGGCGCATTTTTTCCGCAATTCATTTAAATTATTGGTTATATCATGAGATATGCAGGTGGCGGCGTTCACCACGTAGTCAGCGTGCACAGTAACTGATCGTTGAGCTGTTCAATGGTGCTGATCGTGCATATAAACTCTATTTACGATCTTGCGCATTTAATTCCGGGATGATTTCCCTGAGCGGAGACCTTGGGGAGAGTACCTCAGGGAGTTAACTATAGTCCTGCGATGAAATTACACATTCATATTCTGATCCTGCTGGCCACGATGAGTTTTCCCGTCTATGCAGTTGCGCAGAAGGCGGAAGACTGTCTGATGTGTCATGACAACAAGGATCTGACGGCCAAGAGGGACGGTAAGGAAATCTCTCTCTACGTGGATGGCAAGAAGTTCTCATCTTCGGTGCACGGCTCGCTCGATTGCGTGGATTGTCACAGTGATCTGCAGAACAAGGAACTCCCTCACGAAGAAAAGCTCGCCAAGGTCGATTGCGGCAAGTGTCACACGGACGAGCAGAAGCTCCACGCGCAATCCCTCCACGGTCAGGCGGTATCGCGCGGTGATCCACTGGCGCCGCGCTGCAAGGACTGCCATGGCAACCACGACATTCTTCCGGTGAAGGATCCCAACTCTGCGGTAGCTCCGGGGCGCATTCCATACGTCTGTGGTAAGTGCCATTCTGAAGGAACGCCGGTTCAGCGCCAGCGCGAGATCCACGAGTCGAACATCATCGAGAATTACTCCGAAAGCATGCACGGGGAGGCGCTTCTGAAGAAGGGATTGGTGGTGGCGGCTACGTGTGTTTCCTGCCACACGGCGCATCAGATTCTGCCGCACACCGACCCCCGCTCTTCGATCGCGCGCAAAAACATCGCGGCGACCTGCACCAAATGCCATGCACAAATCGAGCAGGTGCATCGGAAGATAATCCGGGGTGAGCTGTGGGAGAAAGAGCAGCACGTTCTCCCTGCATGTCCGGACTGCCATCAGCCGCACAAAATCAGGAAGGTATTCTACGATCAGGGTATGGCTAACGCGGACTGTCTCCGTTGCCATGCGCGTCAGGACATCAAATCTTCGAAGGACGGCCACTCCCTATACGTGGACGAGTCGGAATTAAACCACTCGATGCACGTGAAGCAGGGCTGCAGCCAGTGTCACATTGGGGTGACTCCGTCGAGCATGCGTCCCTGCGAGACGATCACGCAGAAGGTCGACTGCGGCTCCTGTCATGCCGAGGTCGTCCAGCAGTACCAGCAGAGCACGCACGGGCAGCTCTTTGCGAAACAGGATCCCAACGCTCCGACATGCCTGGAATGCCACGGCACGCACGGCGTCCACGGAAAGGGGGATCCTGCTTCTGCCACTTTCCCCACTAATGTTCCGGATTTATGCGCCAGGTGTCACCGTCAGGGCCAAAAAGCGGCCGTGCGCTACACGGGTCCTGAGAAAGAAATCGTGGAAAGGTACACGGAGAGCATTCACGGAAAGGGACTCTTGAAGAGCGGGCTGGTCGTGACGGCGATGTGCACGAGCTGCCACACGGCGCATCGCGAGCTGCCGAGGACGGATCCTTCCTCGAGCGTCAATCCCGCCAATGTCCCGGCGACCTGCGGAAAATGCCATAATGGCATTCAGGAGCTGTTCGAGCAGAGCGTTCATTCGCGGAAAGTCACCAATACCAAGGATCCGCTCCCCGTCTGCAACGACTGCCACAGCGCTCACACGATCAGCCGCACCGACGACGAGGGATTCAAGCTTAGGATCATGGGCCAGTGCGGGCGCTGTCACGAAGCCATCGCCAAAACGTACTTTGACACGTACCACGGCAAGGTCTCGCAACTGGGGTACACAAAGACCGCCCAGTGCTACGACTGTCATGGCGCCCACGACATTCTCAAGGTGACCGATCCGCGCTCTCACCTGAGCAGGACCAACGTGGTTGCAACCTGCCAGAAATGCCACCCGGGCGCCACGCGCCGTTTCGCCGGCTATCTGACTCATGCCACCCATCATGATCCTGCCAAGTATCCGTACTTGTTCTGGACCTTCTGGGGGATGACCGGGTTGCTGATCGGAACCTTTACGGCGGGAGGCGCCCATACGTTGCTTTGGTTGCCGCGGGCTCTGCATATGCGCAGGCGGGACCATCGAGTCCACGCGGCAACAGGGGCAACCGAGTATTTGCGTTTCACACGCCTGAATCGCATCCAGCACGCCGTCATGATTGTAAGCTTCATGAGCCTGGCGCTCACGGGTCTCACCCTGAAGTTTGCGTACACCAGTTGGGCATCGACGCTTTCGCACCTGCTCGGCGGCTTTGAATCCGCAGGTTATATTCATCGAGTGGCGGCTTCGTTCATGATCGGCGTTTTTGTCAGCCACATCGTCGACCTCGTGCGCCGCAAGCGGCATGAGCACGGCTCCTGGCGAAAAATGTTGTTCGGGCCTGACACCATGCTACCGACCCGCAAGGATTTCAGCGATTTCTACGGCTCCATCAAATGGTTTTTGGGAATCGGGGAACGTCCTGCGTTTGGCCGGTGGACCTACTGGGAAAAATTCGATTATTTCGCCGTTTTTTGGGGCATTGCCGTAATCGGCGCCACCGGGCTTACTCTCTGGTTCCCGGAATTTTTCACCCGATTCATGCCCGGCTCGTTCTTGAACATTGCGACCATCATTCACAGCGACGAGGCGTTGCTTGCGACCGGATTCATTTTCACGGTCCATTTCTTCAACACGCATTTGCGCCCTGAAAAATTTCCCATGGACATTGTGGTTTTCACCGGCAGGATGTCTGTGGAGGAATTGCGCCAGGACAAACCTATGGAATACGAGGCGCTTGTGCAGAGCGGTGAACTTGAAAAAAACCTCGTCGAGCCCTATCCTGCAGTTGTTGTCAAAACCATCCGCTTCTTTGCCTGGGGCGCGCTCGCCCTGGGGTTCGGCATGGTGATCTGGATTGTATACGCAATGTTGTTCGCATACCGCTAAGCCATTCCCTCACGAGCATGCGCCATCCAGCATGAGGATAGGCGGTTCGTGGAATCAAAGGTCTATGAGACCAGCTGTTCATGGCGTTTTGATCTCGATCTTGGTCCTGCTCATTCCGGGCTTTGCTCTGGCCCAGTCGAACGAAGAATGCTTTGCCTGCCACAGCGAGCCCACTTTGACCAAACATCAGAAGGGGCAAGAGATTGAGCTTTATGTTGACAAAGATCTGCTCAAGCATTCCGTGCATGAATCGCTGAACTGCGTGGACTGCCACCAAGGTTTTAATCCCGCACAAATCCCACACGCAAAAAAAATCCAGCCGGTGCAATGTCAGACCTGCCATGATGTCGGGGCTTACGAAAAAAGCGTGCACGGCCAGGTGTTCGGTCCGTCCGGCTGTTCGGATTGCCACGGCACGCATAATATTCTCGCTCCCACCAACCCTGAATCACGCGTGAACCGAGGCCATCTCGACAGCACCTGCGGCAAGTGCCATGAGGACGAGAGAGATCGCTATTCAAGTTCAAAGCACGGCGTTGCGATGGTTGCAGGATCCAAAGGGGCTCCTTCCTGTGCGGATTGTCATGGTGCGCACACCATCGTGCCGGTATCCGATCCGGAGTCGGTGCTATACAAGACCAAGGAGCCGGACGTTTGCCTGAAGTGCCATCTGGATAACCGGCAAGTGCGTCAACAGGTAGGAATCTCAGCTGGATTTATCGCGGGATACAAAGAGAGCGTGCATGGCGTAGCCCTGGCGAGCGGGAACATCAAGGCGCCTAGTTGCAGTAATTGTCACGGTGCCCATGACATGGCGATCGGCAGCAACCCGAAATCGCGGGTCAGCAAATTCAAGGTTCCTGATACATGCGGCAAGTGTCACGGTGACATTGTCGCGGTGTACTACGACAGCATCCACGGAAAGGCGCTCAAGGCGGGGAACGATGAGGCGCCCAACTGCACCGATTGTCACGGCGAACACCAGATCTTCGCGCCGAGCGACCCTCGGTCGCGTGTATCGGGCAGGAATGTTTCCGCCCGCGTCTGTGCCGTCTGCCACAATTCCGTGACGCTCACGCAGAAATATGGCCTGGCTTCCCAGCGCTTCGCCTCATTCGAGGACAGCTATCATGGGCTGGCATCCAAGGAGGGCAGCGTGCATGTGGCCAACTGCGCAAGCTGCCACGGCTATCACGACATCAAGTCCTCGTCGGATCCTACCTCCTCGATCTACAAGGCGAATCTTCCCGCCACGTGCGGCAAGTGCCACCAGGGGGCCAATGAGAATTTCACCAAAGGCGATGTGCACCTCGTCATTGCCCAAGCCTCTCAGCCAACCCTTTACTGGATCAGGACGTTTTACATTCTACTCATCGTGATGGTGATTGGAGGCATGTTCGCGCACAACTTGCTCGATTTCATTCGCAAATCAAAACTGCGTTTTGCGATCCGTCGGGGCCTGGCGGAATCGGAACATTTCGGCCCGGCTCAGTACCTGCGGATGTCACGAGGCGAGCGCATCCAGCATGTGACGCTGGCGGCGTCTTTCATCACCCTTGTGATCACGGGTTTCACGCTGAAATTCCCGGACGCGTGGTGGGTGGTCCCGATTCGCCAGTGGAACGAAAGGGTTTTTGCCGTGCGCGGTCTGATACACCGCATTGCCGGCGTGGTGCTGATTGGAGTCAGCCTTTATCACGTTTATTACGTGCTGTTCGTTGCCCGTGGCGAGAAACTGATACGCGACTTGCTTCCGCAGTTGAGCGATTTGACCGAGGTCTGGAGCGCCGTTACGTATTACCTCGGCATGTCAAAGTCGAGGCCGCAATTCGGCCGCTTTGCCTACATCGAGAAGGCGGAGTATTGGGCTTTGATATGGGGCGTAATCGTGATGGGCGGAACGGGGATCATCCTCTGGTTTAACAGCTACTTCATCGGCAAGTTCACGCTCCTCGGGTGGAATGTTGCCCAAGCCATTCATTATTACGAAGCCTGGCTCGCGACCCTCGCGATACTCGTATGGCATTTCTATTTTGTCATATTCAACCCCAATGTATACCCGCTGAACACTGCCTGCATCACAGGAATGCTGACCGAAGAAGAAATGGCTGACGAACATCCTCGAGAACTGGCAGAAATCCGTTCGCAGCAGATAGAGGAAGGCATGGTCGGGGGGAATGAAGATTCGTTCTCCACTCCTTAGTTTTATTTGTTTAACCGGCATTTAGCGGTTAAACAAATAAAACTAGTTGGAGACGTAGATCCTGGTGTACGTCAGAGGCACCTGCGAGTCGACCGCCCTGCCGTTCCGGCTGGCGGGCCTCCAATTTGCCGACATGATCATTTGGGCATAAGCGCTGAGCAGGGATTCGTCGGCAGGGTACTCCAGAATATCCTGAATTTTTGCGGTACCGTTCCGGTCCACAATGGCGACGACCGATACTGTATCGTCCTGAGCGGTGCTGGGCGCGCTCTGACCGAAATTCACCATATTAAGATCATTGATTTTCGGGCCGCTAGAACTGATCGGTATTCTTTGGGCTTGCGTGGATGTGATCCCGAGATGAGTGAGGACTCCAATTCCGAGCTGTTGGGACCTCTGTGTTTGGGACATCGCGCCACGCGCCGATAACTGATCCACAAACTCCAGATTCATCGGGCTCACAGAAGCACAGATGGCGATAAACATTATCACGGTCGCCATCACGCCAGACAACCGGGTCAGATACCACATTCCCTCGGTGGTGCGAATCCTGGACCAGCGGTACTCAAAGGCGGAGCGCAATGCGCTCCTCCATGAATCCTGGCGGGTGGCACGGATCTTGATCTCAACGAGGTCGCGGAGATATGCGGGAGTTCGAACCGGCTGCAGTTTCCTAAGGCCGTTCTGAAGCATCTTGAGCCGCGTGTACTCCCGATTGCAGACCGAACAATCGCGTAAGTGCTGAGCGACACACGCGGACGGCTCGTCCTCGAGCATTCCGTCAAGGAACAATGACAAATTGCCAAGCACCTTCTCACATCTCATGACTTTGCCTCCGGTTATTACTCATCCCAGAGTTCCGTTGAGACGACGCTTGAGCTCTTCGCGTCCGCGCGCGATGCGCGATTTCACCGTGCCAAGTGACAAGGCGAGCGACTCGGCAATTTCCTCGTAGGACAACCCCTCGACATCCCTCATGATCACCGCAATTCGCTGTTGTACCGGCAGGCACAAAAGCACGCGCTCCAACTCCTGGCTTGCTTCTCGCATCCGCAAGGCTTCTTCCGGGGTATGCTCGCCTGACTCCAATGACTCCGACAGAGTGCGGTTGTCATCCTGGCTCAAATGTGCGTCCAAAGAGACCGTCCCGCGCCGCCTGAGGCGGCTCCACCAGCGGCAACGGTTCGCGGCACGATTGATCGCGATCCGGTAGATCCAGGTCTTGAGCGAGGATTCGCCGCGAAACCTGTGCAATTTTCGGAATACCGCTAAAAACACCTCCTGGGAAACATCCAGTGCTTCTTCGCGGTCCCCCAGTATGCGCATCGTCAGATTAAAAACCATGGACTGATAACGCACAAAAATCGCATCGAACGATTCGGCCGCCCCGGCGGTAGTAGTCTGCCGCTCGAGCGTGACGCCGTCTTCATATTCGGCAAGAATCAACTCATCCGGAAAGCCCGTGTTCATGCGACCATCCGCTGCAATGTGGTTTCAACCACAGCTCCAGATGTGTTCCGAACAACTGTGCCTATTATATTAGACATCGCTTGACACTGAAAAGTTTCCAAATTCTTCAGGGATCACTCCCTACAGTTCAATCGCCCGGCAGCAATTCAATCAGCTCGGCAGGAGTCAGTTTTTGAACCTTTTCGAGGTAGTTGGATAACGCTAACAGTTTCAACATCTTATCTTGAGTGCGCGTAACGGCTATGACTGCCTCGAACCGTTTCCTCACCGCTGTTGGGCTCATACCCTCCGGAGCTTTTTGCACCATAGCTTCCTCGACGATGTACCCCACGACCCATGGCGAGTAGTACCTGCCGATTCCATAAGCCAGTAGAAAAAGAGTCGCCATAACGCCCAAAACGGAAATTCGCCATTTGAAGTTTCTACACATCTGTAGTGTAAGTATATCAGATTAAGTAACCGGTTACCCACAACAAGGATACAGTGCTTTCGAACCAACGACGGAATGAACCGCAAAGACTCGAAGACTCTAAGAATCGCCAAGAAATCCTATTCAAGGCCGCAGAAGCCTGTGCCTCTTAGAGGTTCTTCGAGTCGTTGAGTCTTCGAGGTTTGTCTTGCCTTTCGATCATGCGGGCCGGTTTTTAGAGAAAGAATAAACAGGTTTCGAATTGAGAACGATGCGATCCGATCCTTGTGCTATAATCTGCCCGTTTTTGATGACCTGTTTTCACGCCTATGTACTGTCCCAAATGTCGAAGTACGGAGATTGACGACGCTGGCGTCTGCCTCATGTGCGGCTTTCAGATGCCGATAGAAGGCGTGTCTGACAGAAATTCGTCACAGCCGGTCGAGGCAAACCGCGGCGGGGCCCTTCCGCCGGACAAGACCGATGATCGAGAGGAACTCCCCGAATGGCGACAGGAACTTACCCGGCGTCTGCAGGAGATTAAGGCGAAGCGTGAAGGGTTCATAGGCAGCACACAGGTGCCGGACCAGGATACTCAGCCCTTGACTTTGGCCGATCAGGCTCAAGAAAGAACGGAGGCTGAAGTCCCGCTGCTTCGGCCTCCGAGGCCCAGGAAGCCGCGCCGCACTATTCCGGCTGGGGACGTACTTCCTGATTCTTCCGCTGGTGCCGTCCCGGCTGCACACACTCCGGCCATGCCCAAGGAAAGCATGGACTGGAGAATATCGGAAGTGGAACGCGGGACCGGGGGCTTGCCTGCGGCAGATGTCGTAATCCGTCCCTCTGCCTCAGCTGCCGATTCCTCCCGTCGGCGAGACTCCCAGGTTTTGATCGATACCGTAATGGCAAAGCAGCCAGTCGAGAAACACGGCGCTGGTCCGGCAGCGGGAATCGAAACTCAGAATGCCGTCGGCGGCGAACCCCGGAATGACAAGCTGATCCTGATGTCGCGCACTCTGGCAGGCATGGTGGACCTCATCATCGTCGGGGTGTCTGCGAGCTCCCTGGTTTTTGCGGTGGATGTTTTCGAAGGAATTGAAGTTTTTGATGCGGTGAGCATAGTGCATTACATCATGCTTTTGCTGATGACCTACTTTCTGTACTCGTTCTTTTTCCTTGGAACGGCGGGCCAGACCGTGGGAATGATGCTCACCGACCTGAAGATCACCGGGAGTTCGTTCAAGACTCCGCGCGCCAGCCAGATTCTCGTTCGCTGTCTTGCCTATCTTCTAGGAACAGCCGGATTGGGATTGGGATTGATATGGGGCTGTTTCGATCGACAGGCGATGTGCCTGCACGACAGGCTATCGCGAACGCAGGTCACGCGAATCCCATTTTACTAGCCTGCACTTCTCACCAGATTTCGTAGCGAGGCGGCGCAGACTGGCGTGGATTCAAGGCGCGCGACCGAGGGCTCCGCAGGCGTACTCAACAGTACGTCGAGGAGCCCGACCGAGCGCAACACAGTAGACATGCCCGGATCCGCCGCCGCAGTAGAAAGCTGGTGAGAAATGCGGGCTAGGCGGCAGCGTAAGCCGGTGTCCCGCCTCGACGATTGCCGGCGCCATTTTTGGTCAGTTCATGCGGTCCCGCGCTGAGGCTCTATTTTCCTTCGAATTTTTCGGAATAGGATTGCGGCAAACCGACGATCAGGCGCACCGTCGTTCCATGCCGCCGGACTGAGCGGTACTCTCCTCCTGACACGAGACCGAGTTCATTCTGGGTTTGCCCGACAGTGTTCGCTTGTGGGTAGCGATGTTTGAGCCATCCTGAAAGCGCTTCATAAAAGCGGTCGGCGCTCTCCTGATCGTCCCAAACCGTTTCCAGAAATACGGCACTGCGGTTGCCGTTGCGCTCCTCCACAAGTATGATCTGGTCACCACCCCATCCGGATGCGGCCGTTTTTGCCGCTTCGTCGGCGAGGTTGAGCTTCAGCAGAAGATAAAGCGAGAACTCGCCCATCACGTTTTTGTAGGCTATCTTCCAGTCTTTGCCAAGCTGCGGCGTGGGGTCCTCAACTTCTACCGGCTTTGGCGCGTCACGGGTGCCCATATATTTCTGTGGGTGAATGATCTGTTCGGTTGATGCGGGGGGGTCTGCATAGATCTTGTCGACGACGGACCACGGCTGATTGTTGGCGCGCACCTTTTGGAGAAATGCAGCTCCATAGCTGTATGGAAAGACAAGGGTTTCTTTCACATAATCCGGAGCAGTCTTGAGCACCTCGTACTGAGCGCTCTCCACCTCGAGCTGGGCGTGCCCGACGAAGACCAGATCCGGCAATTGCAGAAACGTCCTGCCCGACGGCTCCAGCAGGTAATCGAGCATGACTGCTGTGGCATCCCCTTCGACGAGCGCTTGATGAGCCAGTTCCGCATCGTCATTCTGCAAGCTGCGATCGCGCTTGTACATGGCCTCCAGATCAAAATACTGGTCCTGCACCGCGTGGGTCAGCTCATGAACCATTGCCGGCTTTTGTTCCTCCAACGGAAGCCAACCGGCAATGAAGAATGCTTTTTTCTCGGGATCGTAAAACCCTCCCACCTGTTCTGCGAGAAGTTTCAGTGTGAACGCAGCGTAGTCAAGATCGGAGGGAATCAGGCCGAGCTTCTGAAGAAGAATGCCTTGGTTTTTCAGATCACTTTTCTGATAGTGGTCGTCAACTTCCTGCTTTAAGAATTGCGAGATCTCCTCGCGGTTCTTCACACCTTTTTGTATGGGCGCTTTCGGTTCCAAACCGCGTAGACGCGCCACAATCGGGATCAAGTCATCGGCAGCCGAAAGGAGTTTATCCGGCTGGGTTGCTTCCTGCAGGCGGGCTAGCGCGCTTGCTGCGACGCACAACACTAGTGCCAGGATCAAAAACCCGGTGAAACGCGATCGAATGTTACGCATTGAAACTACCATCTCTCAAAAAGGTTATACAGCGCCCTGTCCACCCTCCGGGAATTCGACAGTGGGCCGGCAAAATCCGCGAAAGCTCGATTTTCTGATGGTTGCCCGGCTGCCTTGCGAACCAATGGATAATATGCGCTGGATGAGGGGCAGTCAATGCCGGTCGCCGGTTATGGTATCCTGTGGTTTGAATTGATTTCGGGTTTCTCAGGGTGTAAATTTTGGCGTTCGCGTTCCCCGTAGGAAGAGGCTTAGCTCCCCATGAATGACATTGTTCCCATACTCGTGATGGCGCTTTTGGCGGGAGGCATTGCCGCCTCTTTCATCGCCGGCTCCATCCTGCTGGGGCCAAAAAAGCGTACTCGGGTTAAAGACGAACCCTTCGAATGCGGAATGCCGTCGGAAGGAATGGACCGGCAGGCCATGCCGGTCCGTTTCTATCTTATGGCGCTGCTTTTTATTCTTTTCGACATCGAGCTTGCGTTTCTCTTTCCTTGGGCTGTTGTCTTCCGCCGGCTCGGAGTTTTTGGTTTCATGGAAATGTTTGTCTTTTTCCTGGTCGTGGGCGTCGGCTTTGTTTACGCGTGGAAGACGGGTGCTCTCGAATGGGAATAGAGATACCTCCTCAGAACGCGCGCGACATCCCGCTTCCGCTCACGCTGCTCAGTGAGAATTTCCCTAAGGATATTTGCGAGACATCTTTGTCGCTGGGTGATCCCGTAGCCGTGGTGGATCCCGGCGCGTTGCGCTCGGTCATGCAGTTTCTCAATACCGACGCGCGGCTGCGGTTCAATGTGCTTCTCGATGTCACGGCGGTCGATTACCTCGGCCGGGAGCCGCGATTCGAAGTTGTATATCACCTTCTATCCTTGTCGCTTAACATGCGCCTGCGCATCAAGGTTAAGCTGCCGGGGACGAAGCCGACCCTGGATTCCATGACAGGACTCTGGGAGAGTGCCAACTGGCTGGAACGGGAGGTGTGGGACATGTTCGGCATTGAATTCCTGGGACATCCCAACCTCGAGCGCATTCTCCTTTATCCCGAATTCCAGGGACATCCGCTGCGCAAAGACTATCCGATGCGCAAACGTCAGCCGCTGGTCGGCCCGAAAAACTGAGGAAGCGGTGCCGGAACAGGAATGGGTTACATTCACGATCGACGGGCAGCCGGTGAAGGCTGTCAAAGGGACCACCATACTCGAGGCGGCGAAGTCCGTAGGAATCGAGATTCCGTACTACTGTTACCATCCCGGGCTTTCCATTGTAGGTAACTGCAGAATGTGCCTGGTGGAGGTTGAGAAAATCCCCAAACTTCAGCCCTCATGCGCTACCCCTGCCGCCGAAGGGATGGTCGTACGCACCCGCACTCCTGAGGTCATTCGCAATCGGCAGTCGGTTCTCGAGTTTCTGCTTCTCAATCACCCGCTGGATTGCCCGGTATGCGACCAGTCAGGCGAGTGTGAACTCCAGAACTATTACATGGACTTCGGCTGCTACGATCCTCGTTTTAACGAAAACAAGAAGAAGCGGCGCAAGGCCTGGCCGATCGGTCCCCACGTGATCTTAGATCAGGAGCGCTGCATCCTCTGCACGCGTTGCGTACGGTTTACCCAGGAGGTTTCAAAGACCGGGGAGTTGGCGGTGCACGAACGAGGGCACCTCAGCGAAATCGCCATTTTCCCCGGAGTGGAGCTCGACAACAAATATTCAGGGAACGTCGTCGATATATGTCCCGTCGGGGCGCTTACGGATCGAGACTTTCGCTTCCAATGCCGTGTTTGGTTTCTGGGCAGCACCCCCTCGATCTGCCCTGGATGCAGCCGCGGTTGCAACATCGAGATTCACTACAACGAACGCTTCAATCCGCGCTACCACGACCGCCGTGTGCATCGCCTAAAGCCTCGCTTCAATCCGGATGTCAACGGCTACTGGATGTGCGACGAAGGACGGTACGCCTATCACGCGATCGATGCGCCGGAGCGCCTGCGCGTGCCGATGTTGAAGCAGGCGGACGGGCGCAAGACGGTTTCATGGGATGAAGCGGTCGCGCAGGTGGCCGACGCGCTTCAGCTGACCCTGGCGAAATATGGGCCCGAGGCTATAGGAGTTCTCGCCTCGCCCCAGATGAGCAATGAAGAACTGTTTCAGCTGCGCCGCCTTTTTTGCGGGCAATTGAAGGCCGAAAACATCAGGTACCGTGTGCCTCCGTGCGTTGATGCCTATTTCGACGACTTTCTGATCACCGCCGACAAAAACCCTAACACTCGCGGTGCGGAGGTTCTGGGTTTCTCTTCGTCGGAATGCGGCGAGCTTTTGGACGCCTGTAGAGACGGGCGGATCCGTTTTCTGTATATCTGTCATCACGATCTGACTCTTGCCTACCCGCAAGACTTGGTCATCAAGTCGCTGGAGTCGTTGGATTGCGTCGTCTATCATGGCGCTTTCGATCACGCGACCGCGGAGCTAGCGCGAGTCTGCCTGCCGAGCGCAGTCTATGCGGAGAGGGCAGGTACTTTCACGAATGCGGCGGGCAGAGTCCAGCGATTTGATGCCGCGATTTCGCCGCTGGACCAGGCTCTGCCGGACCTCGAGATCATCGCCGGCCTGGCCGATGCGCTCAACGCTTCCCTGGCGCGGGAGTCCGCGGAGCAGATTTTCAAGGAGATCGGACTTCAGGTGCCGGCGTTTGCCGGCATGACGTATCAAACCCTGGGAGCACTAGGTCAACCCCTGAAGAGTAGTTAGACATTTTATGTGGCTTGATGTCCTCATCATTTTGATCAAAGCTCTATTCCTCCTCACGGGCGTGCTGACGCTTACATCCTTCCTTACATGGATGGAGAGGAAGCAATCTGCGGTGATGCAGGACCGGCTCGGCGCAAACCGTGCTCCAATTCTCGGAATTCGCGCGTTCGGCCTCCCTCACATTCTCGCCGATGCGTTGAAGATGTTTTTCAAAGAAGACTATGTCCCCCAAGGTGGCGATCGTTTTCTCCACACGGCCGCGCCAATGGTGGCGCTCTTTTTTGCATTGATGAGCTTCGCCGCCATTCCATTCGGCAGCTCTGTTGTTATTGCCGGGCGCAGCATTCCGTTGCAGGTCTTTCCGTTTAACGCCGGATTGCTGTTTGTCTTCGCCATGATGTCCATGGGTATCTACGGCACATTTCTGGCGGGATTTTCCTCCAACAACAAATTTGCCTTCTTGGGTGCCTTGCGGGCCTCGAGCCAGATGATCAGCTATGAGATCACCATGGGTGCGACGCTCGTGGGTCTGCTCATGATATTTGGCACGTTGGATCTTGGAGAGTTGAGCCGGGCACAAGGCACGCTCCTGTGGGGCTGGCTGCCGAAATGGGGAATCTTCCTTCAGCCTCTCGGCTTTTTGCTGTTCCTCGTTGCCGGCTTTGCAGAAACCAAACGCGTTCCGTTCGATATGCCGGAAGGAGAATCTGAAATCATCGGCTATTTTTTGGAGTACAGCAGCATGAAGTTCGGCGCCTTCTTCATGACTGATTTCGTGGAAACGATTCTTGTTGCCGCGCTCCTGACGACGCTTTTCTTCGGCGGCTGGCAGGTTCCTTACCTCCACGCGGACGGGTTCCACTTTCCGTGGGGGACCGTTGCAATTCTCTCCTCATTGAGCGTTACGGTTCTGCAAATTGTTGCGTTCGGGATCAAAGTTCTCTTCTTCTGCTGGTTTCTCCTTCTCATCCGCTGGACCTTGCCGCGATTTCGCTATGACCAGCTGATGCATTTGGGATGGAAAATCTTGCTCCCTCTTTCCATCCTAAACATTTTTGTCACCGGATTTGTGCTGACGTTTTGGTAAGGGATTCGGACGCGCACAAGACTGACTCGATAGCCCGTTATCAATTCATCAGAGATGCATCCCGTTAGCGACGCATCATGTTGTTCTGTGTTCGCAACGTCCCTTTATGGATGCATCACGTTGTTCTGTGTTCGCAACGTCCCGTCAGCGACGCATCACGTTGTTCTGTGTTCGCAGCGTCTCGTTATGAACGCATCAGGTTGATCTGTAATCGCAGCGTCCCGTTAGGGACGCGACGAAAGTAGCCCGGCACTTCAGTGCCGGGATGGGCGTTTCGTTTCGACACAAGTCCCGTAGGGACGGCTGAGTTATTCCTGTACTTACCTCTCGGAGCATTGGATTAGGAGCATATCTCCCGCATCCCCCAGGTTAATCGTCCCTATGGGACGCAAAACACCACAACCAAATTCCCGACCATGCGGCCGGGTCTACGACTACCGAGCCTTGAAAACCAGTGTTTCAAAACACGCGCAAGACCTCTCACACGATCGAGATGATTATTTGCTGCTGCATTACTTAGGAAGGTCTGTATATCGACCGGCTATCAGGCGTTCCACTGCTTGGTGAAGACGATCCGTTTCCTTCTGATAATCTTCCTGCCCTCCTGCGGCATCCGACCGCAGAGGAACTCCGAAAACGACTTTGACCTTGTGCAGATGAATGCGCCGGCTGTCGCGCTGCCACGCTTCATACGTGCCGCGTATGGCCGTGGGAATCATGGGCGCGCCGATTTCCGACGCAAGAATGGCAGCTCCCTTTTTAAACTCTCCCAAATGGCCGTCAAAGGAACGTGCTCCTTCGGGGAAGATGCACAGAATGCGGCCGGATCGCAAACCATAGGCGCCGACCTTCATGGCGTGCAGCAGATTGGCATCCGGGTCTACCGGAATGATGTTCGCCACCCATGCCACTACCCGCATCGGCAGGCTCGTAAAAAACTCGCTTGCTCCGACGAAGAACACGCGCCTCACCAGAGAGTAGGGCAATCCCGCGAGCACTGCCAACCCGTCAAGGTAACTCAGGTGATTGGGACAGATCAGAAAAGGCCCGTCCAGAGGCAGGTTTTCTACTCCGGCTGTTTCGTATCGAAAGAGGGCCCGGAAAAGGAAGTGAATCATCTTTAGGGCTGCGTATTTAATGAGCGTCATGGCCGTTCCGGCAAAGTGGGCTTCCAGGTCCTTTTCCTTTGCCAGAGATTCTGCCGAAAGGATGCTCCCCCAACTCTGCCGGAGAGCGCCCGCCCCAGCGCTCCCACGCGCGTGCTGCTGCAGGCTGATGATTAAATCGCGCACCGTATAGACCTCAGCGCCGAAGCCGTCCGGCAACTCGACGCCTAGAGCCTGCTCCAGACTGGCCAGAAGCTCGACACGTTCCATGGAATCAAATCCCAAATCCAGTTCCAGATTCATCTCGAGTTTGATCGGCGCATCACGGCGATAGACGCCGCGAAGGCAGGCGATGACCTGCTGTCCCACGGCCGATTCAAGCAGTTCGCGGTCCCCGGCCGCCACTTCCTGAGTCGCATCGGCAGCCTCTGTTTCCTGCAGTGTTCCGCTTTCGATCAAACTCTTGAGTTCGACTCTTTTGATCTTTCGTGTTGTGGTGCGCGGCAATTCCTCTTTTTGGATCTGATAGCTCATGAGCCGCTTGTACTTGGGAAGCTGATTGGAGAGCCGCGCGATTTCGTCGCGCAATATCTCGCGCGCGTTGGCAATCTTCCTGGTCCGAAGCACCTCAAAATCCGGCACAACCACGGCGTGGAGCCGCTCCGCGCCTTGATGTTCATGATCGGCGATTCCAAGGACGGCGATTTCCTTGATAAAGGGACATTGCTCGTAGTGCGCCTCGATCTCATCCGGATAAATATTCTTTCCATTGGGAAGGACGATGACTTCTTTCTTCCTGCCGGTAATGTACAGATTCCCGCGTTCGTCCAGCCGCCCCAGGTCGCCGGAACAGAACCAGCCATTGCGCGTGACTTCCGCGGTCGCTTCCGGGTTCTTGTAGTAGCCTTTCATCACGACCGGGCCACGGATCGCCACTTCGCCGATCCCGCCGTCTCCAGGGTTGATGATCGTTATGTCCACGCCGGAAAGCGGGGGTCCGGCCGAGCCGACTACATTGTTTTCCACGCGCGTCACCGAGCAGGCCCCTGTGGTTTCAGTGAGGCCATATCCCTGCAGAATCGTAAATCCGAGGTCGTAAAAAACCTGAGCCACCTTGGGATCAAAGGCCGAGCCTCCGCTGACGAACAAACGCATGCGACTGCCAAACGTGCGGTGGATGCTCCGAAAAAACAGTTTGCCCAGATTCAGGCGGAGATGCCTGATGGTGAATCGGTTCAGGCGCAACAGGCTCCGAAACAGTCTTTGTGCCGCGGGTCCTTTGCGCGAGAGTTCCTCTTCGATGCGCCCATTAAAGAGATAGAAAAACTGCGGCACCGTCGCCAAAACCGTAATGCCGGCCTCCTGGAGCGCCGTCAGGATCTCGGAGCGCTTCAGCGTGTCGGCGAAAACGACCTGGGCTCCCAGATACAAAGGCAGAAGGAAGTTGATGACGGAGGCCAACACATGTTGCAGCGGCAGCATGCAGAGCAGGACGTCGTTTTCGCCGACGATGGGGAAAGCCTTCAGCACAGCCTTGATTTCGCTGACGATGTTCTCCTGCGTAAGCATAACGCCTTTGGGCTTACCGGTTGTCCCGGAGGTGTAGATGATCACCGTGGTGTCGGTGAGCTTGCTCTCGGGCAGGGAAGGTGTGGGTGTCAAGTCCTGTCCCCAGACGACAAGGCGGGTCAAAGTCCAGGATGCGTCACCGCCTGAGCGTTCTGAATCGAAACAGATGATGCGCTCGCGCAGCGGTGAATCTTCCACCGCCTGTTTCAGCGCCGGGAAGAGGAGCCCGCTTACGAAAATGACGCGTGCCTCGGAATCGTCCAGCAGCCGGCGCCATTCCTGCTGCGAGATCTGGGGATCGAGGGGCACGACGATTCCGCCTGCCAGATAGATCGACAGATAGGAAATGACCCATTCCGGCCTGTTCTCTGACAGGATCGCGGCCCGCTCCTGCGGCTGCAGCCCTTGGGCTACCAGGGCCCGCGCCGCTCCCTGTACTTGACGATACATTTCTCCGTAGGTGGTCTTGGTATATCCCGCGGGCGTTTTCAGTTGTATCGCGACCTTGTCCTGAAAACGGCGGGCGATGTCAGCAAAACGCTCGTTGTAGGTCTTCAGCTCATGTGAGATGGACATCGCCTCCAGCATACGATATTTGAAGCGAATCAGACAAGGCACACCGATACTTGGTAATGGGTCATTTTGAAACTTAAGGGAGTTGCCGCCGTCAGTCCCCGTTCCGTCTTTGTGAAACGTCAGGCGCGCTTCAATTTGCCGCGTGATTGGCTGTTCCCTTTCGGCGCTGCTGCGGAACGCGGCCGGGTGCGGG
>Ga0182021_10001859_pt1 | contig 24519 bp, 17 predicted proteins | sample 612E3MmetaG_FD_120493 | JGI IMG/M metagenome (GOLD analysis project Ga0182021, IMG submission 120493) | Permafrost microbial communities from Stordalen Mire, Sweden - 612E3M metaG (Illumina Assembly) | ecosystem: Environmental > Terrestrial > Soil > Wetlands > Permafrost | place: Sweden... | reverse complement strand
TGAATCCCATCATATAAACTATCATAAGTAATGAAAAGTATTTTACAGAAGATTGCTGAAAAAAGCAGACAAAAGGAAAGAGCTGAATCAGAAGCAATTAAAGCAGAAATTGCCAATCCTTCCACTTCAAATGATCGTCGTAACTTCCTGAAGAAAGCAGCACTGGGAGGAATTGCTTTAGGAGGAATGATGAATTTATCGATAGAGGATACCATAGCACAGACAACCTCTAAAGTTCAACGCACTTCCATTCCATCTGAGCTTAAAATAACTGACATTCGTTATGCTCTCACGACAGTTCTGGGTGGTACTGCTATCATCCGGATTGATACAAACCAGGGTATTTATGGTTTAGGAGAAGTCAGGGACGGCGCTGATCCGCGGTATGCACTGATGCTGAAAAGCCGTATCCTTGGTTTAAATCCATGCAATGTTGAGATAATATGGAGAACAATAAACCAATTTGGTTTTAATGGGCGTCAGGGAGGCGGAGTATCAGGAGTTGAAATGGCTATGTGGGATTTGTGCGGTAAAGCTTATGGCGTACCGGCCTGGCAGTTACTTGGAGGCAGATTCCGTGATAAAATCAGGTTGTATGCAGATACACCTCAATCCAGATCACCGGAAGAACAGGTAAAACTGATTAAGTATCGCACCGAGGAGCAGGGATATACCTGGTTGAAAATGGATGTATCTATCGAAGAACTCAGAAAAATCCCAGGTACTCTCGTTAACACTAAGTTCTGGGATGGCGCAACCGGTCAATATGACCTGAAGGATTTTATGTCATACGGAAATACAAAACACCCCTTCACCCAGATTCAGGTAACAGATAAGGGACTGGAAGAGCTGTGTAAAATTATTGAAAATGTACGGAATATGGTTGGCTATGAAATTCCTATTTCAACTGACCACTATGGCCATTTTGACTTAAATACCGGTTTGCAATTAGGCCAGGCATTTGAGAAATACAGGTTGGCCTGGATGGAAGATATTGTTTCATGGGAATACACTGATCAATGGAAAACATTATCTGATGCATTGAAAACACCTATGCTTACCGGCGAAGATATTTATATGCTGAAAGGTTTTAAACCGCTGATCGATATACACGCTGTAGATATTGTTCATCCGGATTTAGCAACTGCCGGCGGTCTTTTAGAGACTAAGAAAATTGGGGATTATGCGGAAGAACATGGCGTGGCGATGGCTATGCATCAGGCAGGTACTCCGGTTTCATTCATGGCAAACGTACATTGTGCTGCGGCCACTTATAATTTTCTTGCTTTGGAACATCACTCGGTTGATCTACCCTGGTGGGAAAACCTTGTAAAGATGATAGGTCCACAGCCTTTAATTACCAAAGGATTTGCTAATGTTCCTCTCGATGCTCCCGGATTAGGAATTGAATTGAATGAGGAAGAACTGAAAAAACATCTTAGCCCCGGTGATAACAGTTATTTTGCACCGACTCCGGAATGGGATCAGAAACGTTCTCATGACAGGCTTTGGAGTTAGCTCTTTTTAAGTATATAACAGAGTCCCTGAATTAAAAAATTACACCAGCATTGTAATAAAATAAAAAAAATATGATTATGAAAAAACAACCAGTTTTAATTTTAGCTTTTGTTTTGTTCACTTTACTCGGAAGCTCGCAAAGTGTAAAATGGCCGCCTGATGTTATTAAAGCATTAACTCCCGAATGGACCGGAGAGCGTACCCCTGATGGCAGACCCAAAGTATCTGATGCTCTGCTGGAAAGATTGAAAAAATTGTCTATGGAAGAGGTCTGGGGATTTTTAGCCGGCAAAGGATATGACAATCAGTTTGAAAACTTTGCAGGCACATTTGAAAATGGCTGGCAGATAATTCATCCTGACGAGGCAATGACAGGCCGTGTAGTTACTGCTCAATTCATGCCTCTCAGAAAAGATTTCGATGCCTATGTGCAGATTGAAGGAAAAAAAGAAAACCTCACCTCTCCGGTAACGAATTATGCTCCTATAAATGCCTTGACAGACGGAGATGTTTATGTTGCCGACAGCTACGGTAAAATGGCTGACGGCACACTTATAGGAGATAATCTGGGAAATGCAATTTTCAAAAATGGTAAAAGAGGCATTATCTTTAACGGATCCGTGAGGGATTTGGAAGGACTTAGTGAGATCAAAGGTTTCAATGGATGGATAAGAGGTTCTGATCCTTCTGCTATAAAGCAGATGATGCTTGCTACAATAAATGCCCCAATTCGTATCGGGCGGGTTACCGTTTTACCCGGAGATGTGGTTCTGGCAAAAAAACATGGAGTTACTTTTATTCCGCCCCATCTTGTAGAGGAATGTGTCTTATCCGGAGAATACACGGCATTACGCGACGAATTCAGCTTTTTTTGCATTAAAACAAAAAGATTCAAATACGATAACGAGAGGTTTGTCGATGTTACTCCGGAAGATTATGACAAGGCTTTTACTGAATGGATAAATACTTATCAGAATCTGCCTATGGATAAAAAGGTCCTGTTTGATTATATGGACAAACTTAAAGCTGAACAGACGACACGCAAAGCAGCAGGACCAAGAAACAGGTAAGAGCTCATAACTACTATACCCTTATCGGGATAAGGAATATTCGCTGATAGATAAAATGGCTGTAAAAACTACTATTCAATCTAAAATCATGAATTACGAAGGAAAGTTTGATGTATTAAAGTTGAAAGGGAGGTTGAGTAAAATCAGGGATTGGATGAGAGAACATCATGTACCCCCGCGGTTATTATTCTTCCTGATGGGTATAATATCAACAATCTGGTTCCTGGTCAGGGTAATACCGAAACCTTCACGTGCTGGTTATCCCTGTATGCAGGTTGCAGCCCCGTTTATGTCCGGTTTAGTCGTTTATCTTCTCTCCCTCGGGGGAATCACTATCGCGTTTCGAAAAGCAAAGAAGAATCTATTACTGGCGAGATACTTCGCAGCAGGTACATTTTTGTTTGTGGCCGTAGTTGGCCTGGTTTTCTCACTTACACATAATATTCAGGATTTATATGCCAACAGCGAGGCTTTTACGGGCCCAGATGACGGACCAAACCAGCCAATAGGTAAAGCAATGGGGGTAAATCCGGGCAGGGTTGTCTGGATCTGGGATCCCCAGGCAACAAATGAGAATTGTACAACCGGTTTTGCCACACAGGACTATTATTGGAAACCTCAGAACATCAACGAAAAAGTGGTTGGAAACATGTTCAGGAATGCCCTGAACAAACTTACGGGAAAGTCTAAAGTTGCTGAATCGTGGGATCTCCTTTTCCATTCCTTCAATGTCAGGAAATCAAACATTAATAAAGGATATTCAAAAGGTGAAAAAATCTTTATTAAAATTAACCAGGGAACTTCGAGATGGCTATTAACCCAGGAAGATAAAGATAACGGATACTATTATCCGACAACCCTGAAGCCGGAAGAAACCCGCCGGAGAGAGAGTATGGGATCAACTGAAACAAACCCCTATATCATACTTGAAATACTGAGGGAACTGGTAAACGAATCTGGTGTCAATCAATCTGATATAGCAGTTGGTGATCCGATGACTGATATTTATGGGTACAACTATGATATCTGGGTCAAAGAGTTCCCCGGAGTAGCCTACATCGACAAATTCTCGCCTATGCATGGCCGCACTATGATCTATACAACCGCAAACGATCTGCTGTTTTATTCCGACAAGACACAGAAAGATAAGCTTTATGATGTTGTTGAAAATGCCAGTTACCTGATTAATGCAGCTAACCTGAAACCTCATATGTCAGCCGGTATCTCATTAACAGCTAAAAATCACTTTGGCTCGCAGGGAAGTCCGACAGCCGGACATTTACATTATGCTCTTATCAGGACAAGGGGATCTCAACCCAATAACACGGGATATCATAAATATCGTGTGCTTGTAGATCTGATGGGCAGTAAATACCTGGGACAAAACACATTACTCTATATGGTAGACGGTCTGTTCGGAGGTGGGGCAAGTGAGACCAAAGGTCCGGTTAAATACTATATGCCTCCCTTTGACAACGACTGGTGCAACTCGATCTTCATGTCGCAGGACCAGGTTGCTCTTGAGTCTGTATGCTATGATTTTCTAAGAACGGAATGGAATGGTATTAACAAGCACAATTCAACCAATAATGAAGAAGAGAGCAATCCCAACTGGAATGGTGTAGATGACTACCTTCACCAGGCAGCTGATCCCTCCAACTGGCCGGAAGGTATTAAATACGATCCTGACAACAGCGGACAACCAATAACCAGTCTGGGTACCCATGAACACTGGAACAATGCGAATAAAAAACAGTATTCACGTAATCTCGGTTTTAAAACAGGGATCGAGCTGGTATCAATTCCTGATACACTTGTGAAAATGAATAAATAGAAATACAGATATTAATCCTCAATTAATCTGAAATGAAAGATAACCGCAGAGATTTTATCAAAAAAGGAACTGCATTCGCAGCACTTACCCTTACAGGAATAAGTTCATGTAAGACGAAATCGTCAGGTACTGAAAACAAGGAAGACAATTACCTGAAAGATCCTGCCACTTATCCTCCAAAGGAACCATATATAAAAATTGCATTGCAGGCCTCGCCTGAACCCAGTGAGAGTGACATTAAATTTATACAACAACTGGGAGTTGATTATGTCGTGCTATGGACAGATGCCACAAAGTCCAGCTACGATTATTATTATAGCAGGCGTCAGCTGTTTGAGGCAGCAGGTATTAAGGTTTTCGGCTTTGGCAACTCTGACGTACATAATCAGGATGCAATCACTTTAAACCTGCCCGGGAGAGATGCCAAAATTGAGGAATATCTGACCCATCTTCGTAATCTGGGTAAAGCAGGTATTACTTATACTACATATGCTCATATGGCTAACGGCATCTGGAGCACAGAAAGAGAAACAACACGCGGTGGTGCCCCTGCACGTGGATTCAACCTCGACAATGCCAGAGCAGGCAACTGGAACGGAAGAACTTTCGAAGGACCACTTACCCATGGTCGTAAATATACTACTGATGAACTATGGGCAAACTACAAATATTTCATTAAAAAAGCTGCTGCTGTGGCTGAAGAACAAAATGTACGAATAGGAATACATCCCGATGACCCGCCGGTACCTGAACTTGGAGGAATACCAAGGTGCATATTCGGCAACTTTGACGGCTATAAGCGTGCCCTTGAAATAGCTGGCAGTCCCAACGTTGGCATATGTCTTTGTGTTGGATGCTGGCTGGAAGGAGGCAGTCTTATGGGTAAAAATGTAATTGAAACGATTAAATATTTTGGTGAGAAAAAGAAGCTCTTCAAGGTACATTTCAGGAACGTTAATCAGCCTCTGCCCCATTTCACAGAAACCTTTCTTGACGATGGTTATGCGGATATGTTCAAAATACTGAAAGCTTTGAAAGAGGTGGATTTCAATGGAGTAATTATTGCCGATCATATTCCGGGAATGATTTATCCCCAGACAGGAACCGCTTTTTCAATAGGCTATATGAAAGGACTCGTTGAGAGGGTTGTTGCTGAGAAAATCTAATATCAATTGCAATGAAAGATAACAGGAGAGATTTCATTAAGAAAAGTGCTTCCCTGGCAGCAGGAATTTCAATTGGCGGAATCGGAACATCTTTACCAAAACCAGAAGATCAAAATAAGAAATCCGGTAAAGCAAAGCCATTCACGAAAGATGCCGGAATTAAATTTGCTTTTCTGATGGGTCCGACTTCTCCTAAGGTTCCTTTTGCCCGGCAATTGGGTGTTCTACATTCAGTTTCAGGTGTGGAAAAATTTGGTGATTTAAAACCCTGGGATCCAAAGGCAATAACAGCAACAAGGGAAATATGGAAAAAAGAAGGAATAAAATGGACCGTTGTGGAAGGACCTCCGTCGCTTGGCTCACCGACTAAACTTGGTTTGTCAGGCAAAGATGAGGAAATTTCGAATTTCATTACCTTCATGAAAAACCTGAAGCAGTTCGGAGATGTAGACATTATATGCTATAACTGGATGCCGGTTATCAGCTGGGCACGGACTCAGATGGACAAACCCGGCCGGGGAGGCGCATTAGTGACAGCCTTTGATTATGAAGATATTAAAAATAAACCCTTAACCCAGTATGGTGAAATTTCAAAAGAATCCTTATGGAAAAACCTGGAATATTTTTTAAAAGCTGTTGTACCCGAGGCAGAGAAAATTGGCATGAATCTTTCTTTGCATCCTGATGACCCGCAGGTAGACAGTATCCAGGGTATTTCACGTATTATGAACTCCGTCCAAAGCTTTGACCGTATGCTGGATATATATCCCAGCAAATACAATGGAATTACAATGTGCCAGGGTAATTTCTCCCTGATGGGCGCTGACATACCTGCCCTGGTGAGAAGATGGGGGAAAAGAGAGGTAATAAATTTTGTGCATTTCAGAAGTGTACAGGATCTCAGTGGAAAAATACCCAGCGCCAAATTTACCGAATGTTTCCATGATGAAGGTCAGATTGATATGTATGAAGCCATGAAAGCGTACTATGATATTGGCTTCACCGGTCCGTTAAGACCGGATCATGTACCCACAATGTCCGGAGAAACAAATGAACGTCCGGGTTATATGACATTGGGAAATCTTTACGCAACGGGATACATCCGGGGGCTTGCGGAATCGGTTGCAAAAAATTCAGCGAACCACCCTTCCTGAACCATCACCTTTCATGAGTTGTTCCACCTCAGTTACGGATACCATGTTGAAATCGCCATGGATGGTATGTTTCAGAGCTGAAGCCGCGACTGCAAAATTAAGAGCCTTCTGAAACCGAAATTTGCAAGTGATACAGCAACATTTGCCTCTCCACCTCCAAATAAGGCACAGAAAGAGGTAGCCTGTGTAAAACGCTGATGATCGGGGGTTGCCAGTCGAAGCATGATCTCACCGAAAGTTATGATTTTCATATTCATCATATGATTATTAAATTTATGATCGGATTTAACCCGGAATAAGTTTTAAATTTAAGGAATTTGACTGAAGCCTTTGGATAAAAATTAAATATTATTGGTACTTATAACAGGAAAAACAAATCTTAAAAAAGCTATCTTAGTTTCAGCATATAAAAATAAATTTTACTGTCTAAAAATGAGCAGAATAATAGTAATTGAATGAGCAGAATAATAGTAATTGGAAGTTCAAACACAGATATGGTGATAAAATCCAATAAACTTCCGCTTCCCGGAGAGACAATTTTAGGAGGTAAATTCCTGATGAATCCCGGAGGCAAGGGAGCAAATCAGGCTGTAGCAGCTGCAAGACTGGGTGGAAATGTAACATTTATTACAAAAACCGGATGTGATATGTTTGGAGCTGAAGCAATACATCTGTTTGAAACTGAAGGTATTGATGGAAGATTCATAATTAAGGATGTCGATAATCCTTCAGGTGTTGCTTTAATAAATGTAGATGAGAATGGTGAAAATTGCATTGTAGTTGCTCCCGGTTCAAATGGTACTTTATCCGACAATGATATTAATGACGAAGTATTTGAGAATACACCGGAGGATATTTTTCTTATGCAGCTTGAGATCCCGGTTGAAACAGTGGAATTTGTTGCAGAAAAAGCAGCAAAAAAAGGAAACAGGGTAATACTAAATCCTGCTCCTGCCCTACCACTCTCAGATAATTTATTAGCCTTGATCTATCTGATTACCCCAAATGAAACAGAAGCTGAACTACTAACCGGGATAAAAGTAACCGATCTTTCCTCTGCTGAGAAAGCTGCATCAATCCTTCAGCATAAAGGTGCCAGGAACGTAGTCATAACAATGGGTGGAACCGGAGCATACATAAAGTCAGGACAAATCTCAAAGATTGTCCCGGTTGCGCCGGTGAAGCCAGTGGATACTACTGCAGCCGGTGATGTTTTCAATGGAGCTCTGTCTGTTGCAATATCTGAAGGCAAAAATATGGAAGATGCAGTGATTTTTGCCAACAGAGCAGCCTCGATCTCAGTCACAAGGATGGGAGCCCAGGCTTCGGCACCGTACAGAGGAGAAATTGTTTAATAGAAAACTTATTTTTAAAACAAAATCATAATGAAAAACTTATTCCTCTCAATCGCAGTTCTGATTATTCTATTTCCGGGTTGTACAAATCCTGAAGGCAAAAGAACTCAGAGAGCAGTTAAGATCATTTTCGACACTGATCTTGGTCCTGATTACGATGATGTCGGTGCCCTTGCTTTTCTTCATGCAATGGCTGACAGCGGAAAAGCTGAAATTCTAGCCACCGTAACATCAAACAAACATGAACTGGTCGCACCATCGATAAATGTTATCAACACCTATTTTGGAAGGCCTGAGTTGCCCATAGGCGCTCCAAAAACCTCAGGGGTAAATATAGGTTCCTCACAACACTGGGCCGATTCAATTGTACAGAAATATCCTCACACAATAAAATCGACCGGTGATACCCCGGATGCAGTTGATATTTACCGGAAAATTCTAAATTCTCAACCGGATAAAAGCGTAACAATAGTGACAGTCGGTTTTCTTACAAATCTGAACAATCTGCTGAAGTCACAACCAGATAAATTATCTCCGCTAAACGGATTTGATCTCGTCTCGAAGAAAGTTAAATTGCTTGTATCTATGGCAGGAAGATTCCCTGCCGGAAAAGAGTTCAATATTTATATGGATTCCTCAGCATCTGTATATGTCTATAAAAACTGGCCCGGAGAAATAATTTTCACCGGATTCGAAATAGGCAGGGAAATTCATACCGGTCTGCGACTCATAAAGTCTGATTTGCAAAACAGTCCTGTTAAAGATGTATTCAGAATCAGTATTCCACTTTCCCGGGAGGACAAGGATGGGCGCATGAGCTGGGATGAAACAGCTGTTCTCATTGGTGTATATGGAACGAATGGATTCTTCGACACTGTCAGGGGAAGGATTATTGTGAACAGTGATGGCAGTAACAGCTGGGAAAACGACCCGGGAGGGAAACATATTTACGTGAAACAAAAAATGGGGGTATCTGAAATAAGCTCCTTTATTGAAAACAGGATGATGCATCAACCTGTTTCAAAAAGTAAACGATAATAACACTTATATTCCTCCTTTATTCTGAAGAACCAACCTTATGAAAAAACCGGGTTGTGGTCTACATCAGGTCTTTCTCAAATGCTTCTTTCCTGAATTTATACTTATTATCAAGAAACTCAACTATTTTTGAAGCATCGGAATAGGCGTTGCCTAAGCAGGTAGATGCTCCCGGTGAAGGGGTTATATTGAAAATTATTTTATCACCTGATAGTTTTGCTTCTCCCATCTCAAGCGTTCTTGTGGTATTGTTTACAATCTGCGGTCTTGTTCCTCCTATACCTTTTGCAAATTTGATCTCACTCATTTTAATTCCCGGAACAATCATCATTATTTGCCTGATAAACAGACGTTTACCAATAAAAGGCAAATCATAAAGAAAGTTAAGAGCGACATATCTCAACAGTACTTTATCAAACATAATTTTAAACAGGCTGATAATCGGGCTCAATCCAAAACCGAATGTTTTCCAGTACTCCGTAAATGTTGACATATTATGTCTCTCTAGCTGGAATATTGGTTTTGCTGTCGGGCCAAATCGTGTAATATTTGCATTATGCACCTCGGGATCACCGTGAATTGCAGCAAATGGGAGTTTTGCTACCTGTATCGTATAAACCTTACCATTCAGTACTTTAGGTGCGGTATAAAAGCTTCCTGCCATGGATAAAACCGACAGATTCCTGCCATATCCTAGAGATTTTGCAATCATCAGACTATGACCTCCGGCAGCAATTACAACAGTTGATGCCTCAATTTCACCAATATTGGTTTTTACTGTAAAAGAATCACTGTTTTTAACAATTTTCAGTAGCCTGGTATCGAGCATGATTGTTAACCCCGGTTTCTCTTTTTTTGCATTATTAACAAATGAATGACAAAGCATGTTATAATCGACGCTATAACCATCGTCTGTAACCAGTGCAAGGATCTCCTCATCAGGTTTTCTTCCTTCCACAACCCTTGGCTCTAATTTGCCGATCTCGTCCCTTCCGATTAATCTTAAATGAGGGAATAGTTTGGTGAAGGTTGAAAAACGCTTACTCAGCTCATCTGACTGGTCCTTGCCGACAGCGAGAACCATTTTGGAGTATTTGCTGAAAAGATTATTTTCATTTGCGTATAGCTTTTCTTTCTCAAGATAGTTCATGACCATGTCAGCCATGGTTTTAACACTCTGTGCCTTTTCAAATGAGTAGTTGGTCTCTATATCTCCGAAATGAAGTGTCTGACTGTTCTTGTTCGAATCCGAATTGACAAGACCAAAATCGTTGTATTTTTCTATTAAACAGATCTTTTCAATATCGGTATATTTACTTAGTGTATAAAGTAATGCTGTACCAACAACTCCTCCTCCAACAATTAGAACATCATATTTAATATTATCGCTCATCTTTGATTCATTGTTATCGTTCATCTATCGGAATATATTCATGTTTATCATAAACATTTCTGAATGCGGGACGTATGATCCGTTTTGCAGAGAATGTAAGTTCCTCTATCCGGTGTGTACACCATCCCGGCACCCTGGCGATTGCAAACAGAGGTGTAAAAAGCTCTTTTGGAATACCAATACATGAATACACAAAACCCGAATAGAAATCGACATTTATACATACCACTTTAGTTGATTTCTCTCCTTTAAATACTCTGAAAACTTCAGGCGTAAGCTTCTCAACCAGGGAATACAACTCAAATTCTTCAAGACGACCTTTTTCTATAGCAAGCTCTCTTGCTTTAACTTTCAGTAAAATGGCTCTCGGATCAGAAATAGTATAAACGGCATGCCCAATACCATAAATCTTACCTGTAAAATCATTTGCTTTTTTATTCAGGATTCTGAGCAGGTAATCTTCAACATCTTTCTCACTTTTCCAGTCTTTGACATGCCTCTTCATGTCCTCCATCATTTCCAGAACTTTAAGATTGGCACCTCCGTGCAGAGGTCCTTTTAATGAACCAATTGCAGAGGTCACTGCGGAGTAGATATCTGTTTCCGTCGAACTGGTGACTCTCATAGTGAATGTAGAGTTATTTCCGCCACCATGTTCAGCATGAAGTACAAGTGCCAGGTCAAGAAGATCAGCCTCCAGTTTTGTATAAGCTGCACAATCTCCTCTTATCAGGTGCAGAAAATTCTCTGCCGTGCTCAACTTATCCTGAGGGTGACGAATTGACAAAGTCTTTCCCTGATATGCATGTTTCAGAGCCTGGTAGGAATATGCAACAATGGATGGGAATTTGGCAATAATATTTAATGTTTGCTTTATCATATTGTCAAGGGAGATATCATCCGGATTGTCATCAAGAGTATATAATCCCAATATTGATCTGGCAAGCATATTAAGAACATCCTTACCTTTCATGGATAAAATCATATCTTTCACGAAATGATCCGGCAAAGCCCTCAGAGATGCCAGATGAGCTGAAAACACTTCCAGTTCTTCTCTGGTTGGCAGATGTCCTGTCAATAAGAGGAAAACGGTTTCATCAAATCCATGCCTGTTATCTTTCTGAAATCCCCTGGTAATATCCTCAATATCAATTCCCCTGTACACCAATCTACCGGGTACGGCAATGACTTTGTCACCCTCCTTTTTATAACCTACAACGTCACCGATATTGGTTAATCCTACAAGTACGCCCGTTTGGTCCTTGTTTCTCAGGCCACGTTTAACATCATATCTTTCGAACAATTCAGTTTCAATCTGGCAAGATTTTCTTACTGACTCCTCAAATCCTATAAAGAAATTATTGTATTCCATAAGTTTAGTTTTTATATATTTTGGATAGTTTTTATTTTAAATCTGTATGTTAGAGATAATTGCATCAGCAAATTCCGATGTTCTCAACAAGGTTGAATTCTCCATTAACCGTTGAAAATCATACGTAACTTTTTTACTCTGAATAGTAAGTTCCAATCCCGAATAGATACTTTCAGCAACTTTATTCCACCCGATATAGTCGAACATCAGGGCACCCGAGAGGATCACTGATCCGGGATTGACTTTATCCTGATCAGCATATTTGGGAGCGGTACCATGTGTTGCCTCAAAAATCGCATGTCCGGTTTCATAATTAATATTTGCCCCGGGCGCAATCCCGATTCCACCAACAATAGCGGCAAGAGCATCTGAGATATAATCACCGTTAAGGTTCAGTGTAGCTATAACAGAATATTCGGCAGGTCTCGTAAGAATTTGCTGAAGGAATGCATCGGCAATTACATCTTTAATAATGACCTTTCCTGAAGCTTCAGCCTCTCTGAGCATTTTATCTGCAATAACCGAACCCTGTTTATCAGCAATTCTTTTTTGCTGCGGCCAGGTAAAAACTTCATTTCCGAATTCTCTTTCAGCAAGTGCATATCCCCATTTCATAAATGAACCTTCGGTAAACTTCATTATATTTCCTTTATGAACCAGGGTTACAGACGGATGTTTCTTTTCAATAGCGAACTTAACTGCCTGTCTGACAAGACGCTCTGTACCTTCCACAGAAACCGGCTTGATACCGATAGAACTCGTATCAGGAAATCTGATTGATGTGACACCCATTTCGTCTATTAAGAATCTCTTGATTTTATCCGTTTCAGGTTTCCCGTTCATGAATTCAATTCCGGCATAGATATCTTCCGTATTTTCCCTGAAAATATGCATATTGACATTTTCAGGATGTTTGACCGGACTGGGAACACCTTTGAAATACCTGACCGGCCTGTAACATGTGTATAGATCCAGGATCTGTCGCAAGGCAACATTCAGGGATCTCATTCCTTCACCTATCGGAGTTGTAAGTGGTCCTTTGATTCCCACAAGGTAATCCCTGAAGCTGGCAAGTGTCTCTTCAGGCATCCAGCTGCCGGTTTGTTTAAAAGCTTTTTCTCCGGCAAGAACCTCTTTCCAGGCGACTTTTCTTTTTCCACCATACGCTTTAGCTACAGCAGCATCGAAGACCCGAACCGATGCTTTCCAGATATCAGGTCCTGTTCCGTCGCCTTCGATAAAAGGTATGACCGGATAATCCGGAACAATTAATTTCCCTTCTGATAATTTGATCTTTTCTGGCGTCATATATTCATAAAATTTTACAAATTTGCCTTTCTTATCAGATTCAAAGCACTTCCTGCCTTAAACCATGCAATCTGAGCTTCATTATAAGAGTGTTTTACCGATATCTCTTCCTTTTTTCCGTCAGAATGATTTAAAACTACAGCCAGAAGGTTACCCGGAGAAAGATCTCTTAATCCTTTTATATCAAGTTTATCATCTTCCCTGATTTTTATGTAGTCATCTTTATTCAGGAATGTCAGAGTCAGAACTCCTTGTTTTTTAAGGTTAGTCTCGTGAATACGTGCAAATGATTTTACTATCGCTGCTTTTACATTGAGATATCTTGGTTCCATAGCGGCATGTTCCCGCGATGATCCTTCACCAAAATTCTCTTCTCCGGCTACAACTGAACCGGTACCAACAGATTTATAAGCTCTTGCAACAGAAGGAACTGTGTCATACAAGCCAGTTAACTGATTAATAATAAGGTTAGTTTTGTCATTGAAATAATTTACGGCGCCGATCATATAGTTATTTGAGATATTCTCGAGATGGCCACGGTATTTAAGCCAGAATCCTGCCATTGAAATATGGTCGGTGGTACATTTACCTTTTGCTTTGATAAGCAAAGGAAGATCATGAAAATCCTGACCATTCCACTCTGTAAATGGGACAAGAAGCTGGAGCCTGTCCGAATCAGATCCGATAATGATATCTTTGTTTAATCCGTCTTTATCAGGTTTCTGGTAACCATTATCAATGTCTCCGAATCCCTGTGGAGGCAGTTCAAGCCCTGCAGGCTCCTGCAGTTTTACCCTATTACCAACTGAATTCACCAGTGTATCGGTAATCGGATTAAATGTCAGTTTTCCGGAGATTGCAATTGCTGTCACAATCTCGGGAGAAGCTACAAACGCATAGGTGTTAGGATTTCCATCGGCACGTTTTGCAAAATTGCGGTTAAAGGAATGAATAATTGTGTTTACCATATTTTTACCGGCATCTTTGCGATCCCATTGGCCGATACAGGGACCGCAGGCATTTGCATAAACTTCACCCCCAATTTCTTCGAACGTGCTCAGATAACCATCACGTTCAGCAAGGAACCGGACCTGTTCAGAACCAGGTGTGACTTTAAATTCAGATCTTGCAGTCAGTTTTAAGCTTCGGGCATTTTCAGCAACAGAAGCAGCACGTGAAATATCTTCATACGATGAATTTGTGCATGAACCTATAAGTCCAACTTCTACATCTACGGGCCATTTCTTATCCTCTGCAACAGATTTCATCCTGGATATCGGAGTAGCAATATCGGGAGTGAACGGACCATTTATATAAGGTTCCAGCTCTGTTAGATTTAATTCTATTACCTGGTCATAGTATTTTTCAGGATCTGCAAGAATTTCAGGGTCGGACATAAGATGATCCCTGTTTTTGACTGCCAATTGCGCAATCTCTGTTCTGCCTGAAGAAGAAAGATAATTCTCCATAGCCTTATCAAACCCGAATATTGAACAGGTAGCGCCAATTTCAGCTCCCATATTACAAATTGTGGCTTTCCCGGTACATGAAAGAGATTCAGCGCCTTCACCGAAATATTCGATTATACATCCGGTTCCTCCACTCACGGTAAGCAATCCTGCAACCTTTAGTATTATATCTTTTGCTGAGGACCATCCATTGAGTTTACCTGTCAGCCTGATAGCAATCAGACGCGGGAGTTTTAATTCCCATCCCATGCCGGTCATTACATCAACGGCATCGGCTCCGCCTACTCCGATAGCAACCATTCCCAAACCTCCCGCATTGGGTGTATGAGAGTCGGCGCCAATCATCATTCCTCCGGGAAATGCATAATTCTCTAAAATTATCTGATGAATTATACCTGCGCCGGGTTTCCAGAAACCTATATTATATTTATCACAGACTGAACTTAAAAAGTCATAAACCTCTTTATTCTCTTTAACTGCTGATTCAAGATCTTCGGAAGCACCCGCTTTTGCCATAATCAGATGATCGCAATGTACGGAAGCAGGTACCGACGACTGGTCTTTCCCGGCCATCATGAATTGCAAAAGCGCCATCTGAGCCGTGGCGTCCTGCATTGCAACCCTGTCCGGAGCAAAATCAACATAATCAATTCCCCTCTTGAATGGACCTTTTACTGATTTCTCATACAGATGCGCATAAAGGATTTTTTCACTTAAGGTTAAAGGTCTTTGAATCTCTTTCCTGATTTCAGAAATCCTGCTGGCAAGTTCCCGGTAAAAAGCATCAATCATTTCAAAGTCAAATACCATACCACTGATTTTTTTCATTATGATCTAATTTGTCCTTTACCTTCGATAATCCATTTATAGGTTGTTAATGACTCAAGCCCCATTGGTCCCCTTGCATGCAGTTTCTGCGTAGATATACCTATTTCAGCTCCCAGGCCGAATTCGGAACCATCGGTAAATGCAGTTGACGCATTTGCATATACAGAAGAAGCATCTACTGATCTATAAAACAAACTTATATGGTTATTGTTCTCGGAAATAATTGCCTCGCTGTGTTTAGAGCCATATTCACTTATGTGGAAGAGTGCTTCATCAAATGAGCTCACCGTTTTAATGGCCATTTTATAGGATAGAAATTCCGTTCCAAATGAATCTTTTGTCGCTCTTTGAAGCAGATCAGAGGAATATTTACCGTCTAATGCGTTGTAAGCCTTTTCATCTGCATAAATAATTACATTGGAGTCTGAGCAAAGACCTACCAGATATTCAAGATCTCCGAGACGAGATTCATGTATTATCAGACAGTCGAGGGCATTACAAACACTGACACGCCGGGTTTTTGCATTGTTAATGATAAGTCTCCCTTTCTCTTTATCACCAGTTTCATCAAAGTAGGTATGACAGATTCCTGCTCCTGTTTCAATAACCGGGATGGAAGCATTTTTCCTCACATAATCAATTAATTCCCTGCTACCCCTGGGAATAACAAGATCAACATATTCCCTGGCATTCAATAATTGTGCTGTTTCATCCCGGCCTGCAGGCAGAAGTGTTACAACATTCTTTTCAATACCATTTTTCTCAAGAATATTCCTGATAATCCCTACAATAGCTCTGTTGGAGTTTATTGCTTCACTTCCTCCCTTCAGAATACAGGCATTACCCGATTTCAGACACAGTGAAAAAACATCAAAAGTTACATTTGGTCTTGCTTCATATATAACACCTATAACACCAAATGGTACGGATATCTTCGAGATTATTAATCCGTTAGGTCTTACATTTTTCATCAGAATCCGGCCTACAGGATCCGGCAATCCAACAATAGCTCTAACATCAGCGGCAATCCTGCCGATCCGCTCCGCAGTAAGTAATAAACGGTCATAATTCGGATTGGATTTATCCATCAAATCCAGATCTTTTTTATTTTCATTTACAATAAATTCAGCATTTGATACTGCTGCCTCAGCCAGCATTAAAAGTGTTCTATTAACGATATCCGTATCTAAAACTCTTAATTTATGGCTTGCATTTACTGCTTCCCTGAATATCTGGGTACAATCCATTTTAGCGATTGTTGAATATTGGTTGATTATTATTAAAGTTAAAAAGTGCTTTTATTCTTCTCATTAATAAGAAGACAATCATAATGAATGAATGGTTTACTCCTCTTTTGACCGATGTGCAACTCAGCCTTTTTTGAGTCGTATTGCGACTTCCCCAGTCCGATATTCTTTCCCTTTTCATCAAATATCCTGACAATATCGCCACTTTTAAAAAACCCGTCGATCTTAGTTATTCCTATCATAAGCAAACTGGTTGCCTTCTCTCCCATCAGAGCTTCTTTTGCACCCTGATTAATTACTACAGATCCCTTTGCAAAGGTATCAGAGTGTGAAAGCCACTTCTTGACACCCGTTTCTTTTTTGTTTCTTGATATGAAGTGTGTGTATGGGACATCTTTTCTCCTTACAATATCCGTTATTATCGCATCCCTTGTGCCATTGGCAATAAACACATCTATACCCTGAGATGCACTCTTTCTGGCAATAGAACATTTGGTTGTCATTCCGCCTCTTCCGAATCCGGATTTTTCCGAAGAAATATATTGATCGATGTCCTCAGACTCCTCATCTATTTTTGAAAGAAGTTTCGATCCTTCTGTCCCCGGGATGCCATTATAAACACCATCTACATTGGAAAGTATTATGAGTGAATTACAATCCATCATTGAGGAAATGAGCCCGGATAATTCATCATTGTCTGTGAACATAAGTTCATTTATTGAAATAGTATCATTCTCATTCACAATCGGTAATACTTTGTTCTCAAGCATGGCTGAAATACAGTTTTTCATGTTAAGATAATGCCGCCGGTCCCTGAAACTCTCTTTGGTGGCAAGCAATTGTCCTGCCTGAATACCATATTTACCAAACAAAAACTGATAACTCGACATAAGCTTCACCTGCCCTATTGCCGCCCATACCTGTTTTGCAGCTATAATATTTGTTTTTTTTGAAGGAATTACTTCACTCCGGCCCGCTGCAACCGCTCCCGATGAAATAAGAATAACTTCAATACCCTGTTTGTACAAGATAGCAACATCCTCGACCAATCTCAGTATCCTACCATTGTTAAGTGACCCGTCACTTTGCGTAATTACGTTCGATCCTACCTTAATTGCAACTCTGTCAAAAAGTATATTATTGTCGTTCAATTTTTTATTACTTGGGCTTTAATAAATACAATTTGATGCAAAATTAATAGAAATCGTGAATATATTATAGTTAAACAGAATATTTCAGCACATTTGTAAAATTCAAAGCCAATGCTCTTTTCAGGCTATAGTAATAACTACCAATACAATTGAGCCTCGATGACAAATTAAGGTAAGTTGTTAATCAAATAGCAAAAAAATGACATTTATCATGAAAATGCTCTTTCCTTAATATCATCAATGCTAAACAGGTTATTTATTTACTGCTTTTTCCAGGGAATCAACCCTTTCATCAAATTTTTTCGCCATCAACTGATCAACCTCTGCTAGTTTCTTCCACTCATCCGAGCCATATACACCGGCCACTGAATAATCGAAAGGTACAAATTTTATTTTCTTAAGAACTGTAAGTTTCTTAAAATGAAAATCAAATTCTTCAGGATCTATGAAGAGCGGATCAGCGATTATTGAATGAATATCTTTTCCGGAATTCCGCCATGCACTGAATGAAACATTGGAAAAACTGATATCCTTTTTACGGGTGTCCCAGTAACAATTGTAATCGGAAAGAAGATTAAACTTATTCCAGTTACTGCTCAGTAAGCTGCCACTGTCAAAATAAATAATATTATTCGTAAACAAGATCGATCTGTGTTCCTCTACCCGTGTTGCCTGCAGCTGTGCCCTGATATTTAATGCAAAAATATTGTTCTTAATAATATTCTCTTTTCCATAATGCTGGTGAAAAGCAGAACTTTTGCAACGGTAAACCAGGTTGTTCTCTTCAGTTATTCCAAATGATCCCTCATCTGTATAAAGACCCCATCCGCCATAATCGAATGAGTATATGTGATGTATAACATTATTGGACACTGTAGTCCCTTCGGAAGCTCCGAGGGTATAGACACCTCCCATATCGGAAAGCTCTCCCCAGCCGAGATGATGAATGTTGTTGAATTCAATCTTATTATGTTTTGAAGGACTCGGGGCATATCCCCATACCCATCCTGCTGAGATACCGGTATACCTGAGATCAGCTATTTCATTATGTGTTAATATGTTATCATGTGCATTGAAAATAATGATTCCTACTGCGCACGGGAAAACATGGCCGGCATCCCTGATGATATTATTATCAATGGTAATATTAGCAGTAATCTCATCAGCTTCCGGGCGTATGATTGTTTCTCCGATTTTCACGCCACCGGCTCCCAGATCGTGCATATAGGTATGATTAACAGTACAATTACTGCATGCCCTCCTGAACCAGAATGCATATGTCCCGATATGGGCGATCTCACAATTCTGAAAAAGAATCTTGCCGGCAAAGTCGAGTCTTACCACAGCTTCAACTCCGGCTGCTGCCTGGGCAGGTTCATTGCCGTCAGGTGGTGTCTGATATCCGGCCATCTCAAAAGTAATATTCTCAAAACGTATATTTTCCACCTTTTTACCGGATAAACTATCCCCTTGGATAACAATGAATTCTTTTAAGACAGGAGCAAAAAATGATGTATTCTCAATCGTTTCACCTTCCTGAGGTATATAATAAAGGTATCCTGACCTTTCAAGAAACCATTCCCCCGGTGCATCAAGAGCGGATTTACAGTTTTCAACCAAAAAACGTGTTTTGGCGTTCAGGGGATTCCATGGCTTCATCCCTTCACCAACTGTATAAATTGCTGAATTTTTTTCGTCGAAACCCGTTACCCGTTTCCTGGTATTATCCCAGTTATGGTACAGGATTATCAGGGCATCCTGATAATCCTGCCGGGAAAACGACTTAAAACATTCTGCATCTGTACTGTCAAGTTCAATCTTCTGTATGGCAAGTTCCGGAAAACTCCCCTCTCCTTTTTCCACAACAGTTTCAGTTACTTTTTTGATCTCAAAGAACCGATTGTTCGGAGTTCTTGCCCTGACAGCCCTTTTGTTATTGACATAGAGCTGCTCAAAATAGGAATTATAATAAGCAACCTGGGGGACAAGAGTTCTCCAGAGTTTGTCATTAACTTTTTCGAAGCCGGTTAATTGCACTCCGCCTCTGAAAACTACATGTTTGCCTGTTTCACCCTCAAAGATCAATGGAGAATCAGTGGTTCCGCTATCCTCAATTGTCAGACTTAAAGGCTGATACATAAAATATTCACCTTCCATGGCAATTATTTCAATAGGCTCATTAGTCTTTTTGTTAATTCTCAATTCTCTGGCTTTATCCCTTGCAGCAGTTAATGTAGCAAGGGGTTTGTCAGCATTGCCGGGATTTTTATCGTCTCCGGCCGGTGAGAGGTAAATCTTTTGGGCTGATAACAGTCCGTTAAATGACATAAACAACGAAATAACCAGACAAATAAAAGGTTGAGATTTCATAGAAATAACATTTTAAGAATGTGAGGAAATTCAATAAAAAAACAAATCTGATGCTCAATAAAATTAAGAAATAAATAAATGATAATGGCATTCCGGTATATTACTCTTTTATGAATTACGAAGATCAAAACGAATACTATGATTTAACGGTCGTGAATTAAAAAATTAGTATGCAGATTCAGAATCCTGAAATATCTGTCTTATATTCGTAATAGTAAAATCATTATAATATAATCAGGATTTCTTTACTCTTCAGATAATAAAATATATGCCGGAACCTGTTAAAACCGCATTCAGGTATTCATTCATCCTCATACTTGCCGGCTTTACTATTGCCGGATGTAATAAACGACCGGACCCTGGTGTATCCTATCAGCTTGCAATTGAAAGGAAGGAGTTCCTGAGTAATATTGAATATTCATTGCATTTTTCTATTCCGGAGAATAAATCAGAAAAGATAACCGGAATGAATCAGATATCCTTTGATTCAAAAAAGAGACAAGATGTTGTGATAGATTTCAGGGAGGATGGATCAAATATTAAATCAGTGAGGATTGATTCAAAAGATATTAAATATCAGTTTTATAACGGTCATATCATCATCCCGAAAAAGTATATTAAGCGAGGTAAAAACAGAATAACTGCGGTTTTTATTGCGGGTGAAGGTTCCCTGAACAGAAAAGACAATTTTCTTTACACACTTTTTGTACCCGACAGAGCATCAACCGCTTTCCCCTGCCTTGACCAGCCGGATCTGAAATCAGTATTTAATCTCACACTGGATCTGCCCGCAAAATGGCAGGCTGTTACAAATGGATCACTGATCAGGGTTTTATGGAGTGATTCAATCAAGACATTGTTATTTGGGCCGACAAAGCCAATAAGTGCTTACCTGTTCGCTTTTGCCGCCGGACAGTTTGATACAATAAGCCGCTCTGACAAGGGAAGAATTATTACCATTTACCATAGAGAAAATGACAGCCTAAAAGTAAAACGCAACCTTGATGCAATTTTTACATCGCATTTCCATTCACTTGACTGGCTTCATGATTATACCGGTATTGATTATCCGTTTGGCAAACTCGACATTATCCTGATCCCTGATTTTCAGTACAGCGGCATGGAGCATCCCGGGGCAATATTTTACCGCGACTCACCTCTGTTTCTTAATGAGAATCCATCAGTTACCCAGAAACTTAATCAGGCTAATCTGATTGCTCATGAGGTTTCACATCAGTGGTTTGGTGATCTGGTCACAATGCGCTGGTTCAATGACGTCTGGTTAAAAGAGGTTTTTGCCGGATTTATGGCTGACAAAATTGTCAATCCTCAGTACCCGGATGTTAATCATGATCTGAATTTTCTTCTTTCCCATTACCCGAGAGCTTATGCAGTTGACAGGACGGATGGGGCAAATCCAATCCGTCAGAACCTTGACAATCTATTATTTGCAGGAACCCTTTACGGTGATATAATCTACCACAAGGCTCCGGTCATGATGATGCAGCTTGAGTTGCTGATGGGTAAAGAGGCATTTAAGAGAGGCATCAGGCAATATTTGCAGACATACAGCATGAATAACGCTGATTGGGGGGATCTGGTATCGATTCTTGATCCATTGACCCCTCAGGATCTGTCATCCTGGAGTAAAGCCTGGGTCGATATTCCCGGAATGCCCCGGATTGTTTCTTCGATAAGCTTTACCGGCGAGGGTAAAATAAATGATTATCGATTAATTCAATCCAAAAAGAATACTGCATCCTCAAAAATGGGTATGAAATTCAGCATGTTATATAATGTTGCAGGTAACAGTACCGATTATAATATTGAAATGACAACCGATACTTTTTTAGTTGCCGGACTTCAGAATAAGCCATTAACCGGATTCGTTCTTCCGAATGCCGACGGCAAAGGTTATGGTACATTCTACCCTGATCAGGTCTCCATGCAAATGCTCACCAACCAGTCAACTTTATTATCAGATAATCTGAATCGTGCTTCATGGTATGTTATGCTAAATGAACTTTTCCTGAACGGCAAGGTCGATGCTGATAAATATTTCTCCTACCTGGTATCAAAAATATCAGAAGAGGCTGAACCACAAATCCGACAATACCTGCTCAGCAACTCGGAAATTGTATGGTGGAGATTTTTCAGAAAAGAGCAACGCTTATCATACGGTAAAAATTTTGAAAATATCCTTTATCAGCTATTAACATCCGGTAAAATTGAAGATGAAGAAAGAAAACCTGTATTCTGGACTTTTGCAAGGATAGCGATAAATGATGAAGCACAGGAACAGATTTACAGGATCTGGAACAACGAAATCCAACTGAAAGGTGTTAAGCTTGACGAATCAGATTTTATGGTAATCGCCTGTGAACTTGCCGTTCGCGATTACAAAAACAGCGACAGTATTCTTAATGTTCAGGAAAAAAGAATAGTAAATGCCGACCGGCTGGCTAAATTCAGATTTATGAAGAAAGCTGTTTCCTCCGACCCTGCTGTCAGGGATTCTTTCTTCAGAAGTTTATCCGATCCTGCCAACCGAAGACCTGAACCATGGGTAACCGAAGCGTTATATTATTTTCATCATCCTTTGAGATCAGAATATTCAATAAAATACCTTAAGCCTGCACTTGATCTTTTACCTGAAATACAGCGTACCGGAGATATCTTTTTCCCAAAGGCATGGATTGATGCTACGTTCCAGGGATACAGTTCTAAGGAAGCATACCTGATCATTGATGACTGGTTAAAAGCAAATCAGGAATTGTCAGAGAATCTAAGGAATAAGGTGATTCAATCGGCTGACTTGCTTAAAAGAGCAACTGACTTGCAATAGTAAACATGATGATAAGAAACAGTATTCCAATATTTTTTTTGATGCTTTCATTAAGGGCAATGGCTCAGGATGATCGTTCACAAATACCTGCTATACTGCACAAATACTATTTCGAAGTAAATGCAGGATCAATATTTTATCACTTCGATGAGTTACAGGTTGAACCAGGGTATAATCTGCAATCTGTCAACATCCCTCATGCAGCCGTGCGAATTATTCCGGCAGGATATGAATTCAACAGGTATTTTTCGGTGCAGATTTACTATATGCGCCCGGTATTATGGGTGCATTATACATATAACAAGGGGACTCCTGGATATGAGATCACCCGGGCGGTCTGGATGAATGATGCCGGTTTTACCATTAAGCCACAATTACCTTTAAACGAACACTTTTCAGTTTATGCCGAGGGAGGAATTGCCGTAATTACCCGGAAAGGATTTAATGATGATGAAGGGATACCGGTTGTGAAGAATGCAAACTACTCAGACATAACCATTGGCGGAGGTATTAAATATCAGATAAATAACAGATGGAGTTTAATGTTAAGTGGTATATATTCTCCTGAAAACCGTAAAGCTAAACAACCATCTGTTTCATTTTTTTCAGCCGGATTTTCAAACAAACTGGTTCCATTCAGCAAGGAAAAAGTATTGGCAGCTGAATCAACTGGGTATATCCATCCAAAACAGATGATCCAGGTCGGCATTGCAAGCAATGTCCTTGGTTACGGTGTAAACAATTTTTTCGCTGAAGGTGCGGTTCCTGTTTTCTGGGGAGGAGAAGCCGAAGTTCTTCACGGACTGTCGATATGCTACCAGCGAAATATATTTCATGGAACCAGAATTTTTTCATTTGACTGGGGTGCGAATGTTTCTTTATGGCAAAGCCATGAAAATAAAGAGAATTTCTTCACATTGTCACTTTTCCCTGTTCTGAGACTGACATTTATCCATACCAGACCGGCTGATTTTTATTTCTATTATTCAATTGCTGGTCCAACATATATTTCCAGAAAAACAGTTGATGGAAAAAATCTGGGGGAACACTTTACTTTCCAGGATAATATGGGTACCGGAATGTTTTTTGGAAAAAACAGGACAATGAATGCAGAAATTAGAATCGGGCACTACTCCAACGGAGATATCTTCCCTGGAAATGAAGGAGTAACAATACCTTTAACACTCAGTATCGGTTATTCATTCTGAGAAGAGATGATGACATGAATGAACTCACCCCCTTCCTTCGCTGCGCTCAGGATTCCCCCCTTCACTTCGTTCAGGGCAGGCTCTCTCTGCTTCGCAAAGAGGGGGGCTGTAACGATCTTATATTATGTGACTTCCCCTCTTTACGGAGTAGAGAGGGGGATGAAAGGGGGTGAGTTTATGTTAACAGCGAAAG
>Ga0182021_10001857_pt1 | contig 24576 bp, 19 predicted proteins | sample 612E3MmetaG_FD_120493 | JGI IMG/M metagenome (GOLD analysis project Ga0182021, IMG submission 120493) | Permafrost microbial communities from Stordalen Mire, Sweden - 612E3M metaG (Illumina Assembly) | ecosystem: Environmental > Terrestrial > Soil > Wetlands > Permafrost | place: Sweden... | reverse complement strand
AGTTGAATCTTAATTTAAATGTTAGAGTCTTGAAAGGATAATGAACCCCGGCTTCAAAGTATCATTAAAAGAGTAGCTTTACACACCACTGCGTGTCTTTCTAAACTTGAAAAAAATAACTGTAACCGCAAAGGTAGCTATAATGCCGGCTGTAATTGCAAAAAGGTACACTTCAAGTGAGAAAAAGCTCTTTTGACCGATTGTTGAAGGATCTTGAGGCGGTGTCGCGCCATTTAAAAGTAATGTGTCGTTCCAATAGCTGATATTACCATATCCAATTGACTCGACAGTTTGTGGTTCATTTGGGTAAACGATGTCTAAATTTGTCCCCTCTGTCTGCAAAAGCGTATAAACGTTCATGCAGATGCCGGCTGTAAGAGAATCGCTTGGCCACAATCCCCAAATTCTATCATTTGGCCCACGAAAACCATAAGCGTAATCCACAGGAAGAACGTATGCTGTCCTCTGGCTTACTGGGCTGATAGTTCTTGGGTTATCTTTAACATACTGCCAAAACTGCTGCATATAATCAAGTTGCGTCTGAGTTAGAATATCTTGCGAATAGTCAGCGTTGCTGTCAAAAATGATAATGTATTTTGCACCATTTTGATATGCCAATTTCATATCGTTATAGAGTTCTGGACCTGACTCCATGTAAGGCGGTTGCGTGTATTTCCAAGTTATCATAACGCCCCAATCTTTATCTAAAACTGTGGCTGCGCCTCTACAAAGAGCCACATTCAGCTGTTGACTATAATTCATAGTGAACTCTGCAAAAACGGTGTCATAGCCAGCTTCGTAATCATACCAGTAAAATGCATAGTCTGATGTGAACAATTTATATTGTGTTGGGTAAGCAAAATTTTGAGTAATTGAACGTGACCCGCGCAACCACAAATTGGTGATGTTAACGTATTGATTGGCAGCGGCACTGTAGTTATCTGCTTTTGTCACGGTGGGTGGATTTTGATCAAGTTGTTTTCCACCTTGCTCATCATAGTAGTAAATTCCCAAGAAGCTGTTGCCCCACTTAGTATTTGCACTTGCTAACCATTGCTGAGATGGATAACGGTGAGAATCACTATAAACTATGAAGGACATGCCCTTATCGTAGACGTACTGGCTGAGCGTAGTTAGTCTTGTAAGATCGTAGTATCCAGTGCATCCAAGGACTATGAGGTTAGTGTATGAGCTAATTTTATCGATTAATTGTTCCGTTGCAGTTACGCTTTCAAAAGCAACATCAACGCCCACGTACAGGCTTGGCGTAGTCTGTGTTGTAGCGGCTTTAGCTGTCGAACTGAGGTCTATGAAAAGTGTTGAAATCATTAGAACAATGAGCAGAACCGTCAGTCGCTTAAACTTCATTGGCCTATAGTGAAAATCTATTAACTAAATAAGACTTTTCCAAAATCAGTCCCCTCACGGGAAAATCCTTGACGGTGCTAAACTCAATTATCGATAACTATGGTATTACTTTTTTGAAAAAGAAAACACTTGCCAAAGCAAACAAATATTTCTTAATGATGATTTTCTGTAAACTTTTCATTTTGGGAGTGGAAATAGGAAAGACTTTTACTTGATTACGCGTTAAATATATTATCTCAGCTACAAAGAAGGTAAAAACATGGGTTGGGATGTGAATTTTTGATACCTGAAAACAAAATTTTTCAAAATCAAGAGCAACCAGCTAGAGAGTTAACTCATGAAAGCAATAAACTTCGTCGATGCACAGGTTGCGATCAACCTCTTGGCATTGTTTCAACAATTCTTTATGAAGTTGATGAAAAGCCATACTGTTCAGCATGCTATTCCCAAATAATAAGTAATAAAGCGTTAGAAAGAGACCACTCTGACATAATGCAACAAAAATAAGCGCTAAAACAATTGCTCCAAAGAAAATCAACCCGAAAATGCAGACGCGTCTTAATCCGCAAATTAGCTAAAAGTGAGACGTAATAATTAACTCTTTACTGCAAACGCTATCAGAGATATGCGTTGGTTAAATAGTATTCACTTTATCGATTGATTAGATCGATTGTAAACAAAAAATAAAGATTTAAGAAAATTAGCTTGGTGCAGGTCTTGTTCCCAGAACCACATTTACTTGAGTTTGTGAGCTTCCTCTAACAACTGTTATCGATAGGTTATCGCCTGGCAGAGTGTGTTCTTCTAAGTAGCTTGCTAAATCATCGTTGTTTCTGATTTTTTGATTATTCAGGGCAATAATAATGTCGCCGACGTTTAATTTGCCCTCTGAAGGTCCTCCTTTTGTTACTGAAATAATCTGCCAGCCATAGGTAACGCTTGCGTTAGTTTGTTGAGCTATAGTGTAGCTCATATCTTCTCCAACTACGCCTAAGTATGAGTGTCCATTGTATGAGCCTGTTGTTATCAAAGCTGAAACTTCACGCAATATGGTGTCTGAGGAAATTGCGAAGCCTAATCCCGTTGAATTGGAGACAATTGCTGTTGTTATGCCTACTACGTTTCCATCTGAATTAAGCAATGGTCCTCCAGAGTTTCCAGGATTTATAGGTGTGCTTGTTTGGATAATGTTGGCTATTGAGAATCCACCAGCTGTATCTTCAGTTATGGTTCTTCCTAGCGCACTCACTGCACCTGTTGTTAATGATCCAACTAATCCGTAGGGGTTTCCTATTGCAATCACTGGTTCACCTACGGCTAAAGCGGCAGAGCTTACAATGGTAAGTGATTTAAACTCTGATGCAGGCGCGTTAACCGAAATAACCGCTAAGTCAGAGTATGGGTCTGTGCCTAGAACTGTGGCAGAGTAGCCATTTCCATCTGAAAAGGTGACGCTTAAATTAGTAGTGTCTGCAACAACATGGTAATTGGTTAAAACAACAGTTTTATCCGCGAATGTGTAGACAAAACCTGATCCTTCCACACCGCCACCGCTGACTTCGCTTTGGACTAAAACAACTGAGTCACGAACATTATTGTATAGAGCTTCAAGAGATGTCCCATTCTGGAGAATGGTAATGTTTTGGTAAGTTGCATTTTGAAAGCCTCTGAGGTCAGAGACTTGACTTTGCAAACTTGTCACTTGACCATTTAGGCTATTAACCTGCATGTATGTGAGATAATAAATTCCTAATCCTCCAATAAGTAAGCCTGCTGAAAATAAGAGTATTAGCAGGCTAGCTGTGGCTTTAGTTGCACGCTTGGATGTTATCATATTATTGCACCTTGAAGTTAGTCTGTTTTTTAAGAGATAAAAGTTGCTATGTTCTGCGGTCAATTATTTCCATTGCTTCAGGACCAGTGCCTATTAGAACAATAGGAACTCCTGTTTTGTCCTCAACTTCCTTTATGAAGTCTTTGGCTTCCTTAGGCAACTCACTGTACTTTTTAGCACCTTTACATGAAGGGAAAATAGCATCTAATTTCGTCATTGCCGCTTGAGTCGCTCCGTTTATTTTGGCAGTTTTCTTTGCTAACTCGAAATCAAATGGTGCTGACCGTCGGTCTCTGCCTGTTCCAGCTGCAACTTCAAACCAGCCTCTTTTCTGCGCTTCCTCTTTTGTTATTTCTCCAGGCAGTGGTCCAGCACCAACTCTTGTTATAAACGATTTAAACACTATCAGAACATCATCCACTCTTGTTGGCCCTACCCCCGCCTCTGAAGCAATAGCCGATGCACCTGTATCTCTTCCAGTTACATATGGATAGCCACCGCCCAAAAAAAGAGACAACATGAAGCCTTGTGTGCCTTCAAGAAGCACTTTTTTGCCAGCATCTAAGCCATCATTAATTTCTTTGACTTGGTCCACAAGGTAATGTTCCAATTCGGGGATGTCTTTAGCAAGTTTTGCTGTACGTCTTACGCGTTCTTCAATGGCTGGTCCTACTCCTCGCCCAGTGGTTCCGATGCCTTTGTTTACGGCGCTTGCTTTATCCTGTGCTCTATGTTTCTCTTCAATTATTGATGCATTTTGATCTATACCAATTCTATTCTGCACTTTAGTTAATTCAACTTCATCAAAAAATGTTTTAACATCCACGTTGGCTCCTGCAGCAATCAGAAGACGTGTTTTTGGGTTTAGGAAGGCAGCGGGAACCATGTGTAGAGCATATTTCTTGCCTTCAAACCAAACAGTATGAGCCGCGTTTACAGAACCGGTTCTAACGCAGAAATCAAGATTATCTTTTAGCGCTAGATAAGAGATTATTTTTCCTTTGCCTTCGTCTCCCCAGAAGGCACCCACAATTATCGTGCAAGGCATAATAATTCACCGTTGACATGTCACGTCAAGAATTATTTAAAGATGTAGGAGTTTAGGGCGGTTTTGGTTTGCTGGTGTGTTTTTTGTCTTCATTTATCAGTTGGGATAGCTGATAGGTGACGTAAGCTGAGAAGCTGTGAACTCCTTTTTTTATGGCATATTTTTCCTTGACTTTGAGCCATTCTTTAAAGAAGTAATCATAGACCTCGACCTTGACAGTGATGCTTTTGTAGCCTTTCTTTGGCGTTTACGGTTCCCCCTCTAAATCATAGTTAGCGGACGTACATTTATATAAGGTTTCACAATAAGCTGCAAACAAGTCGGGGTAGGCACGATACAGCACCGTTAATTATATATTGCCAGAGTACTGTAAAGTACGGAAGGAGATTGGACGTTTTGCCACGAAAAGGATTCAAATGCATAACAGTCAGCGACAAAATTCATCAAGACATCAAAAAAAGAGCAAAAGAAAGTGACCTCAATATCCGAGAATACGTTGAATACTTGCTTGCAAAGGACAAAACATCAAAAGAAGGAAAATGATTATTGCCGCTTAAAATCCTTCAATCCAACGATCGCGTAGCTGAAGTACAGTTTGTATGTGACTCCTGTGGTAAATTGGTAAGAACAAGTGTAATTACTCGAGAAGAGGCAGACGCTAAAAATAACACAAAAATAACTTGCTACCAATGCAAATGCCGAAAAGCATCAGACCGCAAAAATTAACTCCAATTTCTTAAGAACGCCTGATTGCCGCCTCGTTGTCAATTTTCTCTAAAAGCCTAATTACTCTTTTTCCTTTAATGTTTTTTTCTTTTTCTGTAATGGTGTTTCGTGAATTGCAGATATCATCTAAGACTATTCCTTTATCTTCATCCAATATGACAGGGTATACCCGGCAGCCTGAAGGCCTATTCACATAAACGCTACATTGACGATTTTTTAGGCCATAGAACACGCAATACCCTTCATGATTTTTTAGCTGCGCGTACCCCTGCTTGTCAAACTTAACGAAGTAGGTTCTACTGAAGCCTCGGTTCTCTAACCGGGTGATATCTTCTTGGGACAGCAGCATTTCCGTTTCAGTGCAGCAAATACCGCAGTTTGAACAAATCATACGATTTGAAGTGTTAGGCTTGTATTTTTGTTTTTATCCTATTTTAGCAACATTTCAGGCGGCTAGTTCGCATTATGTTTGAATTTAAAAGTTCTGCCCATGCAATGGTTCTTAATGGAATACGGGTGGCCCTATTTTTTCCATAAGAAGCATATTCGATAAGGTTGTTTTTCCCTGCACCTTTATGGATGCGTGTTAATTGCACGTTTATTATCACGGCTCCATCTTTTAAGTGAAGGTTAACGTTTCTTCCAATAAACGATCTTGCGCTATTGGCGCTAAAATTTTCCATTATTTTCACCACTCTTCCTCTTGATCCGCTATTTTGTTCCAGCATTGCTGACAAATTGGTAATTTTTCGCCTTTTATCTGAATATAAAGTTTAATGTTTTCACTTTTGCATTTGTCGGTCCAGGGATTTTTACAGTGCTCCATTTTTTTAACCTCGAAATACCCGATTTAGCGTCTTTTGTTTTTAAAGCGGTTGCAGAAACTGAGTTTTGCAGTAGGGGAGGGGTAAGTGAAAGTGAAACTTTATACGCTTGGTTTTAAGTGGTTAGTTGTAAATGCATGTCTCTTCTTACTAATGCTTACTTCGTCATTCCTACTGCTGCTTTGTTAATTCAAATTATTGTTTTAGGCTTGCTGGTTTATGGTTATTGGCTATTTAAAAGGCTGCTATTTCAGAAGCATGGAAAAATAATGGCCTTAGCGGTTGTTTTGCATCTTACAGTCATATTTGCGATTATGGTTCCTTCTTTTGTTCTAGCAGTAACTCCAAAATATGTCGTTCCACATATTTACGGCATCGTGTCCATTATTACGTTGATTCATGTGCCTCTTGGCATAATAGCAGTCTCGTTTGGCGCCTGGTTTGTAATTGCTTGGCGCTTTCAAGGCTTAAAGGGCTGCTTTAACAAAAAAAAACTTATGCTTGCTACCATGATTATTTGGCTGGTTTCAATATTTTTTGGGATAGTGCTGTATTCTATCTTATATTGGTCTTTACTAATGGGTTAAAGATTTATTATTTGGGGAGTTATAGCTTCCTTTGTTATTTTTAGTATTCCTACTGACGGTTTGTTTAGGAAAGATGCTGGGTCAGTTGGGCTTCCAGGGTTAATGTAGAGAGTTTTTTCTTCCCATTTTATTTTTGAAACATGAGTATGACCGTAAACTAAAACTTTGAAGTCGTTATCTTTGGTAATATCCTCCATCTTACCAGGCCCATAGAGACTATTAGCATTATGGATTACCCCTATTTTCCAATCAAAAATTTTGAGGGAATTAAGTTTGGGCAAAGCATTAATGAGTTCAACACAATCCATGTTACCGTGAACCGCCAAAACAGGCGCCGCCTGCTCCAGCTCCTCAATTACCGCTAACTCGACTAAGTCGCCAGCATGAATAATAAAATCAACGTTTGCGAAAACTTCAAAAACCTTTTTTGGAATACACAGTGCACTCTTTGGGATATGCGTATCTGAGATTAAGCCGACAAATTTGGCTGCTTCAAAATTTTTATTATCTTGCTTAATTATTGCTTGCTCGCTTGCCATTTTGAATTAACCACCAAATTTAGGCTCATCTTGCTTGTTAAAAGACGTAATTAATATAAAAATTTTGGTGTGTCAGATCATGTCTTTTGACCATCATAGAGTACCAAAATCAGTTTTCACTTTTTCCCACTTTTTTCACTCAACCTGCAACTAAATCCAGCTTTAAAACAAAAAACCAAGCTAAAACAGGTTGCAAAAAAATGCGAAAAATCTGGGCACCATAGACAATGTGCATAGATAACGAATCCGAACGTCGCAAAAAAAAACTGAGTGGAGCACTTCATTGGTTCTTAAAATAACCTTTCAAAACGTGCACATAAATTAGAGAAGAGATAAAACCAAAAAATTAAAGCATTTAACGCGATCAGAGAAAGTAATTGCGCCAATCTCTCGAAAAAAAAAGATACAGCGTCAAAAAATTGTGTGATTGACCTCCATATATCCATAGAAGTATGATTTTGTTTAGCTCATGAATCTTTTCATTGTTTCATAGAGTATGCTTGTTCCATAAACAAGGTTTTGAATGGTTATTCGCTCGTCAATGCCATGCATTCGTTTTTCTAATTGGTCGTTTGGCTCATCGGGAATCATCGGTTGGAAACCATAGCATATGCTGCCATTTTCTCTAAAGAATCGCGAATCAGTCCCGCCAGTAGTTAAAGCCGGTGCTATTCCACAGTCAGGCTCAAACTCTCTTAGAACGCTTATAATAGTTCTATATAGCGGAGTGTCAGTAGATGATTCTGAACCACCGTGAGCTTGGATAAACTCAAAACTTAACTTATCTAAGCCAACCTCTTGTAACATACCTTTGATTAGATCAACCGCATCATTCACGCTTTGTCCAGGAAGAATTCTGCAATCAAACACGGCTTCGCATTCTGAAGGGATAATATTCTCTTTAACCCCACCACGAATCATGGTCGGTGCAATGGTCATTTTAGTTCGAGGTCTAATTTCTTCAGCTAACGCTCGGTCCTTCTTTGCAAGCTCATCAAGAATTTGTTCACTCTGTTTGGGGTTGGTGAGTAAACGAGAAAACGTTTCATCAAGTTCAGGATCCTGTTTCGCCATTTCAGCAAGGAATTCTTTGAGAGTTGGCACGTAGATGGTTTCTGCTTGGTAATTTCCAAGTTTGCTTATAACTTTGTTCATACGTATTACAGCGTTGTCAGCCAGGTTGGGAGTTGAACCATGACCAGGCGTTCCTTTTGCTTTTATTTTGAGCCAGAGAATTCCTTTTTCAGCTGTCTGCACTGGGAACACGTAACCTTTTTTGGTTGGAATAGCTAAGCCGCCGCCTTCATTAATAACGTACGGACACCAAATTTTCTCGCGGTAATGTTGCAAAAGGTAGCCTGCACCTTCTTCACCACCTTGTTCCTCGTCCGCCGTTGCTGCCAAAACAACGTCACCTTTAAGATTGACGTTATTTTTCTTCAAAAGCTTCAAAACCATGATTTCGATGGCGGTCATGCTTTTCATATCATATGCACCTCTCCCGTAAACGTACCCATCCTTGATTATTCCTTCAAACGGCTGAACGGTCCATTCTTTTGGATTAGCTGCGACAACATCGATATGTGACAGCAAGAGTAAGTTTGGTTTTTCGCCTGTTCCTTTAAGACGCGTGATAACGCTGCCTCTTCCGGGCGCTGACTCAAATATTTCACTTTTGAAACCATCCTTTGATAAATATTGATCAATGAATGTGGCTGCTTGCACTTCGTTGCCAGGTGGATTAGTTGTATTAATGCGTATTAATTCTCTAAGAAGGTCAGTTACTTCTTGCTCAATATCCTTCAAGATTTGAGATGACACTATTTTTCGGCTCCTTGAAGGGCTATAGCGGCTTTTTTTCTCTTAAAAGTATCTGTCACTTGCTTGGCAATAATGGAGGGGTTTTTTAGTAAATGAATGATGAAGTTTATATATGATGTGAAAAAAGCTAGTGAATAGCGGAAGTTGATAGCAATGAAAGAACTGAAACCGATAGACTACCAAATTTTGTTCGAATTAATGAAGGATTCTCATAGAAGCGATAGGCAACTGGCAAAATCCTTAGGCGTTTCCCAACCTACAGTAACACGCAGAAGAGCAATGCTTGAAGAAAACTTCATCGAAGGATACACGGTTATACCGAAATTCGGTCAAATAGGCTTCGAAATGGCCGCTTTAACATTTCTGAAAAGTAAACTTAAATATAAAACAGGCGAGGAACAAACAGAAGCTTTACAGAAAATGAAAGACTGGTACATGAAGCAACCCAACGTAATTCTAGTTTTAGATGGAAGAGGAATGGGCTGGGATGCAGTCTGCATTTCGCTTCATGAAAATTTTGCAAATTTCTCCGAATTCATAAGAGCACACGATTCAGAACTCTCAGAATGGGTAGTTGAAAGCCAAACCTTCCACGCTGATTTAAAAGCCGGAATAACAATAAAGCCATTTCACCTAAAATATCTGACAACGCCAAAATAACCAGCATTAAACTCACTTAAGTAATCAGGGTAAACTGCTCTTTATCCTCTAATAATTTTTAAAATCTTTTTACATTTTTGATAAGCTGCAGCTTCATGAAAAGCATTTTCTCAGCTATTAAATTGGTAAAAAATCGAGCACTAAAAAAACTTGCGTCGATTTATATTCTATTTATTTTTTTAAGTAACCGCTTCTTAGGCAACTTGAGCTCCTTTGTACTTGATGACATCAACGGTCAAACAGGTCAACATACATAATAATTAGTCGATGTTTTAATATGATTTCATATAGTTGAGTGATTCGACCAGTGTTCAATCGTTGAGTTCTCGTCGCAAACTTCCAAAATTTGAGTTTTTCATCATTACGCCCTCTTGGCGAACTGTGGTGATTAAATGATGAGAATTGTGAAAGGGTTAGCAGAAAGTGTGAATGGAGCCTTGTTGTGTTGGAGGGTTGTTTTTGTTTGTTGGTTAACTTTGCCATCCGTCATCGAGGAGAAAGGAGAAAGGCTTCGAAAACGGAATTCTTTTGTTTGCGTTGGTTAACTTTCAACTTAACTTACCCTCCAATCACTAACAAGACTTAAGATACGCCAGAATACTTATATACCTTATGAATTAAAAATAAGCGTTAAAAATAATAAATTAGCTTATCGCTAAAACGCCTTCCAAAATGTTCTTTTCAGGAATATTCAGTTGCTTAGACAACCATTTCTTTAAAACAACGGACAACTTTGGAAGCTCACCACTATATGTAATTACTTGATTGCCCTTAAGAGCATCAGACTGGAAAACTTTCTCATCTTCCATATAGCTAAAAGACAACAGTTGAGCTTGGAAAGCTAAAGATTGGAAGTCCTCCCATTGCTTACATTTTAAAATCACCGAAGATCCACTATGAGCTACCGCGGCGGGTACAGCCTGAGTCTGATTTACCTGTTCTTTAACAGTATTAGCTGGAGCAGAAAGAGCTTCTTTGGGTGCGTTGCCAGATAGGTAGCTGACAAGATTAGTCACTTCTTTCTGTAAATTCTTTATTTGTACTTCAAGGTTTTCAACTTTGCCGTTTAATTCTCCTGGTTCACCAAGCTGTTCAGTAACATTTGATAACTCATTGATTAATTTGTCTAAATCTAGTTCATTTTCTTTTAGAACATTTACAATAAAATCCAAAGCTTCTAGTGTATCATCCTTTGATTGTGAACTCTTCGCCACGAATTTACTCCCGATAAAGTGATAATTTAGAATACGTAAACCGTAAATAAAGTTAATGAATCCTAACGCAGTATCACCGTGACCGTATACCCATACTTATTTAGAAACAGTAAGAAAAAATTTTCGAGTTAAATATGCGTTAGCTTGTTTAATTTCGCTTGTGATGTGTTGTTAATTAGTAGGCTTAATGGGAATTCCACGTACACTTAATCGCTTTAAAATCGCAAGCTAACACACATGGAGAATTATTGTTTTCAGGTTTGCAAGAGGAGCAGGTGTACTTTATTTTTTTCCGATGCTCATGGATAACTGATGCAACATTCTTATCTTCAAGATCTATCAACATTGTTTCTACTTGCAAAGCTGATTGAGGACACCTCTTGACGCATTTGCCGCAGCCACTACATTTGTCTGTATCGACAGTCACATAATAATCCCCTGAACCGTCGCTATACCCATAATGTGTAATAATAATGCTCAATCTTCCTGTCTAAGTTTTTTGCGCTTTTTCATATAGCGCCTTGCCAAAAAGGGCTGCTCCAAATGCACCAGCAACCATTGGATCTAATCCGCTTTCTCGCCAATTAGGCATAGGCAAACACTTAACACCTAAAATTACCTCTATCCTGCTAACAATTCCAATATTCTTCGACTGCCCTCCAGTAACAACCAGTTCCTTCTCCAACCCAACTCTGTTGATTAAATTCCCCATGCGAACTGCCATAGCTCGTGTGTAGGCAGCCAAAACTTTTTCTTTAGACCAACCCTTACGCAAAAGACCCATAGCTTCGGTTTTTGCGAAAGCAACACATGTGCAGCTTACGGGAGGAGGCTCCTCATCAACATGCAGTGAGATTTGCCCGATTTCTTCAATTGGAATCTTTAGTAAATCAGCGAAAACTTCCATACCTCTGCCTGTCCCAGCTGCACATTTATCATTCATCAAAAATGAAACTACTCTGCCCGTTTCGTCACTGCGAATGGCCTTTATGTCTTGTCCCCCGACATCGAGAACTGTTCTGACGGTTGGTCCCCACATATAATTTGCACCTTTGGCGTGACAAGCAATTTCTGTAATCGCCTTGTTCGCCATAGGTACATTTACTCGTCCATAACCCGTTCCAACAATATATTTGAGGTCGCTTACTTTAAGTCCAGTTCCTTTCAGAGCCCAATCTAGAGCTTTGTTGGCGCTCTCGGGACTACTAGAGCCAGTTCGAGTTATCCCCCACGAATAAGCTTCGCCATTAATCATTATTGCCGCTTTTGAACCAACAGAACCGACATCGACTCCTGCAGTAATTACGTCTTTGTTTGTCCATTTCATGTCTGGCATTACACGTTGATATTCACGCCAACGCCAAAACTCAATGTCATTTTTAATCGTACTCGGCTCTTTCATTTTTGCCCCTCCTTAGCTCGACTCGCAGCGGTTAAAGCTGCGCCAAGCGCGCCTGCAAATTCTGGATATTCAGGTATCAATACGTCAACACCTAACTTTCTGTTAAGTGATGCAATAAATCCAACATCTCGAGCTACACCGCCTACCAGAATTACTTCTGGGTTTACACCTAATCTATGAATCATAGATGAAATACGGTCAGCCATTGCATCAAAAACTGCCCTTGCAATTTCAGGCTTAGATTCTTGGCGATGAATCAAAGAAACAACATCGGATTCGCCGAATATTACGCAAGAAGCATTTATTGGGCTTGCTCGTTCAGCCTTAAGTGATAATGGGCCAATCTCGTCCAATTTAACTTCTAAAGCTCTTGCCATTGCTTCAATAAATGTTCCCGCACCTGCGGCGCAACGCTCATTTACAATAAAATCTACCATAATTCCTCTTCCATCGCATTTGATTGCTCTAGCTTCTTCCGCTCCGACATCGATTATCGTTCTAGCTTTTGGAAAAAGATAGAATCCTGCTTTGGCATCAGCTCCCATCATACTTACGGTGCTGTTAGCGTGAGGTGCCATATCCATGGCTGAACCGGTGGCAACAAAATAGGCAACATCAGAAGTTTTTAGATTTACTTTTTTTAGGGCTTCTTCCAGTGCTTGCTCCACGGCTTTGGTAGGGTCGAATCCTGAGAAGGCTTGCTCTCTGGATAAAACTACATTATCTTTTAGGGTTACCACTTTTACCCTTTGAGTGCCTAAATCCATTCCAACGGTAATCATGAAATCACCTTTAAAAATCCACTCTCGCGGTTAACATTTCAAGGAATGCTTCGACGCGTGTTTTCATTTGGCCAACATCTTCTCTGGTGTATTCGGTATCAAGATAATACACTGGGATGTTTATTTTGTCAAGTGCTTTCTTGATTTTTGTATACTCCATTGCGTATAACATGCATCCACGCACTACGTAGTAAATGACGCCTTGAACGTCTACTTCCTTAACTTTATTCACTAACCAGTTAATTCTGTCTTCGTTGCCATCCTTGGACGTAAAGCAGGGGCATGTAGACGCCATCAAGTGCCTGTCTCCAATAGCATTTAGCATGTCATCCATACTCCATTCGTCTACACCAACTGGATCGTTTAGGATTCTTTCGCCTGAACATAGTTCGTCTGCGACAATTATGCCCTTAGGGTTACCTTCCTCAACTAGTGTAGGTAGCTTCCAGTTGTCAGGCCAAAACATAGGTGTGCCTGTTAACATTACCCGCGGAGTGTCAGGTGGACACGCCCACTTTTTGCTTTGTACTCTCTTTTCAAGCTCGTCGCATAATGTTTCAGTTTTTTCAGTCCATCTTTTTTTGTCGTCCCATGAATATGCTTGGTTAACCAACATTGCATCTCGGCCCATAATTACAGGGGGGCCTTTACGCAAATCTTGCAAACGGCGGAATGCTTTTGTGGCCCTCTGAGTTATTTCGATTGCTTCTTTGAGGTTTTTACGATTAATTTTGTTACCTGTCAGCCCTTCGATTTGTGTCTTCATCAATCTTATCTCATCATTCCAAAAGCGAAGCGAATGTTCTGAATCTTTTATTCTTGGAACATTCATTCCCCAAACTGTTTTGGTATCACTTAGTATCTCGCTTAGTTTGGTCATTCCGTCGCATGTTAAGACACTAATCAAAGCATCGCTTTGCTCTAAAAATGGTGAGAGTTCAATCATTTTTGCGCCTATAGTTGAACGAATAACTGGGCAAACCTCAACTGGCACAACCCTATCGCCAAGTTTAGATGTGTCATACCAGCCAGAATTAACCCTTACTGGAATGGCGTCTGCCGCTAAAATTAGTTCTGTAGGTGCAAACAAGCACATGTAACCAATAACTTTCTTACCCTTCTCCTTTTCAGCTTCAATCTCTTTTTGGCGTTGACCAAATAAGTTTGCAATTTCATCAAAGTACTTCATTGCTTCGGACCTGTTAGGATCAGCTGTTTTCATGCGTTCGATGTTTTCAGCAATCACTTTCTCAGAGGCAGCTTTAACAGAGTTTCTGAGTTCATCCATTTCTTTTCTCGGAATTTCGGGCATGAACTTCTTTTCGGTTTTATCGTTTTTCACTTTTCTCACTCACTTCTTAGTCCATCATGGAACAATATGACGATAAATCAATGTTTATCTTAACGTTATTTGTTCCTTCGCTTGTTGCATTAACAGTAAACGCAACCGGCTCAGTTTCTGGAGCATTTAATTCAATAAATTCTCGCTGAACAACTAGTTTATCAACTGTTGGGTTGGCAATAATTTTATCTGCTTGTCCCGTGGGGTTTTGGGCGGTGGCTGTTACATTAACTAATTGATTGCCCCTCGCTTCATATGGTTCACAGATTAGATTTGACAAAATTATTTTACTTGAATCTGAAAGCGCTGGCTTAATTGTAAAGTTTGCATTCAAATTCCCTACTGTTACGTTGTAGACACATTCTGTAGTTTCGATATCGGTTAACTGCACGATTTCAGTTGAGTTACTTGCAAGAGTTATGTTTTCTTTGATTTTAATTGCTGAATTAACTTCTAAGTTTATTCTGTGATTTCCTTCTAAATCGCCGATGTTAGTTGCATTTACTGAAATTTGTACGACATCGCCTGGATATGCCTCAGGCGGGTCAATGGTTAGGTTTTTTAGGGTAAACTCAGCCGGTTTAGCCGTGACTGCTATTAACCCTTGCTTTTCAAGGTAAAAGTAGACTCGTGTAGCTGCATCAATGATAAGGTCGATTATTAGAATTGCTTTCAACTTAACTATAGCTGAACGTGAAAACATCTCGAAATATAGTCCCCCTTCCAGCAGTTAACTGAATATGTAGCTAATCTCTAGTATATCTGGAAGATGCTATTGCTCGATCTACAGATATTATCGAGAAAAACCTGTTCAGTTTTTTTATGCACATTCCGGTTCAATATGAACAGTAACTACTGCATTTGCGAAGCGTTCCTTAGTGTCTTTCTCAATTTGTGAGGCAATTGCATGCGCTTCCTTTATTTGAATTTGTTTGGTGAAGCAGCAGTCAATGTTAATGTAACGTTTTCCTTCTGCTGCATAAGTTACTACTCGCTTAATGCGGAGGTTATCCGCGATGTTTTTGGTAACGTCGTTGACAACTTTTCTAAGCTGAGCCTCGTTAACTGTTGTTGATGGAACTGCCAAGCCTGACGGCTCAACATGTACTGTAATGTTTTCAAGCTGTTTAATTTCAGCCTGAACTCTACGTTCAATGGTCTCAGCTATTTTATGCGCTTCTTCAACTGACATTTCAGGGTTAACGTAAGCATGCAATGTAATGTAGAATTTACCGCCGGTGTAAATAGTGGAGATTTCATGCACCTCTTTAACACCATCTACCATCGCAAGTTTTTCTACTAATTGCTCGATTTTCGCATCTTTTTCAGACGGTTCAATGTGGATGGTAGCATCTACGTTGCCCAAAGATTCTTTGAGGTCAGCTTCAATTTTAGTTGCTAAAGAATGTGCTTCTTCTAAACTCATGTGGCTTGAAACTTGTATTGAAGCATCAACAAAAATTTTTGAGCTTACTTTTCGAACTTTGAGGTTTTCAGCTTTAACCAAGCCCTCGTGTGAAGAAATTACTTTTCTTATTTTTTGAACAAGCTCCTTCGAGGCGGTATCGCTAAGCTCCATTACGCTAAATCTAACTAGTTTAACGCTCAAATAGCTAAGCATGATTCCGAGAAAGATTGATGCTATAGCATCCCCGTAGAAAAAGCCTAAGGTGGCTAAGGCAAAACCTAACAGAGCCAATAGAGTTGAGCTTAAATCTGAAACAGCATCGTAAAGACCAACCTTCATAGAAGGGCTTTCAACGTGCTGGGTTTTCCTGAAAATCGTAACACGTAGTGAAGCGATAAACATAGCATAGGCAATAGCAATGAAGCCATAAAGTGCAACATCTTGATGAATCTGACCGCCCACAATTAACCTCATGGCAGCTTCGTAAAAAATCAAGAACGCTACAGCAATTAAGACTATTCCACCCATAAGTCCACCTATGGTTTCAAACTTTTCATGGCCGTACGTGTGTTCTTCGTCTGGGGGCTTTATTGAAGCACGAACAGCAAAAAACAACATTATAGTTGATACGGCATCAAGTAAAGCGTGTAGTCCGTCGCTGAGTATAGCTAAACTGTTAACAATTAACCCTACGGAAACCTCAACTAAAACAACGCTAAAGATTGCAATTGCTGAAATCTTTAACGCATTAAGTTTATACTTAGCCTCGTTAGAGCGTTGCATTTAATTAATCTAAATATGCTCACTTTAAGGGCGATTTAAGAATTGTGGGTTAAATTTAGTGCTCCACCATCTTTCATGTTGAAATGCTAGACGTTAGTCTCAATTTAAATAAGGCTCAAACTAGAATTCAGGGCATAATGAAGCTGTCAGGTTTTTTCAGAGGCGAATCTGCCATTCTGAGAGGAAACTTTTTACTGATTACTATAAGTTGGATAATAATGTTTAGTGCCCAACCCATTTCGGCAACTTTCGCGAGTCTCTTTTACCTTCATTTAGGGGCCAATGATTTTCTATTGTCAATAATGGGGTTTGCTGGATCAATTGCCTTTGCACTTGTACAGTTTCCAGGCGGTTACTTGGCAGATAAACATGGGCGAAGATGGCTTGTAACCACTATGACTTTCGGGTTGGCGGCAGGTACATTGTTCTTCATTTTTGCGCCATCATGGCAATTCATTATGATAGGTTTGGTTGTTCAAAATCTATGCGCGATTTATGGACCAGCCTTGATGGCTATGGTTTTTGATTCTTTATCACCTGAAAGCCGCGGTGGCAGTTACAGCCTTCAATCGGTCATTACTACATTGGTTCTTTTGCCTGGTCCACTTATTGCCCAATACTTGATCTTCGTATTTCATTTTGATCTAGGTATGCGAGTCGCATACACAATTATGCTGATTGGGTATTTTGCTGCTGCTACATTGCGCTTGAAGCTCAAGGAAACTTTGCCTTCAAATGATACTGTGACAAGACCGAGTTCATGGGGGCTGTTGAGGACTTATCCGCGGTCAGTGAAGGAGAGCGTTTACGTTTGGCAAAAAGTTCCAAAATCAGCATTCAATTTGTTCTTAGCAACTATCATCATCAACGGGCTGGTAGTAAGCTGCCAAACATACTTTGTGGTTTATGCCACTTCAATTCTCAGCATAACCACCTCGCAATGGGCTATTGTTGTAACTTTTGAATACTTGACAATAGCTATTCCCGCGGTAATTGCTGGCTTAAGCATGGATACATTTGGAAGAAAACGATTTTTAATTCTTGGCTATGTGCTATACGTACCAGGTATGATTCTTTTTATAAACGCCAGTTTCAACATGTTGGTTCTCGCGTTTTTCTTCTTCGGTTTAGGTAATTTGCTTCAACTTAATGGTTATCAAGTTTTGATAGGTGACTTGATACCAAGGGGGTTAAGAGGCACTGTTACAGGCTGTATACAATTCTTCATGTACATCGTGCAGGCGATTTTTCAGGTGTCAATAGGTTTTCTCTACGCTTTTGTATCTCCTCAGTTGCCTTTTCTTATATTAGCGGCTGCGGCAATACCACTCTCCATTTTTGTTTTTCTAAAAGTATATGAACCAAGCATCAAGGAAGCATAAAACGAAATTACCATTTTTTTAAGCGTTCACTAATTCGCTAATTATTGTTCTTAGCGGGTACACAGTATTTGCTTTAGGGGTGTCCCAGGCTTCATTAAAGTTGTATTGGAAGAACTTTATCATGTTTTTGTCGTTGGTCCATAAAACACATGGTAGACCAATCTCTGTTTTTTTTTCCATGCTGACCCAAAGTTCACGTTGATCAAAAATGTAATAAGGTATGGAACCATCGTCTTGAATTATTTTAACTTCAATCTTATTATTTGGATGGCTTATTTTTTTTATAATGCTCATAACTGCTTTCATATTTTCAACATTTTTGATAATGATGCGAATTTTTACTCCCTTATCAATTTTTCTAAACCGTTTCTTTAAGTCACTTGTTAACCCATTTATCATTTCAAAATCAAAAAATAAATCACATTCTTTCTTTACCCTTTCAAATGTTAAAGTTGCTCTATTCTTTACTTGATCGTCTGTCATTAGCGGTATGAATTCGTTTTCTTCTTGCATTTCCTCACTATTTTGGTTATTTATGACTGCATCGCTTAATTTTTTTAGATTATCTTCTAGGAACGAAATTCTTGTTTTTGCCTTATTCTTTTCATTAGAAACTAAGCGGCTTAGTGCTTTTTCTATTGGAATGGCTTCGATTAAGGCGGGTTTGTCGATTGTTTTTATGATTAGCCCCATTTTTTCAAGTTTGGACAATGTTATGTAAACGTCCTGGCGATGTAATTGTGCGAGTTTTGAAATTTTTCCTGCAGTATTTGATCCATGCTGAACTATTGTTAGATATACCTTTGCCTGATTTGTTGTGAAGCCGAACTCTGATAATTTTACTACTAAGTCGTCTTGCATTTTAATCTACCAGCGTTTAAGCTCTGCCCATTAGTCTAAGCGCTGCTTATGTGATACAACAATTGTACTATGTGCAGTTATAACACTTTCCATACTTTCAACTTGGGCAGGACCGCATGATTTTTCAATTGTGTCATCAGTGGGCACTTTACACACAACGTTATAAGCAATTCACCGCAAGATGTGCAGCATTGAGGGGAGGCACTATCTTAGATTTAAGACTTGTTTTTCCTCAAAAAAACTAAATGGAAGAGAAAAAAAATTGAAAAACAAACTAAGTAAAACACAAATAACTACCGCGATCGTATTGATATTTTTAATGGCTTCTTCAGCACTAACAATAATGCATGATCCAATAATAGCATCAGCTAAAGCATATACGCCGCTACCGGGCGAGTTCGGCGGATCATACACAAACGTCACCCAATCTTGGACTACTATACCCGCAGGGCAAACTGCAGCTTGGACATGGACTCCTATAGCTTACCTTAGCGTTTCACCTGGAACTATAGGCAAAGGCCAACAGTTACTAGTTAACATGTGGACAACTCCACCTTCAGGCGCAAATCGTTGCCGTGTCGGATATACAGTAACATTCACAAAGCCCGATGGAACCACTGACACAGTAAGCAATTTGAATTCGTATGTCGCAGACGGAACATCATGGTTTGACTACTATCCTGATCAAGTTGGTAACTGGTCAGCAGTCTTTACTGCTCCAGCACAGTATTTCCCAGCTGGTGGATGGCTTAATGGACAAATAAATGGGTCAGCGAATGCCAATGTCGCTGCTTTTGGCGGCTCAACTCCAACAACCTATCCGTCAGAATTCTATAATGCGGCAGTATCTGAAGTAACTAATTTCACTGTACAGCAAAACTTCGTTGCCTCATGGTCTTCAGCACTACCAACAAATCAATACTGGACACGACCAATATCACTGAACAACCGAGAATGGTCTACAATCAGCGGAAACTACCCGTGGGTGGGCTGGTATGCCGGAGCATCAATGAATGCAGCACCACGCTTTATGGGTCCCTACATCACAGGATCACAAACAGCACACATACTTTGGAGTCAACAACAAGTTAACTCGTTCCCAGCTGGAATCATCGGCGGCGAAACAGGACAATTTGGAAACAAAGCAACTCCAACTTTGCCCAGTGTAGTCTTTGAAGGAAGAGCGTATGCAACTCAAATTGTACAATGGTATAATGGATCATTCATTAGCTGTGCTATTTGCTATGATTTACAAACTGGCAAGATTTACTACGAGATTCCAACAGCAGCACCATACAATGGCATTACACCTACATTCATTGACTACTCAATCGCAACTAGCGGTGAAGTTCTTGACTCAGGCGACACCAACACATACACAGCCAGTCTCATGACGCTCTCAGGTTCCCTCTTATACACAATTAATCCCGCAACTGGCGCCATACTAAACAACGTAACAGCACCACCGAGCACTACTTCAGGAACATACCTGACAGGTACACAACACAATGGATACGTCATTAGCTTCCAGAACTTAGGTACCACAGCTGCTCCAAACTACCGTATTATCAACTGGACAACATACCCGCCAAGCCAAACCAACGGGACCCTGCGAATATTAAGCAACATAACATCCACATTCGGCAGCTTAGGTCAGATTGACTGGAGCACAGGTATTTCCATTAGCCAAGTCCGATTTACCGAAGGAAATCTTGATGGAGGATCAATTATCGGGTACAACTTGAATACAGGAAGAATGCAATTTAACGTATCAACTGGAGACACATCACCATTTAACCCGGGCACAGCTGTCGCTGACAGTGGAGCATACTATTGCGTTATGGAAAACATGCATGTTACTGCATTCAGTGAATTGGACGGACACGTAATTTGGTCAACTGCTACAGAATATCCTTGGGGCGACTTCTGGGGCTATACACAGGCTTCAGATGGTAAAACATTCATTGCTATCGGTTATGGCGGAGTCTACGCATTTAACGAGTCATCAGGCGCAATTGAATGGATCTACAGGCCACTATCATTTCCATTTGAGACTCCATATGTGCAGAATGGTTTAAGCGTTAACCCAGGCACAGGCACACCCGAAATCGCTAATGGAATCTGCTACATTGAAAGCAACGAACACACACCAAGCGCACCCTACGAACGAGGCTTTTGCACTTACGCAATCAACATGACTGACGGATCACTCGTATACAAGCTAGATGAACCAATGGTTGCAGGACCAATGTCTGATGGCTACACAATGTACCAGGACACATACGACGGAATCATGTACGTTGCAGGTGTAGGCCCAAGTACAACAACAGTTTCAGCTCCACAGACATCAATAACCGCAGGAACTGGCGCAATCATTACAGGTTCGGTCCTAGACCAATCAGCAGCCCAACCAGGAACGCCATGTGTTTCAGAAGCATCAATGGGCGATTATATGAGCTACATACACCTACAGACAACATGGCCAGGATGGAGTATGGCAAACGTCACTGGAGTTCCAGTATCAATTGATGCTGTTGATCCAAATGGCAACTTTATGCATCTTGCAACCGTAACAAGTGACTCAACAGGACACTTCGGATATACATGGATTCCCACACTCGCAGGCGACTACAAGATTTCAGCAACTTTCGGCGGCAGTAATTCATACGGCGCTTCTTGGGCACAAACATACGCAAACGTAGCAGCAGCTCCAACAGCAACACCAACTCCAGTACAAACTGTTCAACCAGCAATAGCAAGCCCAACTGATATAATGACGTACACAGCCGCAGCTGCAATTGCAATAATAATTGCAATAGCAATCGCAACAGTACTAATGATCAGAACGAAACGAGCATAAAAATCATAAAAACCCAAAACATTTCCCTTTTTTTAATTTTTTAACTAAATTCTACGGTCTGAATAGCTTCTGAATTAATTGTTAAAATCATTTTTCGTGCCGGATCTTAATTTAGAAATTAGCAAACTTTTCTTTTTAGCTCGAAGGTGAATTAGAGCATTTGGAGTTTGAAAATTCTTCTGAACGTTTTAGAATTAAATCGTGTCCTCAGTGGGCACTTTACACACAACGTTATAAGCAATTTTAATGAAACTAGTGCTACATTGGGGGGAGGCAGTATCTTAGGTTTAAGACTTGTTTTTCCTCAAAAAATGAAATGGAAGAGAAAAAAAATGAAAAACAACCATAATAAAACACAAATAACTACCGCGATCATTTTGATAATATTGATGACTACTTCAACTCTAATGATATTGGATTCAAACATTGCTGCTCCCGTCAAAGGTGCAGAAGTAAGCACGTCTGGACCACTACCCGCAGGGGCAACTCCCGCTGATACGGTTCAACCCGTTTGTGAGCTTAGCGTAAACCAAAACCCAGTTGGTGTCGGCCAGTACGTTTTGGTTAATGCATGGCTTTCTCCAGCCGTCACAGCAAGTCGAGTTATTAAGACCTATGTCTTCACTGTTACAGCGCCAGATGGAACCAAAACAACTTGGAATCAAGATGCAGAACCTGCAACCGCAGCCACATGGTTTGACTATACACTCACAGCACCTGGAACATACACGTTCAGTGTCTCTTTCACAGGTTGTTACTTCAACGGGACAACTGCAGCTAATTCAGCATACTATATGCCCGCCGTCGCTAAATCAGTGAATGTCACCTGCCAGCAGAACTTAAATCCTTCTTGGCCAGCGGCTCAAATCCCAACCGGGTACTGGACTCGACCCGTAGATTTTGGGCTTAGAGAATGGTGGCCAATCCTTGGAAACTATCCTGCATTCTACGATGGCACTACCGATCCTCAATGGACAACACGTTACCCTGATACTAACCCATACTACAGCGCACAGTATGACTTTACTCCATGGGTTCAAGGACCACACAGCGCACACATAGTTTGGATGGAACTTGACCAACCAGCAGGCATCGTCGGAGGACAGTATAATGAGGGCGGTGACACAATCGCAAGCGACCTATCAACAAGCTCTTTGCTCTGCAACTTGGCTTATGCTGGAAGAGGTTATCGAACTGTCACAAAACCAGAATTGACGCAAATCAATGGCACTTATCTAGAACAACCAACCAGCGTATGGGAATGCTTCGATATACAAACTGGTCAAGTGTACTGGGATCTTACAGGCATGCAAATACCCACTTTCATTGAATACGCGAACTCAACAACATCCGCTGCAGGAAGTGGCGGAGCAGTTACAGCAACCCTCGACTACTTATCCGCAGGCACTGCAAACGCTACGACAGGCGCTATAACAACTCCGGGTAGGCTGGTGAAGTATAATCCAACAACTGGCGCAGTGTCAGCCAACATTTCACTTGATCTGGGAGGTACGTACACTCACTACACCAATAACTACATCTTAACAGTGCAAAACCTTGGCACTAACACTCCTCTTGCCCAACGATACCGTTTAATCAACTGGACCATCTCTGGAACAAGCACCACTTTCTCCAGTAGAATCGCACCCAACGGCAACACATCCTATGCAGCTAGCGCATTACCCGGCGTTATCGATTGGAACGTAGGTCTAGGCGCTACTGTGACCGGTATAACTGCGGCATCAGGCATAATGAATGCAATAAACGTGACAGGTATCGACTTGATGACAGGCAATACACTCTGGAGCATATTGCTAAACAACTACACTATGTTCAGTGGTTCGTGCACTGTTGCTGACCACGGCAAAGTCGCTTTCAACTGTCAAGTAATTAATGGCCAAACTGGTGGTTACGTAGCATACGATCTGAAAACAGGAGTCTTAGCATGGATAAGCCCATCAATGGAATCTCCTTGGAGCGCAACCGGTTTCGGAGCTTACGGTGTCTCATCGGCTTACGGCTTGATAATTCACGACGGCTACGCAGGCATAACTGCAATCAACTGGACTAACGGACAAATTGCATGGGTCTACCACAAATATGCACTTGCACCATTCGAAAGCCCATACACTGACGCAAGTGGCACAGATGTTTATTCGTTCAACTCAGGGAATAAAATTGCTGACGGTACAGTCTACACATACAATTGCGAACATACTACAACTTTCCCGAGAACAAGAGGATGGAGTCTAGTTGCTGTCAACGTTACGACTGGTGCAGAAGAATGGAGCATAGCTCTGCCCGGTAACGCTGCTTTCGGTAACTCACCAGACATAGGCGCAATTGAAGATGGATACCTGAATATGATGTCCGACTTAGGCTACTTCGTTACATACGGTATCGGTCAAAGCAAGACAACAATCACTGCACCTGACACAGTTGTACCACAAGGCACAGGCATCGTAATCAAAGGCACAGTACTTGACCAATCTCCAGCACAGCCAAACACACCGTGCGTATCACATGATTCGATGACAACCCAAATGGAATATCTACATTTACAATATCCAGTGAACGGCCTTTGGCAAAATGAAACAGCGATAGGCGTTCCAGTGACATTGACAGCCACAGGTTCAGATGGAACAGTCTACAACTTAGGCAATGTAACAACCAATGGCTACTACGGCACATTCAGTTACACATGGACCCCAGCAAAAGCAGACTCATACACTGTTTACGCATCATTCGCTGGTGACGACTCATATGGACTTTCATCCGCAGCCACAAGCGTATCAATAGGCGCAGCAGTCGCAAGTCCAACTTCAATGCCAACACAAACACAAATAGCCGCAACAGACTACACCATGACCATAGTTGGCATGGGTATTGCCATAATAATAGCAGTTGCGTTAGTCGGCGTCCTAATGCTAAGGAAACGACAATAAACCCCAAAAAACAATCTCCCAAAACTTTTCTTTTTTTTATTTTTTAAGTAAATTATTTCAAAAACCAACGCTCATCTAAATCACAATTTCATCTCTTTTAAAAAAAATCACTAAACTTATCTTAAATCTAAACCTTAAATCGATAGGCATTTAGGGTTGAAAATAAGTATTATTGGAAACGGTTGATGCT
>Ga0182021_10001856_pt1 | contig 24577 bp, 14 predicted proteins | sample 612E3MmetaG_FD_120493 | JGI IMG/M metagenome (GOLD analysis project Ga0182021, IMG submission 120493) | Permafrost microbial communities from Stordalen Mire, Sweden - 612E3M metaG (Illumina Assembly) | ecosystem: Environmental > Terrestrial > Soil > Wetlands > Permafrost | place: Sweden... | reverse complement strand
TCATCCCATTTCTGTTTATCAATCTCATTATGTTTTCTGTAACAGATCATTCATGATTCTTCATACCTGCTGCATATGCAAGGAGGTCCTCATAAACCTTTCGCCATCCTTTCCACCGCCCGGTTTCATCAAAACTTTCATTATGCCATACACTGACAAACTCGCCATTCACAGCCTTTATTGTATCCACAAACGACCTGATCACCACGCTGGCCTTTTCAGGAGTAATTTCAGAATAATCTTTCATGGTCACATCCATCAGGGCAACGGGATGAAGGATCAGTTGCGTTGAACTGTTATTGACCAGGTCAAAGAAAGGAAAAGGATCAGCTATACCTGCCCTGAACCCGGGGCAGGAAGCATAACCGAGAGAATAGTCATCGGTGATCCCATACTTGATGAGGTTATGATACGTTCCGGGGAAGGACACCTTGAGAAAGTGCTGCCGGCTTGTATCTATTTTATGGCCAAGGATTTTTGAAAAGCCCCGGATCTCCGAATGAAGAACGCTGGAGTGTCTGCCCGAAGTGAGGGAAGGATGTATTCCCATCGTCCCCGAATCATCCAGGTTGCGAAGAAGCCGTTTGAACGTCCGGCCGGTAAGGGTTACATTGTTGTCATCCCGGCCATAATTGGCAAACAGGACAAAATAAATGGGTTTCAGACCAAAGCGGTTGTGAATCTCTGCAATATACTCATATTGGTCATAGGGGTCCTTATGAATACCCAGCAGAACATTTGTCCGCTGAGCCAGCTTCTTCAGGTTCACATCCATGAGCGACCTTCCATAACCTCCCAGGGTCCGGATAATTGTGCGCTGTTTAAAGGCATAGGCATGATCGATATCGATGGTAGGAACAAAGCGGAACCTTTTTTCCCGAAATTCTATGGATGGATAAACCACTTTAATATGATCCTTCAGAAGATCAGTCCACAGGTTCACAATGGGAACAGTTAAGAAATTTCCAGTCATTGCAACACTATCGTTAGCCCTGAACCTCCCGAATCGGTCGGGAGTGAAGGAAAGATATTCTTCGTATCGTGTAACCAGGTAAAAAGCAGCTGCAAACAGATCAAAAGGAAAAGCCGAACGTTCATCATGAACAGGGAAGAATGCAGGAATATTTTTGAAGGTGAAAAGCGCTAGGTCTTGGATCATGACCGACTTCTCCTCAAGAAAGCCGCATGAATGAATGAAGATTCCTTCTCCCGAAGGTTCCTTGGCATATTCAAGGCGGGGGCCGGGATAGGAATTATAGGTATCGCGATGGTCTGTCACGATGATCTCCAACCCCATTAGATCGTCTATCATCAGGGTTAAAATATATTCTGCCCGGTTTGATAGCTGGGGCAGATAAACCATTAACTTTTCCATAGCCATAATCCTGAAGCCAAAGTACGGAAAAAAACCGACAGGAAGCACAACTGCTCATTGAACAAGAAAATAATTTGTACCTTTGAATCCAGGAAAAATAAATCTGCGGTAAATTTTATGGAGAATTTCATTGTATCTGCCCGCAAATACCGTCCACAAACCTTCGATACGGTGGTGGGGCAGAAATCCATTACCAATACCCTGAAAAACGCCATCCGGAATAATCAGCTGGCACAGGCGTTTCTTTTCTGCGGGCCAAGAGGAGTCGGGAAAACCACATGTGCACGAATCCTGGCAAAGACGATCAATTGCGAAAATCTGTCTCCCGCCATGGAAGCCTGCGATAAATGTCAGTCCTGTGTTTCCTTTAACGAGAATGCTTCTTTCAATATCTATGAACTCGACGGTGCTTCCAACAACTCGGTGGATGAGATCCGGAACCTGGTGGATAAGGTAAGGATCCCGCCGCAGATGGGGAAATACAAGGTTTATATAATTGATGAAGTCCACATGCTCTCGGCCTCTGCTTTCAATGCATTTCTCAAAACCCTGGAGGAACCGCCGGCCTATGCTAAATTCATCCTGGCAACCACTGAAAAACACAAGATCATCCCCACGATTCTTTCACGTTGCCAGATCTTCGACTTCAAACGGATCACGGTGGAAGATATCGCCGGGCACCTGAATTATGTTGCCACACATGAAGGGATCACTGCGGAAGAAGATGCCCTGCATATCATCGCCCAGAAAGCTGACGGTGCCATGCGCGATGCACTCTCTATCTTCGACCAGCTGGTTAGTTTTGCCGGCCACGACCTTACGTACGAAACCGTGCTGGAAAACCTGAATGTGCTGGATTATGAATATTTTTTCAATATCACCGGGCACATCCTGAATGGAGATATCGCTTCCACCCTGCTTACAATCAATGAAATTCTCGATAAAGGATTCGATGGTCAGCATTTCCTTATTGGCTTCGGCGAACACATCCGGAACCTGCTGGTATGCAGAGACCCTGTCACGGTTAAGTTGCTCGAAACAGCCCCGACCATACGGAACAGATACCTTGAGCAATCGGCCTCCTGCCCTGTGGATTTTCTTCTGAAGGTACTGGAACTTAATAACAAATGTGACCTCAATTACAAGATCAGTAACAACAAAAGACTGCACCTCGAACTGGCTTTAATGCAAATGTGTATCATCCTCAAAAGCCTTGAAGGTGCACCCGGCGAGATCCAAAAAAAGAAACTCCCTATACAGAATGTTCCCGCGATTGAAAAAAAAGCACCTGATCCTCTCCCTGCATCTAGGCCAAAACCTGCTGAACCATTAAAAGTCAGTGAATCAAAGGCATTTCCAGGAACCCTGTCGATCAAAGACATGACTTCTTTACAGCAAAAGGAGGCAGAAAAAAAACCACCCCGGGCTGAGGAAAAATCCGGAGAATATGGTAACTCAGCTACTTTCACACTTGAACAGCTGGAAACTGCCTGGGACCAGTTCAGTGAATCCATACGCAGTTCGATGCCGCCTTTGTCGACTACGCTGAAGAAACACCGGCCTGTTTTGAAAGAAGATTTCCTGATTGAATTCTGTGTGGATAATAAAGTATTGGCTGAAGATCTGAACCAAAAGAGAAATGACCTTCTGGATTTCCTGATAGTTCGGCTGAACAATGCGAAGATTCATCTGCAGATCATTGTCCCTGATCATCCCATCGGGTTAAAGCCTTACACAGACCGTGAAAAATTCGGCAGGATGGCAGAGAAGAATCCCGACCTTCTTGATTTAAGGGAACAACTTGACCTGGAAATTGATAGCTAATTACGAATTTCGAATTACAAAAACTGATCCAATATTCCTAATCACAAATCTCACATCTCAAATTCCACGTCAAATATTGCATCATCTGGCCGGACCGTTTATTGCATCGGGGAAACGGTTCTTGACATCATTTTTAACAATGACCAGCCGGTTGCTGCGAAACCCGGTGGTTCCATGCTGAATACCGCTGTTTCACTGGGACGTGCAGGAATCCATGTTGAGTTCATCAGTGAAATTGCTGCCGATCAGGCGGGTGAAATGATCGTCAGGTTTCTTCATGAAAATCAAGTCGGCACCTCCTTCCTCAATCGTTATGAAGAGAAAAAAACAACCCTCGCACTGGCCTTCCTCAATGAACAGGCTGATGCCCTGTATTCGTTTTATTCCGATCGCCCTGAAGAAAGGTTAAAGGGAAAATTGCCGGTTCCTGGCAGGAACGATATTGTTCTGTTCGGTTCATTTTTTTCCCTGGAAGACAAGATATATGAGAAGCTAAGAACCTTCCTTTCTGAGGCCAGAAAAAACAATGTACTGATCCTGTATGATCCTAATTTTCGCAGGCCTCACCTTGCTGATCTTCGGCGTGTGATGTCCAGGATCATGGAGAATCTTTCTTTTGCCGATATCATCAGAGGATCGGATGAAGATTTTCTTCATATTTTTGCAATCCGGAATCCAGGGGTTGTTTATGCTACGATCAGGACCAGGGATTGCCAGGTATTGATTTATACCCGGTCAAACGAAATGGTCAGTATCCTTTCGGGTGAAAAGAGTCTTTCCGTCCCGGTACCCACGATTGAGCCGGTGAGTACAATCGGAGCTGGAGACGCTTTTAATGCCGGGCTGATCCATTCATTCATCACAACGCGGATCGAAATTGGAAGGATTCCTTTGCTGACTGCAGAAGACTGGGAACGGATTGCCGGAAATGCGATCCGGTTTTCGCAAAATGTTTGCATGAGCCTGGATAATTATATTTCGCATGATTTTTTAATTTCTTTGGAAAAATGATTTCTGCACTGTCGCGGTTTATTTTACGGTTATTCGGTTGGCATACGAGTGCAATCTTGCCGGAGGGTATCGTTAAGGCCGTCATGATTGTTGCTCCTCATACCAGTTATTGGGATTTTGTCATTGGCCGCATGACCTTCTGGTCATCGAAGCTTAAGATCCGGGTTTTGATAAAAAAAGAAGCGTTCGTCTTCCTTCTTGGATGGTTGCTCCGCCAGCTCGGAGGTGTTCCGGTTGCCCGTGGAAAAAAAAACAACCTGGTTGAGCAGGTGTCCGACCTGTTTCAAAAAAATTCCACCATGGTGGTGGTCATAACACCCGAAGGGACGCGACGAAAAGTGGGCCATTGGAAGAAGGGGTTTTACTACATTGCAATGGAAGCCAGGGTGCCAATAGCGCTTGCATTTATTGATTACGGAACAAAAACCGGTGGAATTGGCCCGCTCTTTTATCCTACCGGTGATTATGAAAAAGACATGGCAGTCATAATGGATTTTTACCGGGAAAAAAAAGGACGTCACCCTGAACGATTCAATCTAAATCTCTTTCAAGAAAAGAAATGATACGCAGAAATTAAAAAATTAAACATGAAGACAACCAAAGCCGCAATCAATGCATTTCTGGAAACGCGTAAACTGGCGATTGCGGGCGTATCCAGGGATCAGAAAAAATTCGGTTATGCCGCATTCAGGAAGCTGAAAGAAATCGGATTTGATCTTTACCTTGTCCATCCGGATACCGATACCCTTCACGGCGAATCCTGTTACCGCAATATCTCCCTGCTCCCCGGAGATATAGGAGGATTGCTGATCATGACCCCAAAAACAGAAACCCTTGGTGTCGTGAAAGATGCTGTAAATAAAGGCATCCGGAACCTTTGGATCCAGCAGATGTCGGAAACTCCTGAATCCATCGAATATGCATTAAACAATAAGGTTAACCTTGTCGCCGGGCAGTGTATCATGATGTTTGCCGAACCGGTCGAAGGATTTCACAAATTTCACCGGAACCTGAAAAAATGGTTCGGGCGATTGCCGAAATAAAACGTGGGAATAGTCAAATTGCAGTTACCAGATTTTGTGATAAAATCCGTAAATCAGATAATATGATAGATTCGTTATATAGCCCTCAGGGCTAATCAGTCAATATATCACGGTTCCCTGCAAATATGTCTTAATAAATTTTTGCCTGACAACTTTGTTGTAATACGCTTATAATCAATAATATGCATTTTATCGAATTATTGATATGGTATTTTATTGTATTGGATACTACATTTTTTTATGAAAAAATTTGACATTCAGGATTTCCTCACTTATATTTGTGTACTGCATATTTTCATCACATTTATTTTTAACATAAATATTGACATCATTTATTAATAATGTTCATTAATTAAATATATTCTTTGATGGATGAGAACAAAAAAGGCAGGGATTCTCTGGATTCAATATACTAAACAAGTATATTACTGGTGCTAAAAAATCTTTGTATTGCTCCCGAATTTTCTCTCGTAATTGCCAATACAACTTCCAATAGCCCGACTATCTACTCTTTCCGGTTTCCCTTTTCTCTCCCTGCACGTTTCAATTCAATGGAATCTCTGTTCTCTTTTATTCAAAATGAATAAAGTTCAATACTAACAAAGATTTTAGCATCCCACACAGAGAAGAAGATGACTTGCCAGGAAAAACATCAGTTGGTCATACTTGAGGATGGTTTACTTTTATGTGATGGCATTAGGGAATGGGTAAGCGATGAGGAAAATTATGAGGTTCTTTGCCAGACAGGGGATTGGGAGGAATTTAAGAAGTTATCTTCCTCCGATGCTGAAATGATTGTTATCACGACCTTGCAGTATATCCATACGAAGCCAGGTTTAAAAGAATATTCAGATTTCGTGTGCAACTATCCTTCCATTCATGTGATTTGCCTGAATCATGATACCCGGGATATTGTATCCTTGAATTTATTTGAATCTAAGATCAGCGGGATCATAAGCCTGACAGCCAGAAAAGAAGAATTTCTTTTTGGATTGGAAAATGTGGCGAATGGAAGATTTTACATTTCTTCAGTAAATAGTCCGGATCCATCCGGAAATAATAATGCGGAAAGTCATAATCGCCAGCCTGAAACGATTGTACTGACACCAAGGGAACTGGAAATACTGAACCTGATTAGTTTGGGTTTTAATGATAAAGAAATCGGAGGGCACCTGCACCTCAGTAAACGAACCATCGATGGATACCGTAATGGTTTGCTGTTCAAGTTTGGCGTAAGAAATACCGCGCAACTGATCCGTTTCGCCATTGAAAAGAAATATCTCATCCAGGAGGCAAACAAGTAAATCCAGTAATTAAGTATCTTAATACCTGACTTGGTTGCAGGTCAATACTCTTTTATACCATAACATCTTAGAATCAATCCCGATTCAGCTCATTTAAAGAAAAAATACAGAAAGAGGGGACTTTATACCTGTTTAAAATCAGGTATAAATACTCTTGTCTTTCATGTATCATCTATCTAGATTTGTTTTGGCTAATGCACTTCAACATTTTTTATCTTTAAAATACGCAGAAAACATCTAAATGGTGCTTAGGGGTACATCTTTGTATAACCAAACATTAATTTAGCATGGAGTTATTATCAATTAGCATGGAGTTATTATCAATAAGTTGAATTCTCATAATATGCAAAAACTAAAAGTATTGATTCTCGACCGCCAGTTCATCATACAGGAAGGAGCAAACGGGCTCCTGGCACGCAGCGATATCCACATTCATGAAGCATCTGAATCACAGGAAGCGATCAGGATCCTTCATGAGAATCATATTGATCTGGCACTTGTAAACCTGGACGATTACAACCTTGGGATAAAATTGCTGAAACACCTGAAAACTGATTACCCCGACACCGATGCAATTGTTTTTGATGGACCTGGTGAAAAAAAAGATCTGTTCACTTCCTTCAACCCGGAGGCCTTCATTTATCTTTCAAGACCATTTCGCTGGAGTGAGATCCAGAAAAGAATAGAGCATTCCCGTTCATTTTTAAATCATAATAAAAGGCAGGAGCAACTGGATATAAATTTTAAACAGTTTTCAAAATTAATTCAGGAAAGGGAAGGATGTCAAATTATCGGAATCAGCCCTGCGATAAAAACACTATCCAGTTTGATACTGATGGTCTCCCAATCGGATGATACTTCTGTTTTGATCACAGGGGAGAGCGGAACCGGGAAAGAACTTGTTGCCAGGGGTATTCATGTTGCAGGTAACCGGTATAAACACCCATTTCATGCGGTCAATTGCTCAGCAATCCCTGAAAGTTTGTTCGAAAGCGAATTCTTTGGATATCACAAAGGTGCTTTTACCGGGGCAACAGAGCAAACAAAGGGTTGGTTTGAGTCTTCTGATAACGGGACTTTGTTTCTTGATGAAATTACCGAATTGCCACTTTCTATGCAATCCAAATTTCTCCGGGTTCTCGACGATAAAATGATAACTAAAATCGGTTCCCATCAGCAATTAAAACTGAACCTGAGGATCATCTCAGCTACAAACCGTGATTTTGGTCAACTATTGTCTAAAAATTCATTTCGGGAAGATCTGTTCCACAGGCTCAATTCATTTCATATTCACATCCCTCCACTCAGGGAAAGGAAAGAAGACATTCCCGTTCTGCTGAATCATTTTGTCTCGGAAATCTCAAAACGGTTAAAAAAGCCCAAGAATGATATATGTCCGGATGCAATCGAAAAAATATCGGATTATTCTTTCCCTGGTAATGTCCGTGAATTGAAAAATATGGTCGAACGGGCAGTCATTCTTGCACAGAATGAAAAATTAAAATTACATCATTTTTGCATTGAACGGGGTGGTAAACCTGACCCGAACATTCCTCCTTGTTCTGAAAAATCACTCATCCTGGATGAAGTGGAAAAAAACGCGATAGTATATGCCATGAAGCAAACACGTAATAATAAATCAAGGGCTGCAACTTTACTGGCCATTTCGCGTCAGGCGCTCGACAGAAGACTTGCCAAATTGAATCTTATAAAGATATCTTGATCCTTCAATGAATCCCCCTGTATTGTCCGTTTCCGGACAGTTGCCCGATTTTCACCATTTATTTTAAATAGCTGATTTTCAGGTATTAATAAGCTTTATTAAGACCAAATTTATTTTGAGTGCCCGTTTTTATCCATTCCGGGCGCCTTTCATTTTCCCCTTCCCGTATTTATATTTCTGACTATCTGATCATTATATAATTTGGTTTAATGTTTGTATTGCAGCCAGTAATTGCACTACAGGAAGCTACAAAATTATCATCTTCAAACATATTCATAGTTATGAATTCACTATCTATATTGATCGTTAAGGGACTCCTTGGGTTAACTGAGGGAATGAAAAAGCACCTTACCAATGAAGGATTTCATGTGTATGAGACATCAGGCATGCTCGAAGCAATCTCGGTGCTTAACCGATCGGGGATTAACATTCTCCTGGTTGAGTTGGATAATTCTCATGGGAACAGGTGGAACTTCATCCAATCAATCATAAAAAAACATCCGGATTTAGAAACAATTGTTCTGGGCGAAAATGTCAGGGAAAAGCAAACACAGGAAATGCATATGAATTTTGTTTCTGAATATCTGACAACGCCTTTTCAATGGAAAGACGTTCTTGCCTCCATCAGAAGAACAAGATCTTTCTTAAAACTCCAGGATCAAATAGAAAAACCGGGTCTGGAAGGGAACCATTTCCCGGATGAATTCCAGAAAAACGGATATCACCAGATCATTGGGAGCAGTTCTGCCATTAAATCGATTAAAAACCTGATTACACTGGTTGCAAAATCGGATGATACATCAGTATTAATCACTGGGGAGAGCGGGACAGGAAAGGAACTTGTGGCCAGGGGTATACATAAAGAAAGTAACCGTAATAACTTCCAGTTTCATGCTGTTAATTGTTCGGCCATCCCTGACAGCTTATTCGAAAGCGAGTTTTTCGGGTACAGAAAGGGAGCTTTCACGGGTGCCATCGAGAAATCGATGGGTTGGTTCGAACTTGCAAATCACGGAACCCTGTTTCTTGATGAAATATCCGAACTGCCGCTTTGTATGCAATCGAAATTCCTGAGGGTACTGGATGACAAAACGATCAGTAAGATCGGTTCCCATCAGGAACTGAGACTGAATTTACGGATCATCTCCGCCACCAACCAGGACATCCATCTCCTGATGGATAAAAATATTTTCCGTAAGGATCTTTTTCACCGGCTCGATTCTTTCCATATACATATTCCACCCTTACGGGAAAGGAAAGAAGATATTCCTTTACTGATGGATCATTTCTTAATAAATATTTCTTCCAAATTAAAGAAATCCATCAAAGGGATCGAAAAACATGCAATGGAATATCTGATGGATTATCCTTTCCCGGGAAATGTCCGGGAACTGAAGAATATCGCCGAGAGAGCAGTCATCATGGCCCAGGATGGGATGATCAAGGAGAAACACATTGCCATGGAAAATGGTTTCTTATCCAAATCCAAAACAAATTCTGAATCCGAAAAGCTTTTCCCTCTTCAGGTAATCGAAAAAAACATCATATCCCAGGCACTTAAAGAGGCAAATAACAATAAATCAAAAACTGCCCGGCTTTTGGGAATTTCCCGGCAGGCGCTCGACAGGAAGATAACCAAGTTACAGATTCAGGATTGGGCAATTGCCCAAAATCGGGCACAACAAGCAACTAATTGATTATCAATACACACTTTACAATATTTGGATTCAATTAATATAAAATGCCCGGATTTGATAACCCGATGTCTGCCTGACCTGATTCACAGTCGTTGTATGTCATTGATAATAAATTTATTATGACTTTTGGCGTAAAATTTGCATTTATTATTACTCTTTACAGTTAAAATAACAGACTCCGTTGAATTCAACGGTAATCATTATTAAAAACAAAAAAAAAAGAAAATGAAACAGATTTACCTTCATTCAGGAACCTTCTTTGAACATCCTCTGGTGATCTTCTTTATCACCCGCAGGAAGGAAAGAAGAAGGGTCAGGGATTCTCCTTTCTGACCGTACCGGGAAAATCAGCTGCAGGGCCAATTAACGGTAAAAACCTAAAATTGAAGAATCATGAAAACTAAATTGTTACGATTACTATTTACGTGTATGATGATGATAGCAGGCATAGGCCTGGTTTCAGCTCAGACACCCTGCCTGCCGGGATCATTGGTAGGATGCTGTCCTTGCAGCGGCTGTGCCCCGATCACTGTGGCCCCGCCGATGTGTATACATCAGGCCGGGATATTTACTGTTCCCATAACAGTCAGCGGGAGCTATTTTACTGATATTGCCGCTATTTCTCTCAAGCTGGATTTCGATCCAACCATTTTGAGTTTTATAGCTGGAGGTATCACTGCACCCAATCTTCCCTCAGGTTACCCTCTTCCTATGGTCGGTCAACCCAATGGAAATGGCTCTATTACCATTTCATGGACATACCCTGGCGGACCACTTGGCAGCGGCTGGACCCTGCCCGATGGATCTGTGTTATTCAATCTCCAATTCAACTTCCTGCCATCCGGTGGTGGCGTGAGTGCTTTGAACTGGGATCTGAATATAAGCGCTTATTCCAATGTTTACCAGGTACTTTCCCTAGGCAGTGACATTCTTTGTCAGACTGCATCAAATTACATTAATGGTCGTGTAGATTACCTACAAGCATGGGTAGCTCCTCCATTGGAAACTTGTCAATGGGCACCTTTGCAACTGAATGGCATGCACAATACCACTTATTTCCCGTATACATTTCATTGGACGGGACCTGGTGCTGCTTATCTGAACAGTACAACCATTGCAAATCCGTATTTTACCAGCTCGACAGCTGGCAACTATAGTTTGACATTCACCGTCACCGACGGTTATGGATGCCAGGCGTCTTCAACGGTGACAGTTCTGGTTAAAACAAATCCCACCTGTACCATAACTGGGCTTGATGCTGTATGTAATCTCACTACTAATTCTTACACAACCACCCTCACCCCTTCAGGGGGAGTCGTTACCCACTCTTGGACCATAACAGGTGATGGTACAATCACCGGTCCGATAGATGGCGCAACGATCACGGTTCATGCTGATGCAGCCGGGTCATTCACCATTACCGATGCAATAAACCGGGATGGTTGTGCAGGATGGTGCTCAAAGACAGTTACCGTCAACCCAAATCCCACCTGTTTTATAACACCGGAGGCTGGCGCTGTTTGCGGTGGCGTAACAACCATCTATACCAGTACCGTTTCTCCTTCGGGTGGAACAGTAACACACAGCTGGTCTATCACCGGGAACGGTACGATCAGCGGAAGTGCTACCGGTGCCACCGTTACGGTAATTGCCGGTGCATCCGGATCTTACACCATTACTGATAACAATACACGGAATGGTTGCCCGGGAACATGCAGCAAGACTGTTATTGTCAATCCGAACCCGATCTGTTCCATCAATGGGCGGGACAGCGTATGAGTATCAACATCCAACACATACATTTCAAACGTACTTCCAATGGATGGTTCGGTAAGCTATGCCTGGACGATCACCGGCCAGGGAACCATCAGCGGGCCGGCCAACCTGGGATCGGTTATTGTAATTTCCGGATCAACCTCCGGCACGTTTATACTAACCTGTAATATTTCCCGCAATGGCTGTCCGGGAGTTTGTTCAAAGACCGTTGTAGTCAACCCAACACCTTCCTGCAGCATAAGCGGACCGATTGCAGTGTGCGGGGTATCTACCACTTCTTTCACGAACACGGTAACCCCCGCCGGAGGAACAGTGACCCATTCCTGGACCATCACAGGGAATGGCAGCATTTCCGGGGCAACAACAACTGCCACGGTGACTGTGATAGCCGGAGCATCCGGATCCTTCACCATAACGGATAACTTTACCCGTGAGGGCTGTCCGAATACCTGCAGCAAAACCGTTACAGTCAACCCGAATCCGACGTGTATCATAACCCCAACTACTGCTGTCTGCGCCGGAATCACAACCATCTATACTTCTACGATGACTCCGACCGGAGGAACAGTTACACATAACTGGTCCATCACGGGTAACGGAACAATCAATGGAAGCACGACTGGCGCTACAGTCTCTGTAACAGCACAGTCAACCCTTCTGCCAACCAACGCATCTTACACCCTTACCGATGACAACACACGGGAGGGATGCCCTGGTTCCTGCAGCGTGACGATCGTAGTTAATCCCAACCCGACCTGTCTTATCGACGGCCCAGAGTCCGTTTGCAGCGGGACAACAAACTCCCACGCAAATGTTGTACTTCCTGCCGGAGGAACCGTTACTCATTCCTGGACAATTACAGGCAATGGTACGATTACCGGACCGACGAACACAGCCACAGTATCAGTGATTGCAGGTGCGTCAGGTACCTATGTAGTTACAGATGCCATCACCCGGAATAATTGTCCCGGATCATGCAGCAAAACGGTAACTGTGAAACCTATTCCTACTTGCAACATCACAGGGCCTGATTCATTATGTGGAGGAGGTTCCGGTGTTTATACCAGCACCGTATTACCATCCGGAGCAGTTATCATTACCCATGCCTGGACGATTACAGGAGCCGGTACCATCAATGGTGCTACCTGTAACCCGACCGTGCTTGTTGATGCCGGAGCATCCGGGTCCTTTACACTTTGTGATAATGTGACACGCGATGGTTGTCCTTCTGCTCAACCATGCTGCAAAACCGTAAAGGTTAATCCACTACCTTCCTGTAACATCACAGGAACTAATCCGGTCTGCAGCGGATCAAGGAACGTCTATACAAGTGCAGTGACTCCTTCCACCGGAATCATTACCCATTCCTGGACGATCACCGGCAATGGGACTATATTCGGGTCAACAACATCAGCTTCTGTGTCGGTAGACGCCGGCGCATGGGGAACGTTTACCCTCTGTGACGCTATTACAAGAAATGGCTGTCCCAGTTCATGTTGTTATACGGTCACGGTCAATCCGAATCCTACCTGCACCATCGATGGGCTGGATATCGTTTGCCCGGGTACAACGAACTCCCATTCAAATGTTGTACTTCCAGCCGGTGGTACGGTCACACACTCGTGGTCAATCACAGGCAACGGTACGATTTCCGGAGTAACCAACACAGCTACTGTAACAGTAATTGCAGGTGCATCAAGCACATATACAACTTACACGATTACAGATGCCATTACCCGTGATAATTGTCCCGGATCTTGCTCTAAGGTTGTAACAGTGAAACCTTCACCGACCTGTTTAATCGCAGGGCCTGATTCATTATGTGGCGACGGATCCGGTACATATACCAGCACCGTTCTTCCAAGCGGAGCAATTGTTACCTATAGCTGGTCAATTTCCGGCAATGGTACGATCAGTGGAAGTTTAACCAGTGCCTCTGTCAATGTACTTGCAGGTGCATCAGGAAACTTTACCCTTACGCTCAATGTGACGCGCGACGGTTGTCCTTCTCTTAGCGGATGTACTAAAACCGTTAAAGTTAATCCAATACCATCCTGCAACATTACCGGGAATAATCCTGTCTGCGGGTTAACAACAAACGTGTATACATGTACTGTTTCTCCGACCGGAGGATTGGTTACCCATTCCTGGACGATAACTGGCAACGGTGCGTTCAGTGGAAGTTCGACCGGTGCCACCGTTACGGTAATTGCCGGGGCTTCAGGAACTTTCACGCTTTGTGACAATATTACAAGAAATGGCTGTGCCAGTTCATGCTGCTATATAGTCACGGTGAATCCAAATCCTACCTGTACCATTGATGGTCCGGACGGGGTTTGTGCAGGTACTACCAACACACATTCCAATGTTATCCTTCCGGCTGGCGGAACAGTTACACATAGCTGGTCGATAATCGGTAATGGCACAATCAGCGGAGCTATCAACCTAGACTTCGTAACGGTAATTGCAGGACCAACAGGTTCAGGAACTACTTACACCATTACGGATAACATTACACGGAATGGCTGTCCCGGTAGCTGTAACAAAACAGTTACGGTACATCCATTACCAACCTGCAGTATTGATGGCCCAACCCCAGTTTGCGGCGGCACAACAAACACTTACACCTCAACAGTAACACCTTCAACATCAGCCATCACACATTCGTGGACCATTACCGGTGACGGAATCATTATTGGAGCTACGAATGCAGCATCGGTTGATGTTCAGGCCGGGACTATTGACGGGACATTCACTATCACCGATAACATCACAAGAGTAGGATGTCCGGGTGTTTGCAGTAAAACCGTAACCGTAAACCAGATTCCAATCTGTTCAATCAGCGGGAATGATTCTGTTTGCGGACTGACCACCAATACCCATACCACAACGATTACTCCTTCAACCGGAACCATTACCCATTCATGGACGATCACGGGTGATGGAACTATTATTGGGGTAACCAATACTGCCACGGTAACTGTTCATGCCGGAGCATCGGGTTCGTACACTGTCACGGATGCAATCATGCGTAATGGATGCCCGGGTCTTTGCAGCAAAACAGTCATTGTTAATGCAATTCCGGTACTTAATTGCGCAACCTTACAGTACATCTTCGGACAGAATACAAGCTGGATCCAGATGAATGGCACCTGCTTCAATTACAACCTGTGTCTTGACAGTATATCAACTTATTACCTTGATATTAACACCCTGACGTCTACAGAAGTATTGATGAACAATTATCTCAATCCATTCTTCCTGACACATGAAAATAATCCGGCTGCTTTCTTTGCATATTGGGCAGCCAGAGGTGTTGTTTCAGGTGCCACAGGATGGCAGGGACAAATGTGGCTGATCATCAACGGGAACGCTCCTTTCTTCTATGTAAAAAGAACAGGAACCGATTTCAAACTGATTGATGGTTTGCAGTATTGGAATGCCGGCAATACCGGAGAACCTATGTTAACGATTCCCGGCGATTATCCTCCGGACACCTATACATATACTGGAACCATTCTCAGCAGGTATGGTTGTATTTCTCTGCCGACCAATGTTAATATGACCTTCTGGAGGAATCCTTACTGTCATATTTACGGTGATGATTATGTATGTCCGGGTTCAACGGGTAACGTGTACACAGCACCAGCAAATCTGAATTACCTGTGGACCATTACCGGAAACGGAACCATTGTAGGATCAGCTATCGGGCAAACGGTGAATGTCACGGCAACAGGCGCAGGATCATTTGAACTGTGTGTTACCCTGACGAATCCTCAGACCGGATGCTGGTCTCAATGTTGCAAGACTGTTACTGTTGTTTTCAGGAACATCTATGGCAAGTTGACTTATCCAAACTGCTATAGCACTGCGATGAACAACATCGGACTTGGCCTGGTACCTGTACCCGGAACAACACCGATTCAGACCACAACAACCAATTCAACGGGAAATTATTCCTTCACCAACCTTTGTGCCGGTTATTATACCATCATTGTCACACAAAACAATAAAGGCACAGGTGGTATTAACTCAACTGACGCAGCACAGGTGCTCATTTGGCCGACCAGTGGTTCCCCGATCGAGCATGCTCGTTTCTTATGCGGCGATGTAACCAGTAATAATTTTGACAACTCATCGGATGCCCTGCGTATTCAACAGTATTTCGTCAATGGAACACCATTTACTCGTGGTCCATGGGCATACTGGCTGAAAAATCAGATGGTCAGCGCAAATCTACCCGCTCCGGATGTTAATTGGTCAGTACGGTTGCTGTCGTCAGCAGATCTGGTTAATATTGACCTCCTTGGACTCGTCACAGGAGACTTTAACCAGAGCTTTATTCCCGGACCCGCCAAAACTGAAACGGAGAATCTGGACATTACATACGGAGTCAACAGGATCATCAAGGCCAATCAGGAATTTAGCCTGCCCTTGTATGCAACCGCAGACCTGGATGTAACCGCCATTTCACTCATCCTGAATGTTCCTTCAAACCTTGTGGAAGTAAAGGATGTTGTTGTAAACGGATCAGATTCACCTGTAAGCTACAGCGTTAAAGGGGATGTACTCAGGATCAGCTGGTATTCGGATAGCCCCATCAAGGTTGCCGAAAACCAGGCACTTGTTGTCCTGAAACTAAAGACCACCGCAGCTTTTGTTGAGGGAAAGACATTCAAACTGACATTGGTTGGAGATCCGCTGAACGAACTCGCCGATGCCAACGCTGTTGTCATCCCGCATGCAGAACTTGGTGTTGATGTTGTTGCCAATTCACCACTTGGTATCAATGATCAAAGCAGTAAGGATTTGTCGCTGAATTGTCATCCGAATCCATTTAGCGATTATTCCACCATCAGTTATGTTCTTCCCGGAAACGGAAATGTCACGCTTGAAGTTATGAATATGGTTGGTCAGGTAATTACCACCTGTGTAACCGAACAACAGGCAAGTGGCAAACATAACGTAAAACTGTCTTCAAATCAGATACCTAACGGAGTCTATATGGCTGTTCTGAAATTCAAGAGCGGAACAGACGAATTGGTGAAAACCATCAAAATCGTGGTTAACAAATAAATTTGAAACGAAAGAGGGGAGTATAATGCTCCCCTCTTTTTAACTTTTTTCTGATGTCTTAGTTCTACCAATCCATAATCATGAAAACAAAAGCCGCTTTTTTCTCTGGTCTAATATGGTTGTTTACAACAGTAGCATTTTCACAGAATGCACCGGTCGTTTCAACCGGATCGGCGCTTCATGCTGCAACAACTCCGTCGTCGGTAATTATCCCAATCACGGTTAAAGACTTTGTTGATATCGGGTACATTAACCTCACTATGAACTACCCATCTTCCATGGTAACCTTCCAGAGTGCCACAGGAAATGCAGCGTTTACCGGTCTTACGATCAATAACTCGAGCGGAACGATCGTCATCAACTGGCCCGGTGCCAATGGGATTACCCTTCCGGATAATTCAAATCTTGTGGTTCTCACTTTCACATACATATCGGGCCTTGCAGATTTAACATGGTTGACATCAGGAAGTAACTGTTTATTTAAAAAATATGCCGGTGGTTCATTCATCGTATTGAATGATACACCCAAAACAGATCATTATAAGAACGGAGTGGTTACCTGGGCTGCACCAACCGTTCATGCCCCTTATATAGATAATGCTCAAAACGGATCACTTACGGTACCCATCACCGTTTCAGAATTCAAGAATATTACTGGAGGAACCTTATATCTTTCCTATGACTCCACTGTTCTTTCCTACCAATCCTGCATTATGAATCCTGCGTTTATGGGCGGTAGAAGTATCGGAAGTGTCCCGGGTGCCGGCGGAACCAGGAAATATCTTGTAATCATGTGGTACGAATATACAGGAAGTGTTACGCTGGGAGACGGCAGCATTCTTTGCAATCTAACTTTTACATTCAATAATCAGCAAAAAACCTATACATCGCTGTCATGGTATGATATGGGACCTTCATGCAGCTTCAACGATCTCCAATTTAATGAAATGTATGATAGTCCCCAATCCAGCTTTTATGAAGACGGACTGATAGCCTCATCTGTTTCACCCCGGACATGGTTGCCGGTTATCGGCAATGCTCCGGTAACGCCTACCCCCACTCCGGTACCTGTCAAAGTGAGCGGTTTTTCCAATATCTCATCCTTCTCACTAAGTTTTAAATATGATCCGGCGGTTTTGACACTGCCTCCCGGCGCATTTACACCGAATCCCATATTCGGCGGAACCATGGTTGTAAATGATCTGCCTCCGGGTACTGACGGAAAACGCAGGATTACCCTTTCATGGACGGGCTCGCCTACAACGCTGTCTGACAACAGTCAAATCATTAGTTTTAATTTTAATGGAGCAGCTGGTGGAGGAACTCAATTGAAGTGGAATACCGGCGGTGATTCATGTCAATACATGGGACAAGGATTAAAAGTATTGTGGAACCAACCGGTAAGTAATTTCTACCAGGATGGCATTGTTGCTCATCATCTGTCTCCCGTCACACAAGCAGCGGTTGTAACCAAATCTACTGGTCAACCGGTTACAGTCCCGGTGACTGTCAGCAATTTTACCAATATCGGGATCTTTTCTCTTACTCTTTATTATGATCCGGGGGTCTTAACCTACCAGAGTGCAACGCTTGCTCCTCCGATTGGCGGTGTATTTTCCGTCACAAACAGTCAGCCCGGGCGACTTGACTTTAACTGGTCGGGAGGTCCTGCCGGATTGTCTGATGGAAGTGTATTACTGAATCTCGGATTTTACTTCACCGGTGGAACCAGTGCACTCCAGTGGCAATGCAATGGAAGCACCTGCGGATATTCGGAAGGAGGATCTTCCCCATTACTTTATGATCTTCCCAAGAACAATTTTTATATAAACGGCTCAGTGAGTGGCCCGCTTTCCAATCTTAATGCCCATTTAAAAGTTTTCCTTGAAGGACCATACTCTTCTGTCTCAGGAACGATGGGGACAGGTCTTGGAGCCATCATTCCGCTGACTCAACCCTATTCAGGTTCCCCATGGAATTATGCAGGAACAGAACAGGTTTCAGCAATCCCGGCCAACACTACCGACTGGATCCTTGTTGAACTCAGGACAGATCCCTGGTCTTCATCAAAGGTAGCAACAAGAGCAGGATTTTTAAGGAATGATGGCGTGATCACAGAAATAGATGGCACAACTGATCTGAGTTTTCCGGGTATTACCTTTGGCAGCTATTATCTCGTCATTTACCACCGTAACCACCTGGCCATTATGAGCAGCACAGCGGCTCTGCTAAATGCCGGAAGTGCTGTATACGATTTCACAACCGGATCAGGTTTGACATATGGAGGTGCTTCCGGGTACAAGAAAATTGATTTAGTTACAAACAAATGGGGCATGATAGCCGGGGACGCAAATCAATCGAAAAATGTTTATATCGATGACTATACGGATTACTGGATACCAAAATTTGGTTTGCACCAGTATCTCCCCGGTGATTTTAATCTTGACGGAAATGTATTTCTGAATGATTATACCGATTACTGGCTGGTCAATTTCGGAAGAAGCAGTTCCCTGCCTTAGTTTTCAGCAACATTACAATCAATGGATATGAGCCGGTTTCTAATCTTTGCAGTGATCACAATGAGCTTCGTCCAGGGCTTTCCCCTGATGGGAAAAGCCCAGAATGCTCCTGTAACTACTATTGCTACAATCGGAGACTTAACACCTGGGCAACAAGTAACGGTTCCCGTGACCGTTACAGGTTTTAATACAATTACGTCGATCACCCTTTATCTGAATTATAACTATGCCAATGCCCATTATGTTCAATGCAACAAGAACCCATTACTCGCAGGAAATTATTCAGTCGGTGATCTTAACCTGGGAAATGGCTATCACCAGATCATAATCGGCTGGTATGGAAGCAGCACTACATTACCTGATGGAAGCTGGATATTCAATTATATTTTTAGCTACCTGAATAACAGTGATTCCCTCAGCTGGTATGACATGGGACCTTCCTGTGAGTATACCGACGGAAACTTCAACACGCTCAATGATCTTCCTACTTCCCAGTATTACATTAACGGACTTCTATGTGGAGAGCTGATAAATCCAGGGCATATTAACGGAGATAGCACCATCTGCACCGGACAACAGGGGGTGATCTACCAGGTGAATGCAATACCAGGAACTACAAGTTATCATTGGACCGTTCCCACTGCAGCAATTATTACTAGCCCCGCTGATACAAATTTCATTATAGTTGATTACCCGTCTGGTGCAATATCTGGCGAGATTACGGTAAACGGGACCAACCTTTGTGGCCCGGGTCCGGTTTCTGTATTACCCGTTAGCATTTTCCCTTTGCCTACGGCATCTGTTTCAGGGGGTGACAGCCTGTGTGATGATGGCTCAACTGCAACCATCAGAATTGACCTGACAGGAGCTCCTCCCTGGAATTTTTATATAACAAACGGATCCAGCACAACCATGGTCAGCAATCAATATACCACGCCTTATTTCTTTTCCACATCAGAACCAGGATTATATTTTGTACCAACGATTTCCGATATCAACTGTGCCGGCGCTTCCAATGGAAATGCACAGGTGATTGTCAGTCCGGTACCGGCTGCTCCGATCATCGAGCAGAATGATGCGACCCTCATTTCTAATGCCCCCTTTGGCAATCAATGGTATTTTGAGCAAACCCCTATATCCGGCGCAACGGAGCAATCATATCTTCCCGCATTAAGCGGTAATTATTCTGACATCATAACCATTAACGGATGCAGTTCAGATATTTCAAATTATCTCCATGTGGTTATCTCCAATACAACCCAACCCATGAGCTCAACATTTCAAATAATCCCAAACCCGGCTAAAGATTATTTTCTCCTGAAATCTTCCGGTATGCCAGTAAAGACCACGAAAGTATCCTTCTTTACAAGTGATGGTATTTTAATTAAGGAGTTTGATACTTTCCATGCAAATGACACCAGTGAGTGTATCATTGATATACGGGAATTAACTCCCGGTCTTTATTTCCTGGCCATTCACTATGAAAACAAAAGTATAATTCAAAAACTCGTTGTTTTATGAATTTAAAAACACGGATCATGAAAATGTCTAACCCTAATCTTACAAAAATGAAAACGATTATCATCTGTTCCTGGTTTTTATTCTGCACTGCCTTTTCCGGCTATTCCACCGAAACGGTCTCTTTTAAATTCAGCAATCCCAGGATCGTTTATAACAGCGGAACAAACTACCTCGGTTTTGACATCCTGATGAAAGCCACTGCCAACGGAACTTACCTCTATTCCTCCCAGGTTATCTGCAATGTCAATTACGCGAATTTCAATATAACCGCGCCTCCTTCATTCATCAAAGGATTCATTGCAGGACAATACAACATTTTTCCCGGTCCAAATGAAGATAAATACATTACAACCATCAACTGGAATTCGAATAACATTAACATTGCCATTTACGGAAACACAGATTTTAACGGTCAATCTCCATCCAGTGGAGCCTACTGTGAGGTAACTACCTCCTGGCAGATATTAGGAACAGTATATGCTAAAATCAGTTCCCTTACTGGGACTGCTGGCATCAATTTCCAGGTGGCCGCAATCAATGGTTACCAGAAATATGCCACCGGCGTCTCGCCGTATTATTCAAGCTATTATGCAACCCCTTCTTTATTTGAAGGAAATGATTTTACCGATCTCTACCTGGGGAGGATTTATTCCGCTTCATCCGGATGGTCGCAGGCAGGAGGAACAGTTGACTGGACTCAGTCTATAAATACATCTGTCTGGGATACTACCGCTTCTGCGGCTGTGATCACCGGAACCGTGGCCGGTTCGGAATGCAAAACCGGTGGCCTGAGGATCTATTCAGGGGCAAGGTTAAAGATCGACAAAGATCATCCCCTGACCGCTACCGGAAATACAGACATCGGTAATGAACGGGGATTGTGGATTCAATCTGCAGCAGATGGAACAGGATCCTTCAAAGACAATGGAACCATTAACTATTCTACCGGCGGAACAACGCGCGTTGAACTGTATCTTACCGGTAACCGCTGGCATTATCTTTCATCACCGATCCAGGATGGGCTTTCCGGCATCTTTTATCTTGACTACATCAGGGCATGGAACGAACCTACGTATGCCTGGGGTTCATGGATCACTACCATGAATGTTCCACTAGGAATAACCCAAGGCTATGAAGTCTGGATCAATACCGTTTCCAAAACAAAAATTTTCAATGGCAGACTAAACAAGGGAACTGAATCCACAGGAACCCTTACCTATACATCATCGGGAGGTGGCGGTTGGAATCTCATCGGCAATCCCTATCCCAGCGCACAGGATTTCGGTTCACAGAATAGTCCGGTACTTGGTTGGACATGGCCGTCAAATGTTGACAAAATCCTGTATTTCCTCAAAACCGGGGATGGAACGAACTATTCCTACGCCACATATTCCTATTCTGGAGGTGGTGGAGATGGTGTTGGTGTAAATGGCGGAACCCGCTACATACCAGCAATGCAAGGCTATTTCGTAAAGATCAACACAACCCCGGCAACGATAGGAATGGACAACCAGACCCGGGTTCATAATTCCCAGCCTCTATGGAAACAAGCCGAAACCGGTATCCAGGAAAACCTGCTCCGGCTGGTTGCCAGTAGTGATAAGTTTTCGGACGAAACGGTTGTTTATTTTAACGACAATCTGAGAGAAGCATTTGATAATGATTATGATGCTTATAAATTTTCGAACGGTGATTCAGTCCCGAACATTTATTCAACTACCTCAGATGCAATCAAAGTAGCTATCAATGGATTAAATTTCGGTGGAGAAACTACGCTCGTTCCCGTAGGATTCACATCCGGGATATCCGGCATGTTCTGCATCAGCCCACTGAATACAGAAAGTTTCAGACAAGGGATGGTCATTATCCTGGAAGATCTTAAGGAGCACGTAAATACGTTGCTGGATACACAAACAAAGTATTACTTTACTTACAATACGGGAGATGATCCAAACCGGTTTTTATTGCATTTCTCAAATCCATACTTTGGTATACCTGGGGCAGTCTCTTCACATCTCCAGGTCTATTCATATGGAGACGGAATTTATGTCCAGAACCAACCCGGTTGGGATAGCCCCGGGTTCATTGTTGTGTATGACCTGATAGGGAAGGAAGTTTTTCATGAAAACCTCAAGGTAACTCAACTGTCAAAGTACATTCCCGGACTTGAGGAGGGATATTATATGGTCAAGGTTGTCAACAAATCTGAATCCATTACCAGGAAAGTTTATCTGAATTAAAACTATTTGAAAAGAAGCTGCCGGAAAGATCTGAATGAAAGCAAAAATAAAACTTGTTGAAGATTGTAATACAAGTGAAATTAAAAAGGGAAATTGGATAGTTCAGGCAGAAATATAAAATAAATGCATTTTTATATTATTGAGGAGCCTATTAAACTTTAATAAAATGAAGAGAAAAGTAAAAAAAACGATTGCAGCCTTGCTCATTTTTCTACTGCCTGCTTTATACTGTTTAGCTGACCCTCCGGGGCCACCTGATCCCGGTGGCAATCCGTTCGGTGGTGGAGGGGTACCCGTTGGTGGTCCTATTGATGATGGAACGCTGATGCTGATTGGAATGGGTATGGGTTACATTGCGGTTAAATATTTAAAAAAACTGAAAACCCATAATGAAGAAAAAGAATCCGTGGAATAGCAGAATAATCATGATAATACTTTAGTTAACGGGATAAAACCCAGTTAATAACAAGATAAGAGGACATTAAATAAATAAGGGTCCTTCCCTAGCCTGGGAATTGTCGGTAATAATGATGAGAATGGATCTTCAGCCTCCACTGCCACATTCCCTGCAGCTTCAGGCAGCCCGACTCCGAATCCTCATCGGAGCGAGGCTGAAGTTCCTCCCAGGTTTCATTCTATGATTTCCTTCCAGGAAAGAGATTTGTTTAAGATCACTTTGCTTTGGTAATGTAGAAATAATTTCTACCTTTGCACCCGCTTTGCGGGAGTTTAGCTCAGTTGGTTCAGAGCATCTGCCTTACAAGCAGAGGGTCACTGGTTCGAATCCAGTAACTCCCACTCAGTAATATCAAGGGTTTCAGAAAATAACTTCTGGGGCCTTTTTTTCGTTTGCATAACATATTGCATAACACACCTACTCCCTATGTGCCACTCTAATTCTATCTTCATGCTCTGCACAATTGGCGTTATGAATCATTATATCAATATCATACATGAAACATTCTTAACTTTACAGGGCTGATGAGTATTAATTTCCGATTTCCCCAATGACCCTCTACTATTTTTGTTCAGTTTTCCAATCATCCCTACCCAGGGGGAGTCCGCAAAATTCGTTTTGGGATTGACTGATGCCCACCCGTCGATACCATTAACCCTACTCACCCAGGGAGAGAAAATTTCTGATTCTTGCCATACTACTCCTCGTCAGACGCACGATCTCCCTTGAGCAAGGCAATGGTGACACTTCGTCATCAGCCTGCACGGAGGCATAGGGGGTCGGACATTCATACCCCAAGACTTGGCCGGCCAATCATCCGGAATAGTCACCGAACAACCCAAGGCTTATTTTCCGGTCTTTAAGTTGACGATAATATTCTTTATATTTGCATTGATTAACCCCGAAAATATGAAGAGACTACTACGCTCTTCAACCTTTGCTTTCCTCATAACAGCTCTTCTCGGCGGTCCAGCAGATCTTTTTGCCTCAAAAAAAATAGAGGATCTTTCC
>Ga0182021_10001855_pt1 | contig 24580 bp, 23 predicted proteins | sample 612E3MmetaG_FD_120493 | JGI IMG/M metagenome (GOLD analysis project Ga0182021, IMG submission 120493) | Permafrost microbial communities from Stordalen Mire, Sweden - 612E3M metaG (Illumina Assembly) | ecosystem: Environmental > Terrestrial > Soil > Wetlands > Permafrost | place: Sweden... | reverse complement strand
TCGCGTTCGTGGCTCAGGACACACCGCTGTACAAGAACCTCTCGGCTGGTGACCTGCTCCACCTAACCCGCAATCTCAACCGCCGCTTCGACCAGGGCTACGCCGAGCAGCGCCTTGGCGAGCTCGGTATCGGCTTGCGACAGAAGGCGGGGAGGATGTCCGGTGGCCAGCAGGCACAGCTCGCCTTGACCCTGGCGCTGGCGCGCCGGCCGCGTCTGTTGGTGCTCGACGAGCCGATGGCGATGCTCGACCCGCTCGCGCGGCACGACTTCATGGCGACGGTGATGACAGCGGTCGCCGACAACAATGTCTCGGTCGTGCTGTCGTCGCACGTCCTCGCCGAGCTCGAGCGGGTTGCGGACTATCTCGTGCTCATCTCGCGCGGGCGCGTCCAGATGGTGGGCGAAGTCGAGGATCTCCTTGCGCGCCACCGCGTGCTGACCGGCCCCGCGTCTGAGGCCGAGCGGCATGCGCAACGGTGGAACGTCGTCCATGAAAGCCGTGCCGCGTTACAGGCGCATCTGCTCGTCCGCTGCGACGGCACCTCCGATCCCGTGCCACCGGGATGGGAGGCGCACTCACTCACCTTGGAAGAGCTGACCCTTTCTTACCTGCGCGAACCGGAAGCAGCGGCGCTGCCCGGCCCGACCTGGCATCAGGACACCGAGCCGTCGGAGGTGACGAAATGACCACGCTGACAACGCCGACCGTGGTCGCTCATCAGGAGGAGGACTCGAACCTGCGGCCGCTGCCATGGCGGCGGATGGCCTGGGTCATCTGGCGCCAGCACCGCACCGCGTTGATCGGCGTGCTCGCGTTTATCGGCGCGCTGGCCCTGTGTCTTTTGATCGTCGGCCTTCAGCTGCACCACGCCTACGCCGCCGCGACTGCCTGTCATCCAGCGAGCTCGGCCGGCTGCAATGCCATGGTCGCCAACTTCAATGGCATCGGCAACTTTCTGTCCAATGGCCTTCCCTTACAGGTCGTGCCGCCGCTGATCGGAGCGTTCGTGGGGGCGTCGGTGATTGCCCGCGAGCTGGAGGCCGGCACCTTCCGCTTTGCCTGGACTCAGGGCTTCGGGCGGCGGCGCTGGACGCTCGCCAAGTTGGTTGGGCTCGGGGTCGTGGTGACCGCGGCCAGTGGAGCCCTCAGCGTGCTGGCCTGGTGGTACTACCAGCCATATTTCGCCGCGGGCAACCTGTCCCTTACCAAGTTCAATCCGCTCAATCCCGGATTGTTCGACCTGCGCGGCTTAGGTTTCGCCGCGTGGACTCTGGCGGCCTTCGCTATCGGCGCCCTGGCCGGCGTGCTCATTCGCAGGGTCGTCCCCACCATCGTCACCACTCTGGTTGTATACGCAGGGCTTGCCTTCGCTACCGGGGGGTGGCTACGCATGCACTACCTGACTCCGTTGGTCACCAAGGGACTCAACGCGCCGGCCTCCGTGCGGGTCGTGAGCCAATGGGGAAGCAGGGGCGGCCGGGTCGTCTTCACCGGCCCGCCGTCGTTTCCTATCTACCAGCAGTATTGCCCCGCTGCGGCGGGCCTGGGCAAGGGCGGCGGGCCGTCGTCAGGGAATCCCCTCCAGTGCTTGGTCCAGCACGGTTTCACGTTCTGGACCAGCTATCAGCCGGCTAGCCGGTTCTGGCCATTCCAGTGGATCGAGGGCGGCTGGCTGCTCGCGCTGTCGGTACTGCTCATCGCCGCGACCGTCTGGCTGGTCCGCCGGCGCGCGGTCTGAACGCCCCGAGCCGAGTACGAGTCGGCCGACAACAGCTCGTGGGGCGAGCGCCATGAGGTCGCGCCGACCGGGCCCGCCGCGGCGCCGTTTCGCACTCATCCTCGCGGCTGGCGCGGTCGTGGTCATCTTGGCGACGACCCTGCACCGGGTGTTCGGGACTGTTGACTCCTTCCGGGTGCCGGGCGAGGCCACTCTTGCCGGGTTGAGCGAGTCCCAGCGCATCGTCGCCATCGCCGAGAGCCAGGTCGGCTACAGCACCGAACCCTCCGGCTCCTACTGCAACAAATTCAGCGCCTACTGGAACGCCGGCACTACGGACTGCCCGAGCGGCGAGACGGCCGAGGAGTGGTGCGCCGACTTCGCCGCCTGGGCCTGGAAGGTGGCCGGAGTGCAGTTCAACTACGGGTATGACCCGGGAGAGATCAACGGTGGCGCCGTCAGCTTCTATGAGTGGGGCGTCGCCAACGGCGAGTGGCACCCGGCGACGACCGGCTACGTGGCTGCGCCCGGCGATGTGGCGGTCTACGGCCTCTCGCTCGGCACCGACCCGTCGGCCCAGCACGTCGCGGTCGTCACCGACGACACGCCCGTCCAGTCAGGTCCGAACGTCGTGAACGGGGACGGCGACCGGACCGGCTTCTCCCGCGTGGAGAACGGGACCGACCAGATGCAGGTGGAACTCGGACAAGACGGCTTCGCGCTTGCGGGCTACGTGAGCCCTCCCTAGAACCGAGTGGTCTCGGATCGGGGTGGAGCTTGAGGACCACTTCTACACGTCCCGGTAGCGAAACAGCAGCCCTCCCAGCACGAGCGCCCCCAATGCCCACGCTGCCAGCACGCCTAGCCCCGCCCAGGGGCTGATAGGCAGGCCGTTCAGGTTGCGGGTCGCCTCGATGGCGATGCCGGCCGTCATCGGGCCGATCTGCTGCAGGTGGCGGGACCAGACCGGATCGGAGACGACCGCGCCGAGGAGGGGGAACACGTAGAGCAGCCCGAGGACGACGCCGATCGCCGGCACCGCCTCGCGCACGATCGTGGCGACACCCAGGCTGAAAAGGGCGATCAGCGCCAGGTAGAGCACTGTCCCGCCAGCTGCCCGTAGGTTCGTCGCGTTGGCGAGCGAGGTGATCTCGTAGCCGTGCGCGACCGTCAACCCGTTGCCGGTGAGAAGGTAGCCCCCGATCAGCAACGAGCCGAGCACAGCGATCGCCCCTGCCGCGAGCGAGAGCACGGCGGCGATGAGGGCTTTGGCGATGAGGATCAGGTGGCGGCGGGGAGAGGCCGCAACTGTGACGCTGATCAGCCCGCAGCCGTACTCGCCGCTGACCATCAGCACGGCAAAGAGGGCGACGACCGCCTGGCCGAGGTCAACGCCGATCAGGCTGAGCTTGGTCGCGTCGAGGCTCGTGCCGGTGTACGTAGCGTTCCGCGCGCCGGTTACGGCCGCACTGAGGCCGACCGTCACCACGACCGCGGCGAGCAGGAGCCAGGCGGCGGTGGGAAGGGTCCGAAGCTTTGTCCATTCGGCACGCAGTACCTCTGTCACACATCCCTCCTGCCGAGCAGGTAACTGGCGAGTGCCAGCGCCGCAACGGCGTAAGCGCAGAGCACGAGGAACCCGCCCCACTCGGGCAGCGGGTAGTAGCCATACTGGGGCCAGTAGAACGTTGAGACCTGCGGGAACGCCTGAAGTGACTGTTCGACGGCGAAGCCGGCGGCGGGGGTGAGCCGCAACAGCCACTCGCCGGCCGCTGCCGGGAGAACCTGGCCCACCGAAAGGAACTCGGGCAGCACGAACAGAGCGAGCAAGCCGACGATCACACCTGCTCCGTGGCGCAAGACAGTGCCGAGCGCCAGGGCCATCACGGCGCCGACCGCAAGCACCGCGCCAACCCCGACGATCATCCTCACTTCTGAAAGGGCGCTCACCGTGTAGACGAGATTGCCTTGCGAGCGCAGCAGGGAACCGCCGACGATCACACACACTGTCGCCGCGAACGCTCCCACGACGAAGCTGACGGCCCCGACGACGACTGCCTTCGCCGCCAGCACCCGACCGCGGCGGGGTGATGCCGCGAGCGTCGTGCGGATGAGGCCTCGCCTGTATTCATCCGTGATGAACACGGTCCCGAGCATGATGAGCACGAGAAGACCGAGGAAGCCCCCGACGAGGGTGACATCGATCGGCTGCCCGGTACCCCCCGGGCCGCCGATCGCGGCCGGGGCGACGTCACCCGATCCGGCGATGGTAAATGTGCCCGCGGGGCTCAGGTAGTAGCCACCGCCGACGCTCGGGTATTCGCTGAGGCCGTTGCCCCCGACCTGGACTCCGTGCCAGGCACGGGCTGCGCCTGTGTGGTCGAGGTTGACAAAGTCCATGGTCGCCTGGGCGAACGACGGGACGCTGCCGACGGCCCCGCCGACGGTCCCGCCGAGGCCGCCGTTCCGTATGACCGTAACGAGCTGGGGCGATGTGACGAAGAGCCCGACATCTACCGTCGCCGCCAGCCCCCCGAGCCTGACCGTGTCGATCTCGCTCCAGTTGTGTCCACCGGTCGAGTCGTAACCCGTGATGGTGTCTCCCGAGCGTGTCAATCGCAGCCAGCGGGGCGACTTCGCCGAGACCGCGCCGGGGTCGCCCGCCACGTCATTGACGTAGTTCCACTGCATTCGAACTCCATGTGCAGGAGTGACCATTACGGCCGCATATGCGGACCCCTCCGTGTCACTCGCCTTGACGATCAGCCCGGCCTTGGCCCAGGGCGCGAGAAAGCCGGCGGGGCCGCCCGCGTCCCGGGCAGCCGTGCAGTGGAGACGGCCGGGGCTCTTCGTGCACACTGTGGTGCCGAGCGAAGGGGCGACGAGGGACGTGACCCTGGCTGTGATGGTCCCGTTCCCCGTGAGGGGCTGCTGGACGAAGAAGAACGTGTCGGTGACCGGCTCGCCGCCCGGGCCGGCTGCCACGTGCGGGCGGGCGACGACTCCGTTGATCGAGCCCTGGCTCCTCCCGCTCACAACTGTGATCGCCAACGCCACTGTCAGAGCGAACGCCAGCAACATCGCGATCTTCCAACCGCGCACGCTGCGCAACTTCGTCCACTCGGCGCGCACGAGCTGGCCGAAGCTCTCCCTGCCGATCGGGATGCTCGATTGGTAGAGGTTCATGGCGTCGTCTCCGCGGCACGGAACTCGACAGAGTCTCGCGTCAGGTCCATGTACGCCTCCTCGAGCGTCGCCCGTTGAGAGGACACCTCCGAGAACGGGAGGCTTTGGCCGTTTAGGAGAGCGACGATGGCCCCCGGCTCGAGCCCCGACACGACGAGAGTGTCCGGTCCGGTCACGGCGACGGTCGCCCCCGCGTCCGCCAGGACGGTCATTGCCTCGTTGCGGGCCGTGGTGCGCAGCGCCACCCGCCCACCGGAGGCCGCCGCGACAAGGTCTGCCACGCTGCTCTCGGCGACGAGCCGGCCACGGCCGATCACTACGAGGTGACTGGCGGTGTCCTGCAGCTCGCTCATCAGGTGGCTCGATACGAGCACGGCGCGACCCTCGCCGGCGAGACTGCGGAGGTACCCGCGCATCCAGATGATCCCTTCCGGGTCGAGGCCGTTGAAAGGCTCGTCGAGCATCAGAACCGGAGGGTCGCCGATCATCGCCGCCGCGAGGCCAAGACGCTGGCGCATCCCGAGGGAGTAGCCGCCCGCCTTCCGCCTGATGACCCCCTCCAGACCGGCCTGCTCGACAACCTCGTCGACTCGCCGCGTACCGAGCCCCTGCGAGCGGGCGATCCAGAGCAGGTGGTTACGGCCAGAACGTCCCGGGTGGAGGGCGTGGGCATCGAGGAGCGACCCGACGTGGCGCAGCGCGTGGCGCAGCTTGCTGTAGGGCTCCCCGTTGATCAACGTCCGCCCCTCGTCCGGCGCGTCGAGGCCGAGGATCACACGCATCGTGGTGGTCTTGCCGGCGCCGTTCGGTCCGACGAAGCCGGTCACATTGCCGGCGGTCACGCTGAAGCTCAGGCCGTCGAGGGCGAGCGTCGGCCCGAAACGCTTGCTCACCCCTGCAACTTCGATAGCAGCATCCATGCTCCTGAGGCTGACAGACGTGGCGGCAAAAGTCGTCACGGTGGCGAGCCATCTTCTGCGTAGCTCTCGCGGGGGACCTTTCCCCCACTCTCCCCCCCGAGGGGGAGAGTGAAGATGGCTGCCGGCGGTGACGTCACCGCTCATGCCCCGGGGTCACAATGAAGGGCGTGATCCTGCGCCGGACCGACTCTGCCCGCCGCCTGCTGGCGGGTCCGGCGGCTCTCACTGTCGCAGTCGGCGCGCTCGCCCTGATTGCGGTCGTCGAAGCGGCCGCGCAAGCAGCAAGCGGTCCACACGGCCGGCCATACGTGCTCGCAGCCGCATTGCTGGCGCTGTGCGCCACGCTCCCGCCCGCCTTGCTCGGGCGCGTGCCAGCGGCGGTTGCCACCACAGCCGGCAATCTTCTTGGTCTTGTCCTGTTTGGGCACCTGACCATAGGAGGGTCCGCCGTCGAGCTGATCGTGCTCTATCGGGTGACGCGCTCCGGAGCGGCCGGCTTCGCCAGCTCGGCCGGCCTGCGGCGCTGGGGCACCGAGATGCTGGCGAGCGTCCTCGGCGGGATCTTCCTGCTCGTAGCCTTGGTGGCCCGGACCCACCTGCACACCGAGGAGTACATCCTGACCTTGTTGCTGGCGGTGCTCGGCACGTCGCTCGCATGGGTAGGCGCCGCCGCCCGCGCTCGCGAGGAGGCATTGGTGCAGCGCTCGGCGCGCCAGGACATCGCCGGCACCCTGCTCGAGCACACTGCCCGCGGCGAGCGGGCCCGCATCGCCCGTGAGCTGCACGACGTGGTCGCACACCACATCTCGATGGTGGCCGTGCAGGCCGAGGCAGCGCGGTTGACCACCGTCGGGATGCCGCCGGCCGGCGCCGAGCGGCTACGGGCGATCGGCGACACGGCCCGCACCGCCCTTACCGAGATGCGCCGGCTGCTCGGGGTGTTGCGAGAAGAAGCCCAAGGCGAGGTGCCCGAGCGCCGGCCGCAATCTGGCCTTGCACAGCTCAACGAGTTGCTCGACGAGGCTCGGACCGCCTCGGGGACTGCGGTCCGCTTGATCCTGCACGGCCGGTCGCTCCCGCTCGACCCCGTCGTCCAGCTCGCCGCGTACCGGATTGTGCAGGAGGCGCTCACCAACGCCCGCCGCCATGCTCCGGGGGCCGCTGTCGACGTCGAGCTGCACTACGAGAGAGATTCTCTCGTCCTGCGGATCCGTGACAACGGGCCCGGTCCGACCGTGTCACCGCCGTCAGCGGGTCTGTCACCGAGCCCGGTCGCAGACGCCGGCACCGGTGGCCACGGTCTCGCCGGGATGGGGGAACGGGCCGCAGCGGTGGGAGGCAAGTTGCGCACCGGTGCCGCTCCGGGTGGTGGCTTTCTCGTCGAGGCCGGCCTGCCGATGACGGCCGGGGAGCCGGGGCCCTCGTGAGTCCGGTGCGGGTCGTGGTCGCAGATGACCATGGCGTGGTGAGGGCTGGCTTTGCCGAGCTGCTCGATACACAGCCCGACTTCACCGTGGTCGGGACTGCCGCCGACGGGGAGGAGGCGGTGCGGGTCTGCACCTTGCTCCGACCCGATGTCGTGCTGATGGACGTCCGCATGCCCGTGATGGACGGGATCGAGGCAACGCGGCGGCTGGCTCTGCTTGGTGACGGCGCGCCGCACGTGATCATCCTCACCACCTTCGACCTGGACGACTACGTGTACGACGCCCTGCGTGCGGGCGCGAGCGGCTTCCTCCTCAAGGACGTGACGGCCGAGCGGCTCTTCGACGCCGTGCGGGTGGTGGCCGGTGGCGACGCCCTCCTCGCGCCCGGGATCACCCGCCGGCTGATCAGCGATTTCACTCGCCTGCGGCCGGTGGTCAGCCGACAGGCGGAGCTCTCGTCTCTTACCAAACGGGAGAACGAGGTCCTGCTCCTGGTTGCCGAGGGCCTCTCCAACACCGAGATCGCTGCGCGCCTTGTCGTGACCGACGAGACGGTGAAGACCCACGTCAGCCGGGTGCTGAGCAAGCTCGGGCTGCGGGATCGCACCCAGGCGGTGATCGCCGCCTACGAGTCGGGCCTCGTCGTGCCCCGCCACCCTGGGTAGTGGGCCGTAGCTTCTGCATGCCTGGCCCATCTTTTCTTCGCCAGGATGCCTTCCGGATCCCGCTCAGACCCGGAACGCCCGATAGGTTCGCCGGTCATTTCCCTTCAGTCCATCGGTAGTAAGAGACCTTCAGCACATCCAAGACGAGGAAGTACACAATCGACGCCAACAGCACGAATCCGACTTCGGAAGCCGACGGTGCCCTCAACGAGAAGAGATGCGTTATCCACGGCACATACGTAACTGCAACCGTGATCATCCCCGTCAGTGCCATGGCGCCGAGCAATGGCTTGGAAGGGCGCACCGCCTTCCAGAAGTGCCCTCGATTCCGGACCGAGAAGATGACGACCAGTTGAGTGAAGGACAAGAACAGGTACAAGCTGGTCTCGCTGACGGAGCGCGATTTGCCGTGCAGCGTCACAAAGAACGCCAATTCAGCCAGGGCGGTACAGGTGCCCAGGACCATCGAGATTGAGAGAAGCGAGCGTGCGTTGTACTTAGAGGGCTGAGTCAGGTCCGCCGCGTCGACAGAATCGGTAGAAATGGCTACGAGCGGCAGGTCGGTGAGCAAGCTCATGAGGAGAAGCTGGACTGGGAGCAGAGGCAAGTTCGTCGCCAACAGGTAGAGGACCGTCAGGGCGATGAAGTTTCCGAAGTTGCCGACCATCGTGTACTTGATGTACTTGTTGACGTTCGCAAATATGGTTCTGCCGTAGCGAATTCCGTTGATGATGACGGCGAGGTTCTTGTCGAGCAGGATGATGTCGGCGTTGGCTTTGGCAACGTCAGTCGCCGAGTCGACTGCAATGCCGACATCGGCCAGCTTCAACGAGGGTGCATCGTTGATTCCGTCTCCTTGATAACCCACCACGTGGCGGTGCTTCAGCGCCTCGACGAGCGCATACTTCTGCTCAGGTGATACGCGGGCGAACACGCTTGATCTCGTCGCCGCCTCGGCCAGATCACCGGAGGACAGCTTCGCCAGGTCGTCGCCGGAATACACCGGGACGCCGTCAGTGGCCAGTCCTATTTGTCCTGCCACGTACGCGGCAACCTCGGGGCTGTCACCGGTGAGGATCTTGACTGCCACCCCGAGCTGTCCAGCCGTGGCAATCGTCTCGGCGATGCCGGCTCGCAGCGGGTCCGACAGCGTCACGTAACCGAGGAAGATCAGATCGTGCTCCAGGGAGAGGGCATCTGCCGGTTCAGTCGTGCTGAGCTGCCGATAGGCAAGGCCGAGATGACGCATGCCCTGCTTGCCCTCGGCTGCGATCTGGTCGAGATACTGCTGACGTGTTGGACACTCGGCGATGCTGAGCAGCGTCTCCGGAGAGCCGATCACGACCAGGATGCGCTCGTTGGTGCCTGTCTTCGACAGGAGCACGCGGCGGCGTCGAGCGGCCGGATCGAATGGGACCTCTCCGACGATCGAGTAGGTCTTGGCCTGTTGCTTGATGTCGTCGGGGATGTAGCGGCCGAAAGCAGCGTCAAACGCAGTCTGGGTCCCCTCCTGCCCTTTGCTCTCGGGGTCCGCCGCGGCCGCGCCGTAGGTCTGGAACAGATTGTCGTCGCTTGCCACGAGGCTTGTGATGGTTGGCTTGCCCTCGGTCAACGTACCCGTCTTGTCGGTACAAAGAAGCGTGACGTTGCCGAGGTCTTCGAGCGAGGAGAGCCGCTTGACGACAACCTTCTGCTTCGCCAGCTCGAGCGCGCCACGTGCCATGGTGAGCGTCGCGATCACCGGCAGGGCCTCAGGGACGACAGACACGGCCAGCGCAATCACAAAGATCAGCAGGGTCGCTGTGCTCCCGGTGCCGTGGCCCAGCGCGATCTTGATCAACACAGTTGCCGCGAGTGAAGCAACCACGATCTTCATCAGCAGAGTGCTGAAAGACTTGAGCGACTTCTGGTACTGGGTGACTTTGTGGATGCCCGTCGACAGGGCGGCGATCTTGCCGAGAGCGGTGTCATTGCCGGTGGCGTAGATAACGCCGGTGAGCTCACCGCTCTCGATCGTGCTGCCCGTGAAGAGCAGCGACGTATCGCCGCCGCTGGTGTTGTTCTCCTGGACCGACTTTCGAACCGCAACCGACTCACCAGTGAGCTGGGACTCGTCTACTTCGACATTGCGTGCTTCGATCAGCTTGGTGTCGGCCGGAACGACGTCGCCCTCTTTAAGAGCTACAACGTCGCCGGGCACGAGTTCGGCGGTGTCGACGAGGACGGAAGCGCCGTCCCGTTGGACCAAGACCTTGTTGCTGATGAGCAGTGCAAGCTTCTCGACGGCTTGTTCTGAACGGTACTCCTGTGAGAAGCCGAGGGCTCCGTTTATGAGCAGGATGACGACGATGATCCCCCCGGCGGAGACATCGCTCGTGCCAAACGAGAGGGCCGCCGCCAGCATCAAGAAGTAGACGAGCGGACTCTGGAATTGTCTGACCAGGACGCGAAGCGCCGTCGCGTGCTCTTTGGTGAGCGCGTTCGGTCCGTATTGGGCTCGGCACTTGGCCACTTGTTCACTTGCGAGTCCCGACTCGCTCGAGCCGAGTTGCTCGAGAAGCTGCGTCGGCGCAGTGGTGGACGCCACGGACTTGTCGATCGCCCCCGTTGATCGATTGATGGCGGTGACCACTTCGGCGCTCTACTTCGCGACCAGCGGTTGAAGGAGCTCGCTCAGCATCGGGGTCTTCGTCGGCACGGGGCGGATGCCGGGACCCTCTGGTCGGGTTCCTCGGTCTCGGTCATCGTCCCTGCCCATCGCGGCACGAGGAGGCGAGAACCCCACATCGGCGCGTCTTGCCGGGACCGGCTGTGCCCGGGATGCGGCCCACTATAGGGGTGAACCGCTGCTCGCGTCAGGCGGATTCTCGGATGGCTCGCCCTCGTCGGCCGGACGAAGGCCACTCCGTCAGTCGGTGTCACCATCCTCGAACCCGATGAGCCAGTGGAGACCGTAACGGTCGATTACTTGACCATCCGATGCTCCCCACGGCCGCGCCTGCAGGTCATCGACAACCCGCCCGCCTTCTGAGAGCCGGGAGAACCAGCCCCTCAGAGTCGAGGGGTCAGCGGTGCCCAACAGGGAGAACATCATCCCCTCGCATCGGAACGAAGGCTCGTTACCCGCCACGTCGGAGGCAAAGATGCGGACTGTACCCTCCGTGAGACAGCCGTGCGCAACGGCCTCAGCTGGTCCATCGGTTCGGTGGAACTCGTCGAACGTGTGCAGCTGAACGGAGCACCCGAACACGTCACCGTAGAAGATCAACGCCTCCCGAGCGGTGCCGGGAAAGTGGAGGTAAGGCGCTGGAGGCGTCGGGCCGGTCATAGTGCACCCCTCTTCGTCTTGTCGGGTCGGTCACCGTGTTGGACGGACGAGCCCGGCGACTCTCATCGCCCGTCGACGATACCGAACGGCGTTACAGCGATCGTCGCGAGCGGGGGACCGCGCCGACAGGGGCGCCCGGGCCGGGCGCCCCTGGGGCTACGAGCTGGGGCAAGACTGTACTCATGCGCCGGTAGCTACCTGCCCGTGCGCTCTCGGTGCCTGCACCCCGGCCAGCAGCAGGGCCGACGCTGGCCTTCCTCCAGCTCCTCCTGCGTCCGACGAATACGGCGTTCTCGGGTCTTCTCCTGCTTGGCATCTTCGACCCAGCAGATGAACTCGTTGCGAGCCAGAGGCGTGATGTCCCTCCAGGCATCGAGGGCCGTCGGGTTGGCGATCAGCGCCTTGCGCAGGTCTGAGGGAAGCTTGTGCACCGCGCCACCAGGCACTTGCGCGTTGCTCATAGGCTCACGGTACCGGTCGAGGAACAAGGCCGACCCACCAACTCAGCTGGCCCGGAGGTGGCGTTGCCCCTTTTGCGCCTCGACTTAATGCATGATTACGATGAACTTCAGTGTCAAAGTAGCGTCTGTGAGACGAGCCCAGAGAAAGGGTCGGCGAACATGAACATCTCGGACGACATCACCCAGCTCATCGGAAACACGCCTCTCGTGCGGTTGCGGCGCCTCACCGCAGGTGTCGGGGCAGAAGTCGTTGCCAAACTCGAGTTCTTCAATCCCGCTCATAGCGTTAAGGACCGTATCGGGCTTGCCATGATCGAAGCAGCCGAAGAGGCCGGATTGATCGGGCCCGACACGATCATCCTCGAGCCGACCAGTGGCAATACCGGTATCGCACTTGCGATGGTGTGCGCGGCCCGCGGCTACCGCTGCGCTTTCACGATGCCCGAAACCATGAGCAAGGAGCGGAGGGCGCTGCTTCGAGCCTATGGGGCAGAGCTGATCCTCACGCCCGGTCCCGAGGGCATGCCGGGGGCGATCGCCAAGGCCGAGGAGCTCGCCAAGAGCGACCTGCGGTACTTCGTCCCACAGCAATTCGAGAACCCGGCCAACCCGGCCATCCATCGCGCCACGACCGCGAACGAGATCTGGAACGACACCGACGGCAAGGTCGACATCGTCGTTTCCGGGGTGGGCACCGGAGGGACCATCACCGGGGTCGGCCAGGTGCTGAAGGCCCGCAAACCGTCGGTGAAGATGGTGGCAGTCGAGCCGGCCGCCTCTCCGGTCCTGTCGGGGGGTCAAAAGGGTCCTCATCCCATCCAGGGCATCGGCGCGGGCTTCGTCCCAGCGATCCTCGACAGCGAAGTTATCGACGAGATCATCACCGTGGAGAACGCGGACGCGTTCGACCTCGCCCGGCGTGCGGCACGCGAGGAGGGTCTGCTGGTCGGCATCTCCTCGGGGGCGGCGATCTGGGCGGCACTGAAGGTCGCGGCGCGCCCGGAGAACTCGGGCAAGCTGATCGTCGTGATCATCCCGTCGTTCGGCGAACGCTACCTTTCCACGGCGCTGTTCGAGGGCCTCACCGATTGACCATGCTCGCCACCCTCCGGCGCGATCTGCTTTCGGCGCGTGACCGTGATCCGGCAGCGCGATCTTTGATCGAGGTGGCGATCTGCTACCCGGGCGTGCACGCCCTGTGGGTCCATCGCGTCTGTCACCGGTTGTGGCAGAAGAACTTCAGGCTTCTCGCCCGGGCCGGCGCGGGGATGGCACGCTGGGCGACGGGCGTCGAGATCCACCCCGCGGCCATCATCGGCCAGGGTGTCTTCATCGACCATGCTAGCGGTGTGGTGATCGGCGAGACCGCTGAGGTTGGTGAGGATGTGACTATCTACCAAGGTGTCACCCTTGGCGGAACGAGCCTGAACCGGGTAAAGCGACACCCCACCGTTGGCGACCGGGTAACCATCGGTGCCGGGGCGAAGGTCCTCGGCCCGATCACCATCGGTGACGACAGCCGCATCGGTGCGAACGCCGTCGTCGTCAAGTCCGTGCCCGCCAACTCGGTGGTGGTCGGTGTGCCCGGCCAGATCATCGCGCGCAGCCGTCCGCATCTGGCCAGCGACCTGCCCGACCTGGACTCTGCCTTCATGCCTGACCTGCTCGGCGCCAGCCTCATGTCGCTGTTGTCGCGTGTCGACGAGCTGGAGGTCGTTGTCGAAGGCCACCGGGACCACCTCGATCCTCGTCCCTCCAAAGCCGGCGTGTGGTCCGGAGAAGACTTCTCGATATGAAAGGAAAAGGAGGAAGTTGTGCCTGAACCCTCGGTGCAAGCTCCAGACCAGGTTCTTGACTGCACCGGATTGGCGTGCCCATTGCCAGTCGTGAAGACCGCCCAGGCCATAAAGAGCCTGGCCCCGGGGCAGGTTCTCGAGCTCCTGGCAACTGATGCAGGAGTCGAGCCGGACATGCGGGCTTGGAGCGGCCGGACCGGTAACGAACTTCTCGGCATCACCAAGCTGGGTGGCGTCTTCCATATTCTGATCCGCCGGGTGAAGTGAAAGAGGTCGATGATGTGGGCCGATGACTCCGAGACCAAGGTCCTCTACGTGCAGACCCACGGCGTGGACGACCCGGGCCGGAGCGCGACCCCGTTCTTCCTCGCCGCTTCGGCGGCCGCGATGGAGTTCGAGGTCATGATCTACTTCACGATGTACGGTCCGTCCCTGCTGCGGAGAGATGTCGTGGACAAGATCGGTCCGAAGGGGGACCAGGGCCAGCCGTTGTCCTACTTCATCGAACAGGCAACCGCCCTCGGTGTCCGGTTGCTCGTCTGCCAGGCATCTCTCGATCTGAACGACCTGGCCATGGACGACCTCATCGACGGCGTGGAGATGATCGGCGGCGCCGCCTTCAATGACCTCGCGGTCTCGGCCGACGCAGTGATCAGTTTCTAGGCCTTCGATGACCGCCACAGCCGCCCAGGATGCCTGGACGGAGGTCTACTGCAAGGCGCCTGACGTCGCTGGCTATCGAGAAGTGCCCTTCGAGGCAAAGGCCGACCTATTCGAACAGGTGAAGGGGGACATTCGCTTCGGCGACTACCTGTACGGCTGCTACGAGTGCGGCATCTGCGTCGGCGCCTGCCCCTCGGCAAAGTTCTACGACTTCAGCCCGCGCCGGATCGCCCAGGCAGCGGCGCGCGAAGACGTCGAGCTGATCTACCAGCAGATGCAGGAGGACATCTGGGAGTGCTCTCAGTGCTTCTCCTGCCTGCGTTGTCCGCGGGGCAACAACCCGGGCGGCATCATCACGATCATGCGGGAGGTGTCTGTCAGGAACGGGCTCGTCTCGGCCAAGGAGGCCCTGGTCGGCTATTCCCGGATCATCTACAAGATCATGTCGACCGGTACCCAGGTCTCGCCCGACATGCTGCGACCCGACGCGTTCCCCGATTGGGGGCCGGAGACCGGAGACGTGGCAGACAACTTGGATCTGTGGCGCCGCGCGCTGCCGGCCGAGACGATGCACACGACCTCAACTGGATGGTCCGTCGCCGACAGGACCCTGCTCGAGCTTTACGTGATCTGGCTGGAGACAGGAGCCCTCGACATGATCGCGGAAGTCGATTCCGGGTTGCACTCGATCCTTCGAGAGCTGATGGAAGAACGACTCGAGGAAGAAGGCATCGAACTGTGACCATACCCCTCGAAGCGCCGATCGACGCCCGCAGGCGCAACGCCGCCGCGACCGAGCCCGTTGTGGACCGCAGGTCGCTCGATGATCCGCGCCTCGAGCTGCTGGAGCTTGAACGTCAGGGCGAGCTGGTCGTTCAGAAGATCGACCGAGAAGCGATCAGCGTGTACACCAAGTACGGACGTGAGAAGCGCATCCAAAAGGCACATCTTTGGCACCACAAATCCTGTGGGCAATGTGGGCATATCCCGGGCTATTCCACCTCGATCTTCTGGGTGATGCGCAAGCTCGGCTACGACTATCACGACCCGCACGACCAGACCTCCTGCACGGCGTGGAACTACTACGCGAGCGCGACCTCCAACACCGCCGCCCAGGCTGCCGTCGCTGTACGCAACTTCGCCGCCGCCTACGAGAGCGGGTATTTCCCGCTCATCCACTGTGGAACCTCGTATGGTCACTACAAAGAGGTGAGGGAGGAGCTCATTCGCCATCCTGAGCTCCGAGCGCAGGTACGGGCCATCATGGCAAAACTGGGCAAGCCGCTCGTGCTGCCCGAAGAGATCGTGCACTACTCGGAGTGGTTCCACGCTCTGCGCGGCGAGATAGCCGCAAAGCAGGTGCGCGACGTGTCAAAGATCGTGGTGACCGTGCACCCGGCGTGCCACTACTACAAGATCGTCGCCGGCGACGCCATCTACGACGCCGACATCTACGGCGGCCAGCGCACGGCCGTGGTGACAGCCCTCGTCCAGGCGCTCGGTGCCGAGGTACGCAATTACTCCACCTGGTTCGACTGCTGCGGCTTCGGCTTTCGGCACATCTTGGTGCAACGGGACTTCACTCGGTCCTTTGCCACACTGCGAAAGATCGAGGTGATGAAAGAAGAGGCGAATCCGGACGTCGTGCTGACGCATGACACCGGCTGTGTCACGACTCTTGACAAGAGCCAGTTCGCCGCAAAGGCTCACGGCCGGAACGTCGGCCTCGCGGTCCTTAGCGAGGCGCAATTCGCAGCCCTCGCGATGGGGGCGCACCCCTACCGGGTATGCCAGCTCCACTGGCACTCGGCCGACTACCGGCCCCTGCTCGAGAAAATGGGAATCGACTGGGAGAAGGCGTGGGCAGAGTTCCAGGGCGATCTGGGTCGCCTCGAGAGCGGCGAGAAGCGCTATCTCGACTGGGAGGACGCCGATGGCGAGGACGACAACGGGCCAAAGGTCCAACCCCATTAGGGACGAATACGACAATTGAGGTGAAGAATGTCCTCGGACACGATTGTGGTCATCGGGGGAGGACCAGGTGGGCTGCGCGCCGCACAAGGTGTCGCGGAGATCGGCGGCAAAGTCGTGCTGATCGAACAGCGCGACTTCCTCGGCGGCAATCCCGTCGCGGAGAATTATTCCGGACTGACACCGCGTGGTGAGCCTGCACAGCCACAGATCCGCAGGATGATCGAAGATGTCACCTCCAACCCGCTGGCCGAGGTCCGGCTCGGTACCGAGGTCGCCGGCGCGGCGGGTGAGCCTGGCGCCTTCAGCCTCACGCTGCGCACGGTGCCGACATCCAAGGCGCGACAGGCTGGAGACGAGCCGGGCGCCGAAGAGACGATCGAGTGCGGAGCGATCATCATCGCCACCGGGTTCGGGCACTTCGATCCCGGCCGGTCGGCCCAGATGTACGGGTACTACGAGTTCCCGGACGTCATCACCCAACCAGATCTCGAGGCGATGCTCTCCGAGCACCGGCTGGTGCGACCCTCAAACGGGCAACCGCCCGAGCGGGTCTGCTTCGTCCAGTGCGTGGGCAGCCGCGACCGCCAGATCGGCAACGAGTACTGCTCGAAGGTGTGCTGCGGTGTGGCTTCGAAAGAGGCCATCGAGATCCGGGAACTGCTGCCGGATTCAAAGGTGTTCATCTTCTACATCGACATGCGGATGTATGGCTACTGGGAGAACGAGATCTACTGGCCGGCCCAGGAGACCCACCACGTCCAGTACGTCAAAGGCCTGATCACCGAGGTGCTGCCGAAGGGTGACCGCCTGATAGTCCGGGGGGAGGACACCACGATGGGAAGGCCGATGGAGACTCCTATGGACCTGGTCGTGTTGTCCGTGGGCATGGAGCCTTCGCCTGGCACCCGCGAGTTGTCGAGGCTGCTCGGGATCAAGCAGAACAAGTACGGATTCATCGAGGCCGCAGGGGCGCCCCTCAACCCCGTCAGCACAGATCGGGAGGGCATCTTCGCCTGCGGCGCGGCACTTGGCCCCGCCGATCTCGAGGACACCGTGTCCTCGGCCGCCGGTGCCGCCATGAAGGCAGTCGGTTACCTGCGAGCGCGTGCCGCTACGACGGTGAGCTGAGGAGACAGACAGTGATCACCGGTCCCGTCGTGGACACGCCGAGCGCCCTCGAGTTCCAGAGGGAGATCCTCGAACGGATCAGCGAATCAGAGCTGCAGGCGATCGCCGCCGACCTGGACCTGAAGTGCGCCGGCCTACGGGACGCTCTGTCCGGTGATGCACGATCTTTGGACCGCGCGGCGCTACGTAAGGTGCTGCGCGCGCTGTTCGCGACCCGGCGGCGCGCCGACAACATCCTGGACTCACTCGGTCCCCAGTTGCTCGCGGATGCCATCGGCCGGCTCCTCGCGGACGACGAACCGGTGGCGGACAGGATCGACCGCTTCGACGCGACCCTGAGCGACCATGACGCCAACGGCTGGCTCGCGGGCGCGGGCTTCGATCTCCCCCTAGAGCTGCTGCACTTCACCGCGCCGGAGCGCTACTGGTTGTGGACGAGATGGATCTGGGATCCCCTTACGCGCACAGGGGCGTTGGCTTTGCTCACCGCCGATGACGTGGACCTGAGCTCGGGAACGACAAGGGGGGCGGTCTACCTCGGCGTCGGACGGGCAATGGCGATTGTCGACGAGACCGGCAGGGCCGCCCGCTTCATCGTCGCCAAGAGCGGCCTGTTCGGCGTGGATGTCCTGCTCGCCGCGGTGTACGGGGTCTATATGCACACGGTCCTCGAGATGCGGCTGACCCGGGAGTTCAACCGCGTGATCCCGCCGCTGCCCGATCTCATTCGCCGCCTGCTCGGCGTCTACCACCTGGGGGCCTAGGGACATGCCCGTCGGTGGCCGAAAGCTCGCACCAGTCGCGGTGGAGAAGGAAAGGGCAACGGTTGCCTCGACCATCTCGGGGCGCGAGGTGGAGCTTCCCGCGATGTGGAACCGGATGTTCGAGCCGCGGGTGCTCACCGACTACGGCCCGGATGGTTTCCTCGCCATTTCGGGACTGCCAGGTGGCGAGTCACTGGAATGGTGTTACGGCTGCGGGAAATGCGTGGCCGTCTGCCCGGTCGACATGGTGGGCGACTACGGCCCTCGCAAGATCCACCGCAAGGTCCAGACCGGTACCGACCTGTTTGCCGATACCGACCTTTGGCTCTGCACGACCTGCGGGAACTGTTTGCGTGTCTGCCCAAAGCAAGTCGACATGATCTCGATTATGCCGGCGGTCCGCGAAGTCGCCCTGACAAGCTCGGACGTGCCCGCCGAATTGCAGGAGGTTTTCGAAAAGACCTTCCGCTACGGCAACGCCTTCGGCCAGAACCGGCGGCGCCGGGCCCAATGGGCCGAGAGCGCCGGGGTTCCCGTGAGGATCCTGGCCAAGGACCCGCGTCCCGTCGACGTGCTGTTCTACGTGGAGGACTACTGGAGCTTCCACCCCCGTGGCCAGGACGCCGCCCGCGCGTTCGCGAGGGTGGCCTCGGCGCTCGGCATTGACTGGGCGATCCTCGGACCCGAGGAGAAGACGCTCGGTGATTCCCAGCGACTCGCCGGCGAGAAGGGCTTGTTCGAGGCGCTGATCGAGGACGCCACCGCGACCCTCGCGAAGTACGAGTTTGCCCGGATCGTGACACCCGACCCACACGGTTTCAATGCCATCGTCAATGAGTACCGCCCGCGCGGGCACGTCTTCGAGGCACTGCACTACACCCAGCTGCTCGCACCACTCGTCGGTCAGATCCCCTGGGCACGGGAGCTTGATCTACGGGTGACCTTTCACGACCCTTGCTATTTGGGACGGCAGAACGGGGAGTACGACGCTCCGCGGAGGCTGCTCGAGGCCATCCCGGGTGTGCAAATGGTCGAGATGGGCCGCTGCCGGGAGAACGCCTACTGCTGCGGCGGCGGCGGCGGGGGCATGTGGCTGGACGGTTTCGCACGGGACCACACGACCGAGCGGCTGTCGGAGCGTCGGGTCCGCGAGGCAGTCCAGACGGGAGCCGAGGTACTGGTTGTCTGTTGCCCCTACGAGGTGCCGAGGTTCGCCGACGCCGCCAAGTCGACCGGACACGAGGAGCTGCGGGTCTGCGACATCATCGAGTTGATCGACGAGGCGATGCAGAGCGGAGCTCCTGATGGCTGAGACGCTGCGCGTCATCGACTTCGGCCCCAGCTCACCGCTGCGATCCCAGACACTTTGGCATGCAATCGCCTACGGGGTATCAGCCGGCGCACCGGCGACCCTCTCGTTCACCCGTCCCGCCGCGCCGTACGTCTGCCTCGGCTACCACCGGGGACTTGACGAGTTGGACACTGACTACTGCCGCGAGAACGGGTTGACGATCCTGCGACGGATGGTTGGAGGCGGCCCGGTCTATCTCGACCCGGACCAGCTCTTCTTTCAGATCTGCCTGCCCGCCCGGGCAGTGCCGAGCGGCCGCTCGAATGCGTTGCGCATGCTCCTCGAGCCGGCCGTGGCGGCGTTCCGCGTGGGCGGGGTGCCCGCCGTGCTCGACGATGACCTGGAGATCTGCCTCGGCGATATCAAGATCTGTGGACACGGCGCCGGCCAGATCGAGCAGGCCGTCGTGGTCTGCGGCAACCTGATCGAGCGGTTCGACCATTTACGGGCGACGAGAGTCCTCGCTCTGTCCGACCCCGCCCAGCGGGACCAGACGCTCGCTTTGATGCGCCGTTTCGTCGCACCGGCCCCGGTCGACCCGGCCGTCTTCCAGGCGGCCATCGTCAGCGCGTTCTCGGAGGCATTTGGCTTTGACGCAATGTTCGGCGAGCTGACCGGGATCGAGCGCACGCAGCTGCGCGCCATCGACGAGCAGTTCACAAATGAAACGTGGCTGACCGGCCCCGGCCCGCGTCCGCCTGTAACGCACACCGGATTGCGTGCCCGCCAGGTCAAGGTGCGCGCGAGGATCTGGACTCTCGGCGCAAGCTTCGACGGTGCCCGGATCTCTGCCGGCGTCGTCCGCGGGACGATCGACCAGGTGCGAGTTCATGATCGTGGACTGAACGGGTCAACCCGCAAGGTTGAGCGCGCTCTTACCGGGATCCCGGTGGACTCCGTCGTCCCGGTGTTGGCCGGGTTCGGCGAGCCAGGGCGGCGACTGGCCAGCGCTTTCGCGACCGCCGACGGCGGGAAGCTGTGATGAGCAGCGAGGAGCGGGTGACCGTGGCGGGCTTCGTGCTCGCCCTCGACCGGTGCTACCAGTCCGACACCCACATGTGGGTTTCCCCGAACCAGCCGGGGCGGGTGAGGATCGGCATGGACGCGCTCGGCATCGAGACGAGCGGCACCCTGTCTGAGCTGTCCTTTGCAGAAGTTGGGACCGAGCTCATCGCCGGCCGGCCTTTCGGCCAGCTCGAGGCGGTGAAGTTCGTCGGTCCGCTCATAAGCCCGGTCTCTGGCCGCGTGGCTGCCACAAATGACGAGGTGGCCATGGACCCGGGCCTTGCCGAGCGGGACCCGTACGGAGCCGGTTGGTTGATCGAGGCCGAGCTCAAAGAGACCGGTACTGAGCTGTTGGGCCTGCTCGCCGACCGGGACGAGATCACGGCGTGGTTCGTCGCCAAGATCGCCGATTACAGATTGAAGGGTGTGATCGCCGAGTGACCACGGCGTACGCATCGGCGCTCCCGCTCCAGGCGCGACGGGCCAACTTCCCGGACGTGATGGACTTCTACGCACCTGGGCTCAAGCGCTGGCAGACCTCGGAATGGGTCCCTACGAGCCCCCGCCGGTTCCTACCGGTGTCGGTCACCGGCTCGGCTTGTGCCTTGTCCTGCGATCACTGCCAGGCAAAGGTCCTCGACGCAATGATCTCGGTTCGGGCTGGTCAGGACCTGTTCACACTCGCGGCAAGTCTGAAGGAGGAGGGGAGCGAGGGACTCCTGGTATCGGGTGGCTCCAACCGCGCCGGCGCCGTCCCCCTTCTGGCGCACCTGCGACACATCCCCCGGATCCGCGAGGAGCTCGGGATGAAGGTCATCGTCCATTCGGGTCTGGTCTCGCCCGAGCTCGCGGCCGGCTTGGCCGTATCGGGCGTGGACGCGGTAATGCTTGACGTCATAGGCGCTGACGAAACCCTGAGGGATGTCTACCATCTGGACCTCAGCGTGGTCGACGTCGAGCGCTCACTTCGCCTGTTGTCGGGCCATGGGCTACAGATCATCCCCCACATCGTTCTCGGCCTGCACTACGGCCGCTTTCTCGGCGAGCATCGGGCGCTCGAGATGGTGACCAGCTACCCGATCACGACGCTCGTCCTGGTGGCTCTGGTGCCGCTCGTCGGCACGCCTATGTCGCACGTGGCGCCACCGCCTGTTGCCGAGATCACTGAGTTCTTCGCCACCGCGCGTCTTGCCGCTCCGTCGACCACGATCAATCTCGGCTGTGCCCGCCCCCTCGGCACCGTCAAGCGCGAGCTCGACGAGGCGGCGATCGACCTCGGGTTGAACGGGATCGCCTACCCGGCTGACGGCACCATCGAATACGCAAGAGCGCGGGGACTGACGCCGAGACTGTTCGAGTGGTGTTGCTCGCTCACCTGGAGCGGGGCACAGGAAAGCGGCTTCGCCGCGGTACAGGTGAACCGATGAGCCAACCTTGGCGGCTCTTGGTCGAAGACGGCGTGGGTGCGGCCGAAGGCCTCGCGCTGGACGAAGCTCTGATGGCTCGCTACGCGCGAGAAGAACCGGAGCGAGCACCTACCCTTCGGCTCTACAGCTACCGCGACCACTGTGCCCTGGTCGGGCGTTACCAGAACATCGATGCCGAGATCGACCTCGCTGCCTGCCGGCGCACGGGTACCGACGTCAACCGCCGGCTCTCTGGCGGCGGTGCGATCGTCATGGGATCTGGCCAGCTCGGCGTCGCGTTCTTCGATCGGGTGCGGACCGCGGCGCGCCCGCGGGAGACCATCGCGGCGTTGTCGGCCGCCTTGGCGGCAGGCTTGGCCGAGTTTGGCATCACCGCGAGCTTTCGGGGCAAGAACGACCTCGAGGTCCGCGGCCGCAAGATCGCCGGCCTCGGACTGTACGTCGACCAGTCCGGTGCGATGCTCTTTCACGCGAGCGTTCTCGCGGACCTGGACGTCGCCTTCATGCTCCAGGTGCTGAAGATACCGGCGGCGAAGCTGGCCGACCGGGCTGCCCCTTCGGTGACTGAACGGCTGACGACGGTCTCGGCTGAAACCGGGGTCGCACATGACGCCACGACTCTTCGACCTGTCATCGCCGCCGGTTTCGCGGCCGCCTTCGGGATCGAGCTGCAGCTCGGGACACCTGAAGGGCCAGAGCAGGCTCTGGCCCAGGCACTGGAGGCCGACCGGTACAGATCGGAGTCCTGGCTGAACGAACGAGGTGCTGCCGAAGACAGTGGTGGAACGGCCTTGCTCAAGACACCGGCAGGCTTGGCGAGGATCTACCTGAGCACCCGTGGCGACCTGATCAAGAGCGCGATGGTGGTCGGGGACTTCAACGAGCTGCCGCCGTGCGTCGTTGCTATGGAGTCCGGTCTGCGCTGGCGGCGACTGGACCACGACGCCATCCTCGCCGTCGTCACGAGCTCTGGGGCCGCCGATGCCCTTGGCGTCGCACCAGAGCTCCTCGCCGGAGCCGTGATCGAGGCGGGCCGCGAGTCGCGCGAGCGGGACGTCGCTGAACCGATGCAGGTCCCGGACCCCGATTCTGGCCCCGGACCGGGCTGAAAGGAGGCACCTGGTGGTCACTGAGCTCCCGATGCGGCACGCGGCCGACCTTGGTACTCGGGAGAGCCCCGAGTACGTACGCGTCTCGATGGCGAGCGCGATCGCCTTGCGGATGCGCTCTGGCCGCTTCAGTCGCGACTTCGCATTCGGAGGCATCAACCTGCTGCTCAACTACGAGGAGGGATGTCGGTCAAGCTGCGGCTACTGCGGGCTCGCCCGCAGCCGTCCCGGCTCTTTCGAGGACAAGTCCTTTATCAGAGTTGAGTGGCCGCTCGTGCGGACCGATGAGCTCGTGGAAAGGATGGTCCGGTTCGAATCGAACCTGACCCGGGTCTGCATCTCGATGGTGACCCACGGCCGCGCCTACCGCGACACCTGCGACATCGCCCGTGCCATCACCGCAGCTGTAGGGACACCGGTATCGATCCTCGTCGCGCCACCAACGCTCAAGCGCGAAGGGCTAGAGAACCTCAGATCGATCGGCGTCGACATGATCGGGATCGGGCTCGACGCCGTCACCGAGGAGCTGTTCGGGGACATTCGCACACGGGTCCCTGCCGGGGGCCTCAAATGGGACAAGTACTGGCAAGTCGTCGCAGACGCCCGGGAGATATTCGGGCCCTGGAAGGTCAACGTGCATACCGTCGTAGGACTCGGCGAGTCCGACCACGACCTGGCCTCCTTGTTCGTCACACTTCGCGACCGACAAGTCTTCTCCTACCTGTTCTGCTTCAACCCGGAACCGGGCTCACGCATGGCCGCTCATCCCAAGCCGACCCTCATACGCTGGCGCAGGCTTCAGCTCGCCAGACATCTGATCGAGGCAGAAGGCTACGACCTGGAGAGATTCACCTTCGACAGCAAAGGCGCGATGGCCGGCGTGCACGCCGCTCGTCCGGCGATCGAAGAGGTCGTGACACAAGGAACGGCGTTCATGACCGACGGTTGTCCGGGCGAGAACGGGGAGCCCGGCTGCACGAGACCGTACGGCTCCTACCGCCCTGTCGAGGCGTTCCGGGACTACCCGTTTGCCCCCGCCACGAGTGATCTCGAGCAGATCCGCCAGCAGCTGCAGCTGAGCAGCCTGGTCCTGTGAACCTTGGAAAGGTGGCCTAGGGTGCGAATCGCGGTACCGGTGAAGGCTGTCCCCGACCTCGTCGAGGAGATCGAACTCACTTCTGACGGAACCAGTATTGACTCCGAGTATCTGACCTTCGTGCTCAACGAGTGGGACGCTCAGGCGCTCGAAGAGGCTCTGTTGCTCAAGGACGCCACAGGGGCAGAAGTAGTCGCCGTCGGCCTCGCCGATGACCCCGAGATCGAGCAGATCCTCTTTACGGCGCTCGCCAAGGGCGCGGACGCGGCAGTGAAGCTTGTCGGCACGGCAGTTACACGGTCGCTCGGACCGACGGGGACCACAATCGCGGATCGGGCCGCAATGCTTGCCGAGTATCTGACCGCCCAACCGGTGGACCTCGTGATCACCGGGGTGCAGGCTCCTGACGACCCGGACGGTCAGCTGCCGTCCCGGCTTGCCGCTCTGCTCGATCTGCCGCACGTGTCGGTGGTCGTGAGCGTCGAGACCACCGGAGGCTCGCTCACGGTTCGCCAGGAATTCGCCGCCGGCCGCTCCCAGGTCCTGCAGGTGCAAATGCC
>Ga0182021_10001852_pt1 | contig 24594 bp, 22 predicted proteins | sample 612E3MmetaG_FD_120493 | JGI IMG/M metagenome (GOLD analysis project Ga0182021, IMG submission 120493) | Permafrost microbial communities from Stordalen Mire, Sweden - 612E3M metaG (Illumina Assembly) | ecosystem: Environmental > Terrestrial > Soil > Wetlands > Permafrost | place: Sweden... | reverse complement strand
GTCACGCATGAGTGCGACGAGGCGCACGGCACCCCCTACCACACCCGCCTCAAGGACTACCTCGAGTGGGTTCAGGACACCAACGTCGTGGTCGAAGGCGCGATGACCGACGTCAAGGGCGACCGCAGCCTGCGCCCCGGCGATCAGCCCGACCCGGACATGTTCCTGCACGTGGTGGACAGGACCCCCGAGGGCATAGTGGTCCGCGGCGCCAAGGCGCACCAGACCGGCGCGCTCAACTCGCACGAGATACTGGTTATGCCGACCACCGCGATGCGCGAGGGCGAGGAGGAGTTCGCGGTCTCGTTCGCGGTCCCGGCTGACACCAGGGGCATAACCTTCGTCCTGGGCCGGCAGCCGTCCGACACGCGCAAGATGGAGGGAGGCCCGCTGGACGTGGGCAACCCCGGCTACGGCAGCCAGGAGGCGCTGGTCATCTTCGACGACGTGTTCGTCCCCAGCGAGCGCGTGTTCATGTGCGGCGAGACCGACCAGAGCGGTAAGGTCGTCGAGCGCTTCGCGTCCTTCCATCGCCAGAGCTACGGCGGCTGCAAGGTCGGCGTCGGCGACGTGCTGATCGGTGCGGCCGCCCTGGCCGCCGACATGAACGGCGTGCCCAAGGTCAGCCACATCAAAGACAAGCTGATCGAGATGACGCACCTGAACGAGACGCTGTTCTCGTGCGGCATCGCCTGCTCGGCCGAAGGCGTGAAGATGCCGGCCGGCAATTACCAGATCGACATGCTGCTGGCCAACGTCTGCAAGCAGAACGTCACTCGCTTCCCCTACGAGATCGCCCGCCTGGCCGAAGACATCGCCGGCGGCCTCATGGTCACCATGCCCTCAGCTCAGGATCTCTTCTCCGCCAAGACCGGCCCCTGGGTCGACAAGCTGCTGGCCGCCCAGTGCGACACGCCGACGCTCGACCGCATGCGCGTCATGCGCCTTGTCGAAAACCTCACCATCGGCGCGGCCGCCGTGGGCTATCGCACCGAGTCCATGCACGGCGCCGGCTCACCGCAGGCGCAGCGCATCATGATCGCGCGCCAGTCGAACATGGCCCACAAGAAGCAGCTCGCCAAGGATCTGGCCGGCGTCGGCAATCCCGCCGGGCCCCAGAAGGACAAGCTCCGTAAGCCAACCGCGGTCAAGTGACCGTCCCCGAGCCGAGGCTGCCGTAGCGGCCGTGCGCATCGTGTTCTGCGGAGGCTGCAACCCGGTGATCGACCGCGTCGCGCTGGCCGACGAGCTCAGAGCCGACCCCGAGCTCGCCGGGCGCGACGTCGAGATCGATATCTCGGGGTGCTCGCGGTCGTGCGCGGCCGATCAACTGCTCGTCTCGGCACGGCCCGACGTCGTGGTCGTCGCCGGCTGCCACCTCGACGGCATACCACTCGACCCCGGCGAGCTCGCGGCCGCCATAAGGCGCAAGCTCTCGACTCCGAAGGAGTGACGCACATGGACTGGAAGGCCGACTACGCCAGCAAGCTGGCGACCGCCGACGAAGCGCTCAAGGTCGTCAGATCGGGCGACCGGGTGGTCTTCGCCCACGCCTGCGGCGAGCCGCTCGAGCTGGTCGACGCGCTCGTGGCCCGGGCGCCCGAGCTGCGCGACGTCGAGATCGTCCACATGGTGGCGATGGGCCATGGCGAGTACGCCAAGCCCGAGTACGCCAAGAGCTTCTACCACAATTCGCTGTTCGTCGGGGCCAGCACGCGCGACGCGGTCGAAAGCGGTCGCGGCGACTACACGCCCGTCTTTTTCTCCGACATCCCGGGGCTGTTCACCGGCGGCTACCTGCCGCCCGACGTGGTGCTCGCCCAGGTCTCGCCACCCGACAAGCACGGCTGGTGCTCGTTCGGCATCTCGGTCGACTACACCAAGCCGGCCTGCGCGGTCGCCAAAACCGTCATCGCCCTGGTCAACCCCAACATGCCGCGCACCCACGGCGACGCCTTCATCCACGTGAGCGACATCGACATCGCCGTCGAAAGCGAGGCGCCGGTCATCGAGCTCCCGCCGCCGCGCATCGGGCCGGTCGAAGAGGCCATCGGCAAGCACATCGCCGGCCTCGTCGCGGACGGCTCGTGCCTGCAGCTCGGCATCGGCGGCATCCCCGACGCGGTGCTGCTGTTCCTGCACGAACGCAACGACCTGGGCATTCACACCGAGATGTTCAGCGAGGGCGTCGTCGACTTATACGAAGAAGGCGTCATCACCAACACCCGCAAGACGCTGCACCGCGACAAGATGGTGGCGAGTTTCCTCATGGGCACGCGCCGCCTGTACGACTTCGTCGACGACAACCCGGCCGTCAACATGTTCCCAGTGAACTACGTCAACGACCCGTATCTCATCGGCGAGAACGACGACGTGGTGGCCATCAACTCGGCCATCCAGGTCGACCTCATGGGCCAGGTCGTGGCCGACTCGGTCGGACCCGTGCAGTTCAGCGGCATCGGCGGCCAGGTCGACTTTGTGCGTGGCGCGGCCCGCAGCAAGGGCGGCAAGTCGATCATCGCTCTGCCGGCCACCGCCAAGCGCGGCGAGGTTTCGCGCATCGTCGCCCAGATTGGCGCCGGCGCGGCCGTGACCACCATGCGCGCCGACGTCGACTACGTCGTCACCGAGTTCGGCGTCGCCAAGCTCAAGGGCAGGACCCTGCGCGAACGGGCCTTCGCCCTGCTCGACATCGCCGACCCGAAGTTTCGCGACGAGATCGTGGCCGAGCTCAAGGCGCTCAAGGGCGCGAACTGGCTGGCCCGCCACGAACCGGCGCTCCGCAAGGCCTGAGCCGGAGCACCGCAGACGTCACCCGAGAGCGCTCCGCCGCCGCCGCGGCGCGGGGCGTGCAGGTCCCATAACGAAGGAGAGACCGACATGGACATGAAGATCCGAGTGCATCGCTCGCCGAAGTCGCTCATCACGGGCGTCGACGCGATCTCGCAGATCGGCGCCGAGGTGTCGAAGCTGCGGGCCGGCAAGGCGCTGATCATGACCGACCCCGGCGTGGCCGAGAGCGGCATGGTCGAGACCGTCGAACGGCCGCTGATCGACGCCGGCGTCGAGGTCGGCGTGTACAGCAAGTGCGTGCCCGAACCGCCCATGAGCAGTCTCGAAGAGGGCGTCAAGTTCTGCGAGAAGGGCGGCTACGACTGCATCATCGGCTTCGGCGGCGGCTCGGCCATCGACGTGGCCAAGATCACCTCGGTGCTGGTCGGCAGCGACGCCTCGGTCGAGTCGATGGTGGGCACCGACATGGTGCCCAAGAAGGGACTGCCGATCGTCGCCGTGCCCACCACGGCCGGCACCGGCTCCGAGGTCACGGCGATCGCCATCTTCGCCAACGAGAAGCTCAACACCAAGCAGGGCGTCGTCTCTGGCTTTCTCATCCCCAACATCGCTCTGGTCGACCCCATGCTGACCATCTCCTGCCCGCCCCACGTCACGGCGGCGTCGGGCATGGACGCCTTCATCCACTGCATCGAGGCCTACACCTCGGTCAACGCCACCATGCACACCGACCCGCTGGCCCGTGAGGGCATCGAGCTGATCTCCAAGAGCATCCGCACGGCCGTCTTCGACGGCAGCAACGTCGAGGCCCGGTTCGGCATGGCGATGGGCTCGCTGCTCGGCGGTCTCGCCTTTGCCAACGCCGGCGTCACCGCCGTGCACGCTCTGTCATACCCCATCGGCGGCACCTTCCACATCGCCCACGGCGTCGCCAACACGCTCATGCTGCCCTGGGTCATGGAGTACAACATGCTGGCCTGCCTCGACTACTTCTCCGAGATCGCCGTGGCGATGGGCGAGAACGTCACCGGCCTGTCGGCCCGCGACGCCGCCGCCCGCGCCGTCGAGGCAATGAAACAGCTGGCCGTCGACATCCAGGTGCCGCAGTACCTGTCCGACGTCGGCATCCCCGAGTCGGCGATCGAAGAGATGGCCGACAGCGCCATGACCCAGACGCGCCTCCTGGTCAACAACCCGCGGCGCCTGTCGCGCGACGACATCATCGCCATCTATCACAACGGCGCCGTGCGGCCCGGTTCCGAGCCGCTCGCGGTCGGAGGCAAGTCCAAGGCCGCCCCGAAGCCCAAGGCCAAGGCCGCCACGAAGTAGCGCGCCGCCTCGAGCTGTCCCTGCGCACAAAAGCGAGGGGGCGGGGGCGCGGCCTGTCGGCCGCGCCCCCGCCCCCTCGTCGTTTGCTAAAGTCACTGCGCGAAGGCCGGGCGCAAGAGCCGCCCTGAGCCCGTTCGCCCAATAGGCCGCCTGCCACCCGCCTCGTGTCCGGGTGGATCTAGCGCGTCGCAGAAGCCGGCGAGCCGGCCAGGAGGCGCTCGATGACCCCGGCCACGATATCGCCGGCCGCGGCGACGGCCTCGTCGTCGAGGTCGAGATGCGTCACGAAGCGCACCGACCAGGGCGCCTCGTCGAGGGCCAGCACGCCCTGGGCGCCGAGCAGCTCGACGACCCTGGCCGCCGGCTGGCCGACGCCGTGGGTGTCGGCGAAGACCATGTTGGTCTGCAGCTTGCCTTCGTCGACGGCAAGGCCCGGCACGCGCGCCAGGCGCTCGCCGAGGGCCCGGGCGCGGCGATGGTCGTCGGCCAGGCGCGCCACGTTGTGCTCGAGGGCATACAGGCCGCCGGCGGCGATGATGCCCGCCTGCCGCATGCCGCCGCCGAAGAGCTTGCGCGCGCGCTGCGCCCGGGCGATCAGCGCGCCGCTGCCCAGCAGCACCGAGCCGACCGGAGCACCCAGCCCCTTCGACAGACAGACGCTGACCGAGTCGTACGGCGCCACGATGTCGGGCAGCGTCACGCCCGAGGCCACGGCGGCGTTGCAGATGCGGGCGCCGTCCAGGTGCAGGATCATGCCGTGGCGGTCGCAGAAGGCGCGCAGCTCGCGGATCTTGGCGAGCGGGTACACGACGCCGCCGCAGTAGTTGTGGGTGTTCTCGACGGCCACCAGGGTCGTGCGCGGGTGGTGCGCGTCGTCGTCTATGTGGAAGTAGTGTTCGAGCAGCTCGAGGTCGAGCGTGCCGTCGTCGGAGTCGAAGGTCCGCGTTTGCAGGCCCGACAGCACGGCCGCTCCGGCCTGCTCGTTTTCGACGATGTGGGCCTTGGCGTGCAGGAAGATCTCGTCGCCGGGCGTGGTCTGGGCGTGCAGGGCGACCTGGTTGCTCATGGTGCCCGACGGTACGTAGAGACCGGCCTCTTTGCCGAACAGCCCGGCGGCGTACTCCTGCAGGCGGATGACGGTCGGGTCGTCGCCCAGAACGTCGTCGCCGACCTCGGCAGCGGCCATGGCGCGCCGCATCTCAGGCGACGGCCGCGTCACGGTGTCGCTGCGCAGATCGATCATCCGTGCTGGTTCACTCATCGCTCGTCCTTCCGTGGTCGGCTGCCACCTGGCAGGAACCTCATCATATGTCACTATCGCCCTGACCCTGCGGCAGCCTGTGACGATGTTCGTTCACACGCCGTCCCGCCGCGCCGGCCCGCCGCGCCCAGCTCACGAGCCCGTTGACGAACACGATCGAGAGCAGTCCGCCGAACAGCAGCGCCCGGCGGCCGAGCGGCATCGGCGTCCAGTAGTTGGCGATCTGGGCGTCGACCTCGGCCCCGAGGTGAAAGTCCCTGGGCCAGTGGAACATGTAGTGGCCGTGCTCGCGCACCGCGATCTGCACGCCGGAGTTCTCGAGCGCGGTCGCCTGGTGGCCCGGGTAGTCGACCCAGATGTGATCGAACGACATGCGCAGCGCATAAGGGATGTGCTTGTAGGCGAGGATGCTCGCCAGCACGACGGCCCGGCTTTCACAGTCGCCGCGCCCCTGGGCGAGCGCCTCGCGCGTGGTCGGGAAGTACCACGGCACCCCCGCCGACTGCCAGTCATAGGCGTAGGGCATGATACGCGTGAGCACGGCCTGTTCGATAAGGCGGGGATCGTTGGGCAGGGTGCGGGCCAGCGGCGCCACGACCTGCGGGTCGATGGCCGGATGCCTGATGTGCTCGATGCTGCGCACCAGCACGAGCGGGTTCGGGTAGAGCACGAAAAAGAAAAAGACGAGCGCCGCCAGCAGGCGCAGCTTGCGCGAGATCCTCATGTCGACAGTGTACCCGCGCGATCGGCAGGACGCGCTCCGCCGGGACGCACCGCCCCCTACGCGCTCCGGCAAGCCGCACCGATCGGGTCGCGTCGCGGCAAGCCGCACCGATCCCTACGCGTCACGGCGAGCCGCCCACCGGGCAGGCCCGCCGGGACGGCTCACAGATGCGACGTGAGCCAGTGCCAGCCGCGATGGAACTGGTACCCGATCCTGCCGAACAGCCCCACCTTGCCATACGACGCGGCCGCGAGCAGTCGCACGGTCCCGACCGGTTGACCGTCGGCCCACACGCGAGCCGTGCCGAGCGTCTGGCCCTGGCGCACCGGCAACCCCACCGCGGCCGGCGCCGTGATCTTTGTCGTGAGCTTCGCTCCGCGGCGCAGCGAGGCGGCCACCGGCCCGGCCGTGACCAGGGACAGCTTGCCGTCGTGGTAGGGCACCGTGGCCTGGGCCAGCGTCTGCCCCGCCGGCCAGACCGTCTGCACCGCGTACTGGCTGGCCGACCAGTGGAACAGCTTGACGACGTCGGCCAGGCGGTGGGCGTCGTCGGGCTCGCCGAGCAGCGTCACCAGAATGTGATGGCCGCGCCACAGGCCGGCCGCCGCGATGCAGTAGCCGGCGGGGTCGGTCCAGCCCGTCTTTACGCCGTAGGCCCACGGGTAGTCCTCGAGCAGCTCGTTGTGGCTGACGAGCACCCGGCGGTAGGGGTGGTGCGCCCAGGGGATGGTCGCCGTGTAGTGGCTGACATAGCCGGCGAAACGCGGGTCGCGCATGGCGATGCGCGCCAGATGAGTGAGGTCGAGGGCGCTCGTGTAGTGACCCGGCGCGTCGAGGCCGTGCGGATTCTGGTAGTGAGTGTTGGTCAGGCCGAGCTCGCGAGCCTTGGCGTTCATGAGCGCGACGAACTTTACCTGGCTGCCGGCCACCGCGTCGGCCAGGTCGGCCGCGGCGTCGTTGGCGCTCTGGATGAGCAGCGCCTCGAGGAGCTGGTTCACCGTGAGCTTCTCGCCTTTTTGCAGGTAGATCTCGTCCTGCCCCACGCCGACCGCGTCGCGCCGCGCCGTCACCAGCGTGGCGAGGTTATGAAAATGCTCGAGCACGAGCAGCCCGGTCATGATCTTTGTCGTCGAAGCCATGGGCAGACGCTCGCCGTCGTTGTACTGGGCGAGCACGACGCCGGTCATCTGGTCCATGACGACGTAGGCCTTGGCGGTGACCGGTGGCGCTGGCGGCGGGGCGGCCGCTGCCGCCGGCAGCGGCCGCCCCGCCGCCAGCGCCACCAGGGTGACGAGCGCCGCCACGAAGGCCAGCGCCGGCGGACAGCGACGTGAGGTTGTACGGAGGGAACTGCTCATGCTGCCTGTTAGTGTATACTCCCCGGCCATGCAGACGAACGCGCGCCCCGCGCTGCTCCAGCGCATCGGCCGGCTCCTGCGCGCCAAGGAATTCCTGGTCTTCTTCGCCATCGGCCTCGGCGTGCTCGACTTCGGCGCTCCTTTGGCGACGGGCTGGCTGTTTCGGCACCGCTCCCTGGCGACGCTGCTCCACACCAACAACAGCGTCGCCGGCGACGCGGTCGCCGGCCGCGGCTGGGGCGTGATCGCGGTCGCTGTCGCCTACCTGCTCGTGTCGGCCTTCTTCACCGCCGGCTACCTGCGCTCGCTGCTCGGCCGGCTGCACTGGGGCCCGCGCGACGCCCGGCAGTTCTCGAGGCTCTTCGCACTGCTGGCGCTGGTCGCCGCGGTCTCGTGGGGGATCGGCGCGCTGCAGGGCGCGATGGGCGACCGTCTGGGCGCGACGGGGTTGCTCCTGCTCGTGTTTGCCGTCCAGACGATCGTCTACGTGCCGCTGCTCTACGCCGAATACGCGATCGTGGCCAGCAACGTCGGCGTCGTAGCCGCGCTCGTGCGCTCCGTGCGCACCTTCGCCGCCAACGCCTTCGTCTCGCTGCTCGTCCTGTTCTGCCTCTTCGAGGTCTCCCTGATCCTCTGGCAGCTGCTGCCCGGCGATGCCGGCAGCGCGGCCGACCTGGGTCCCACCGTCCTCATACACGTGCTAGTCTGGGGCAGCATCAGCTTTCTCGCCGACGTGGTGCTGCTGAGCGTGTACATCGACTCGATCGAGCGGGGAACACTGCCCCCGAACTGACGATGAAGGACGGCATGTAGCCATGGCACTCACCAGACAGTCGACCGAGCTGGAGCGTGGCGTCGAGCGCCAGATCGTCTTGCAGGTCGGCCCGCTCGTCGGGCTCGACGTCCGCCCCAGCCGCCTGTTCGTGTGGTACGGCAGCCAGCGCACCGGTACGGAGCGCATCGTCTCGCTCGACCGCGCGCCGCGCGTGCTGCGCCAGGCGCGGCCGCGGCACTACCTGCAGCTCCCCGGCGTCGAGGTGTCCTACCTGGGCAACCCCGCGGTCACCCTGGCCCTCGCCTCGGGCGCCTGGTACCGGCGGCTGCGCGACGCGATGGTGGGCCCGCCGGGCTGAGCGGCGGCCCGGAGCGCCGCCGCGCCCCTCCTACTCCCACTCGATGGTGCTCGGCGGCTTGCTCGAGACGTCGTAGACGACGCGGTTGACCTCGGGCACCTCGTTGATGATCCGCGAGGAGACTGTTTCGAGCAGCTCGTAGGGCAGGCGCGCCCAGTCGGCCGTCATGGCGTCGTCGCTGCGCACGGCGCGGATGGCTATGGGGTAGGCGTAGGTGCGCTCGTCGCCCTGCACACCGACCGAGCGGATCACCGGCAGGATGGCAAAGCACTGCCACAGCTCACGGTAGAGGCCGGCGTTCTTGACCTCTTCCTGCAGAATGGCGTCGGCGCGCTGCAGAATGTCGACCCGCTCGGCGGTGACCTCGCCGATGATGCGGATGCCCAGGCCCGGGCCCGGGAAGGGCTGGCGCCAGACGATGCGCTCGGGCAGGCCGAGCTGCTCGCCGACGGCCCGCACCTCGTCTTTGAACAGCAGGCGCAGCGGCTCGACCAGCTCGAAGCCCATCTTCTCGGGCAGCCCGCCGACGTTGTGGTGGCTCTTGATCTTGGCGGCCTGGCGGGTGCCGCTCTCGATCACGTCGCTGTAGAGGGTGCCCTGCACAAGGAACTTCGCGTCGGTGAGCTTGCGCGACTCCTCTTCGAAGCAGCGGATGAACTCTTCGCCGATGATCTTGCGCTTGCGCTCCGGGTCGGTGACCCCCACGAGCCTGTCGAGGAACCGGCGCCGGGCGTCGACCGCGATCAGCGGAATCTTGAGGTGTTCGGTGAACATCTCGACGACGTGCTCGGCCTCGCTTTCGCGCATCATGCCCTGGTCGATGAACACGCAGACGAGGCGGTCGCCGATCGCCTTGTGGACCAGCACGGCGGCCACGGTAGAATCGACGCCGCCCGACAGCCCCAGCACGGCCCTGTCGTGCGGTCCGACCTGGGCGCGGATGCGGGCCACCTGCTCCTCGATGATCGAGGCGGGTGTCCAGGTGGGGCCGCAGCCACAGGCCTGGTAGAGAAAGTTGCCCAGTACGTCCATGCCGCGCGGCGTATGGACGACCTCGGGGTGGAACTGCACGGCGAACAGGCCGCGGGCGCGGTCCTCCATGGCGGCGATCGGCGCCCCGTCGCTGCGGGCCAGTGTGACGAAGCCGTCGGGAGGGGCGGTGATGCAGTCGCGGTGGCTCATCCAGCACTGCTCGGTGTCGTCGAGCCCCGCCAGCATCGTGCCGTGCTCCGCGACACACAACCGCGTCTTGCCGAACTCGCTGGCGCCGGTGCGCGTGACGGTGCCGCCCAGCTCGAGGGCCATGAGCTGGGCGCCGTAGCAGATACCCAGCACCGGCACGCCCAGGTCGAAGAGCGCCGGGTCGGGGCGCGGCGCGTCGTCGACGTACACGCTCATGGGGCCGCCCGAGAGGATCAGGCCGCGCGGGCGGCGCGCCCGGATCTCGTCGAGCGGCGTGTCGAACGGGATGAGCTGCGAGTAGACGTGGCACTCGCGCACGCGGCGGGCGATGAGCTGGCCGTACTGGGCCCCGAAGTCGAGCACGAGGACCGTGTCGTAACCGGCCGCCTCGTCGATGTGCGCCGGGGTCTCGTGGGGACGATGCTCGGAAGCGGTCGCGTCGGTCACGCTGTCATCCTTCTTGTCGCGGCTGGCGGTCGCTGCAGTCGTTTCCGGGGCGGGGCCGCGGTCACCCCATCCCCACGTCCTGCTCCTTCTGCAGCTTCTTGCCCTCGGTCATGAGCGCGGGCGCGACCATGACCTCGGCCTTCTGGAACGACTGGATGGTGTCGTAACCGCAGGTCGCCATGCTTGTGCGCAGCGCTCCGAAGAGGTTGAGGGTGCCGTCGTTTTCGTGCGCGGGTCCGGCGAGGATCTCTTTGAGGGTGCCTTTGACGCCGGCCTTGACGCGCGTGCCGCGCGGCAGCTCGGGGTGGAACGTGGCCATGCCCCAGTGGTAGCCGCGGCCCGGCGCTTCGCTGGCCGCCGCCAGCGGCGAGCCGATCATCACGGCGTCGGCGCCCAGGGCGACGGCCTTGGAGATGTCGCCGCCGGTGCGCATGCCGCCGTCGGCGATGACGTTGCAGTAGGTGCCCGTCTCGAGCAGGTGCTGAATGCGGGCGGCGGCGGCGTCGGCGATGGCCGTCGCCTGCGGCACGCCGATGCCCAGCACGCCGCGCGTGGTGCAGGCGTGACCCGGGCCGACGCCGACCAGCACGCCGATCGCGCCGGTACGCATGAGGTGCAGCGTGGTCGCATACGAGGCGACGCCGCCCACGATCACGGGCACGGGGCAGTCGGCGATGAACTCCTTGATGTTGAGCGGCGTGACCTTGCTCGAGACGTGTTCGGCCGAGATGACGGTGCCCTGGATGACGAGCACGTCGAGGCCGGCGTCGAGCGCGATCTGGTAGTACTGCTCGACGCGCTGCGGAGTGAGCGAGGCGGCCGCCAGAACGCCGCCGTCCTTGATCTCCTTGATGCGCCGGGCGACGAGCTCGTCTTTGATGGGCTCCCGGTAGATGTCCTGCATGGTACGGGTCGCCGTTTCTTTGGGCAGCGCGGCGATGCGGTCGAGCTGCTCGGCGGCGTTGTCGTAGCGGGTCTGCACGCCCTCGAGGTTCAGCACGGCGAGGCCGCCGAGCTTGCCCATGGCGATCGCAAAGGCCGGGTCGACGACGCCGTCCATGGCCGACGCGAGACACGGCAGCGGCAGCGTGAACGGACCCAGCTTCCAGCTGATGTCGACGTCTTCGGCGTCGCGGGTCCGCCGGCTGGGGACGATCGCGATGTCGTCGAAGCCGTACGCCCGGCGGCCTTTCTTACCCCGCCCGATCTCTACTTCCATGCCCGCCTCCGTCTAGGGGTTGGGGTTCGCCCGGGTAAACGAAAGGCCCGCGCGCCTGATGGCGGCGAGGCCTGAGAAAAGTGTCGATGCTCTGCGTGGCGTCCGGGTCTGTCGCACCTTGGCAGCGATGCTACCACCGCGGCGCGCGGCGGTTCAAGGAAATCCGGCGGAGCCGACTCGACGGCGTTGCCCGCCCGCAGGCAGGCGGATCGCCGGCGGCCGCCGCGGGGCGGACCGTCAGGCGGTGGCGACGACGCGGATCTCGTCGACCGTCGTGGTGGCCAGCAGGGCGTCGACTTCGTCGGGGTCGAGCACGCCGGCGCCGTACTGCTGCGTGTTGGCGGCCCCGCAGGCAAGGCCGTAGCGCAGGGAATCGCCGGGATCTGAGTGTGAGAACTGGCCGGCGACGAAGCCGGCCAGGAACGCGTCGCCCGAGCCCACCGTGCTGACCACGCTCTCGACGAGCGGGATGCGGGCGTGGTAGACGCGCTGGCGGCGGCCGTGGTGCAGCCGCGCATAACAGCCGTCGGGGGTCTTGATGATGACGTTGTGGGCGCCGAGCTGGCAGATGAGGCCGGTCGCTTCGATGATGTCCTGTTCGTCGTGGAACTCGTGGCCCACGAGGTCCTCGGCTTCGCGCAGGTTGGGCGTGACGAAGCCGGGATGGGCGCGCACGCCGTGGCGCAGGGGGTCTCCGGAGCCGTCGAGGATGGTGTGGCAGCGCGTGCGGCTGATACGCCGCAGGATCTCGGCATAGAAATCGTCGGGCACCTTGCGGGGCAGCGAGCCGCAGATGATCACATAGTGGGCGCCCTTGGCGAGGTAGTCGATCTTGTCGAGGAACGCCAGGCGCTCCTGCTCGGTGACCACCGGACCCCACTCGTTGATCTCGGTCTGGCTCAGGCCGGTCGGGTCGATGACCGCGGTGGAGGTACGGGACTCCCCGGCGATGCGCACGAAGTCGTTCAGGATTCCCTCGCGCGAGAGCCCCTCGACGATCTGCTGCCCAGTGCGTCCGCCGACCAGGCCGCTGGCGACCACCGGCTGGCCGAGGGTCTTCAGGGCGCGCGCCACGTTGACGCCCTTGCCGCCGGGCAGGGTGAGGCTCTGGCTGGCCCGATGGCGAAACCCCGGGACGAAGTTCGGGACGGTGAGGGTCTTGTCGATCGCGGCGTTGGCCGTGAGAGTGATGATCATCTTGTGCGCCGGTCCTTGGGCGGTCTGGGCCCTTACATGGACATGCCCGGCACCTGGCCGAGCGGCTCTTGAGTATAGCACCTCCTTGACACTCCGAGTCTGGCGGGCGTACGTTTCGCTGCGCATCACTGCGGCACATTCCTCGTTAGGTGAGGCTCCAGCACAGATAGAGGCCGTTGCCCGGAAACGTCCAGAGACGCCAACGGGTAGAACAGGTATCACCGGACCCAAGGTCCTACCCGAAACGGCTGAGACATCACGTCTCTACGGTGTGCTGTGCCAAAGCTCTTGGACGAGTGAGGAGCGCCCACTTCGCTGTCGCTCGCCCGGGGGTCCTGGTTTGCGGGGAGCGGTTCCCGGCCTGCCGGCCGGGACCCCGCCGCGCGGACTGTAGCGAAGGAGGTGAGCGATGTTCTACCTGAGCAAGCTGCTCGGCGATACCGTGCGCGACGTCGAGGGCAAGATCGCCGGCACCCTGCAGGACGTGGTCGTCAGCACGCGGCAAAAGTACCCGCGCGTGACCACCCTCGTCCTCAAGCGCGGCAACCGCCGGCTGGCGGCGCCCTGGGACACGGTGGCGAGCCTCGAAGAGTCGGGCGTGCTGCTGCGCGTCGCCGCCGGTTCGCTTGCCGACCACACGCCCCAGGCACACGAGCTCTACCTCTCCGGCCAGGTGCTCGACCGCCAGATCGTCGACACCGACGGCCGCAAGATGATCCGCGTGAACGACATTCAGCTCACACGCTCGGGGGCGTCGCTGCGCGTGGTGGCCGTCGACGTCTCGAGTGGGGCCATCATGCGGCGCATCGGCCTCGCGCGCGTGACAACGAGGCTCTCCAAGAACCCCAAGCCGCGCCTGATCGACTGGAGCGCCGTCGACCTGCAGGCGAGCGACTCAGAGGCCGTGCGCCTGTCGGTGCCGCGCCGCGACCTGTCGCTGCTGCACCCCGCCGACATCGCCGAGATCGCCCACGAGCTCACCCCCGAGGAGCGCGCAGCGGTCTTCGAGGCCCTCGAAGACGAGGTCGCCGCCGACACCCTCGAAGAGATGCATCCGGCCTATCAGGCCTCACTGCTCAGCGAGCTGCCCGACGAAAAGGCGGCCGACCTGCTCGAAGACGTCTCGCCCGACGACGCCGCCGACCTCCTCGCCGACCTGCCCAAGCGACGCGCCTCGCGCCTGCTCGCGCTCATGGACCGCGAGAAGGCGGCCGAGATCCGCGAGCTGCTCACCTACCCCGAGAACTCGGCCGGCGGCATCATGACCACCGCCTTCGCCGTCGTGCCGCCCGAGGTCACGGCCGCCGAGGCCATCGAGCTGCTGCGCGACCAGGAGCCCGAGGTCGAGACCGTCTACTACGTCTATGTGACCGACAAGCGCGAACGACTGCTCGGCGTGATCTCGCTGCGCGACCTGCTCACGGTGCCCGGCAACCGCCGCGTGCGCGACTTCATGACCGCCGAGCCGATCTCGGTGAACCTCGCCGCCGGCGAGGAGGAGGTCACCCAGACGATCGCCAAATACAACCTGCTCGCCTTGCCCGTCGTCGACCCCGCCGGCGTCGTCCACGGGATCGTGACGATCGACGACGCCATCGATCTCGTGCTGCCCCTGGCCTGGAAGAAACGATTGCCGCGCATCTTTCGGTGACGAGGTAGAAAATGGCCCCCTCGCCGGAGACACGCAAGCGGCCGCGCCTGGGCCGCATCGGTCGCACCCGCCTGCTGATCTTCCTTTCGATCATGGGGCCGGGCCTGATCACGGCCAACTCCGACAACGACGCCGGCGGCATCACGACGTGGTCGGTCGTCGGCGCCCACTACGGCTACCAGCTCCTGTGGGTGCTGCTGCTCATCACGCCCATCCTGGCCGTCACCCAGGAGATGGGGGCGCGCATGGGGGTGGTCACCGGCAAGGGCCTGGCGGCGCTTATCCGCGAGCGCTTCAGCCTGAAGATCACGGCCTTCGCCATGCTGGCCATGCTGATCGCCAACCTCGGCACGACGATCGCCGAGTTCTCGGGCGTGGGGGCGGCGTTCAGCCTTGCCCACATTCCGCCCTGGGCCTGCGTGCCGCCGGTCGCCCTGGGCGTGTGGCTGCTGATCACCCGCGGCTCCTACAAGCGCGTCGAGCGCGTCTTTCTGTTCTTCTCGGCGCTCTATGTCACGTACATCATCGCCGGGTTCCTGGCGCGCCCCGACTGGCACGCCGCGGCCCGCAACACAGTGGTGCCCAGCATCACCCCGACGAGCATCTGGCTGCTCACGGTGATCGCCGCGATCGGCACCACGATCACCCCCTGGGGGCAGTTCTTCATTCAGGCGACGATCGTCGACAAGAAGGTCTCGATCAAAAAGTACGCCTACACCAGGGCCGAGGTCTTCCTGGGGGCCGTGATGACCGACGGCGTCGACTTCTTCATCGTCATCGCCTGCGCCGCCACGCTCTACAAGCACGGCATCCTGGTCAACTCGGCCCAGGACGCCGCCAAGGCGCTGCAGCCGCTCGCCGGCCGGGCGGCCGAGCTGCTGTTCGGCTTCGGCCTGCTCAACGTGTCGATCCTCGCCGCCGGCATACTGCCGCTGGCCACCGCCTATGCCATCTGCGAGGCCTTCGGCTTTGAGGCGGGGCTCGACCAGAAGTTCTCAGACGCTCCCATCTTCAACGGCCTGCTGACGTTCTTTGTGTTCGTGCCGGCGGCGGTGGCCGTCATTCCCCACCTGCCGCTCGTCAAGGTCATGCTCTTGAGCCAGGACGTCAACGGCATCCTGCTGCCCATCATCCTCATCTACGTTCTCAAGATCATCAACGACAAGTCAGTGATGGGCGACCACGTCAACGGGCCCGTCTACAACACGCTGGCCTGGGCGTTTTCGGCGGGGCTGATCGCACTGACGGTCGTACTGGTGGCCTCTACCCTGCCGCTCGGACTCAAGCTCTAGCGGCCTTCCGCCCTGCGAAGCTGTGGCGGCCTGCGCCCTGCCGCTCGGGCTGAAGCTCCAGGCGGGCGTCGCCGCCCTTCGCGCGGGCGACCTTACGACTCGTCCCGACGCTCGTGGGAACCCGGCTCGATGTGCACGAGCACTTCGGTGTGGGGCAGCCGCTCGGCGATGTCGTTCTCGATGTGCTCGGCGATCTGATGGGCGGCCGCCACGGTCATGTCGCTCGGCACCGTGATGTGAAGATCGATGAGGTGCTTGGCGCCGGCCTGGCGGGCGCGCAGCTTGTGGTAGCCGATGATCAGCTCGCCACGGTGCTCGGCGACGGTCGCCCGCACGACGGCGAGCTCGTCATCGGGCAGGGCCTCGTCGAGCAGCACGCGAGTCGAGGAGCTGACGATCCGCCAGGCGGTCCACATGATGAGGACGGCCACCACGATGGCCAGCACGGGGTCGAAGAACGTGCGGCCCGTCACCTCGATCAGGACGAGGCCGGCGGTCACCGACAGCGACGTGTAGACGTCGGTCAGGTGATTGGCGGCGTCGGCCCGCAAGGCGGGCGAGTCGGTGCGTCGGGCCGCGGCGGAGAGGTACGCGGTGAGACCGATGTTGACCGCCGCCGAGACGAGCATCACGGCGATGGCGAGCGGTATGTGGTCGAGTGTCTCGCCCGAGATCAGATGCTGCACGGCCTCGACCACGATCGCCACGCCGGCCGCGAAGATGATCCCGCCTTCGATAACGCCGGAGAGGTTCTCGACCTTCTCGTGTCCGTAGAGGTGCCGGCGATCGGCCGGACGCGCCGCTTGGCGCACCGACACGAGGGCGATCACGGCGGCCACCAGATCGGTGGCCGAGTGAACCGCCTCGGAGATGATGCCGATCGAGCCCGAGATCACACCCACGACGAGCTTGAAGGCGATCAGCACGCCGTTGGCCGCGATTGACACCCACGCGGCGCGCGCCTTCAGCCTGTCGTCTTCGGCTCTGTCGTGTTCGACTCTCATGGAGCCCCGATCCCCCTCCGCCACGGCTACGGCCGGTCGTCGTCCCTGGGGTCGTGCGAACGCGGCTCGACGTGCACCAGCGTATCGCTGTTGGGCAGCAGCTCGGCGATGTCGGCCGAGATGTGCTCGGCGACGTCGTGGGCCTGGGCGACGGTCATGTCGTCGGGCACGGTGACGTGCAGGTCGATGTGACGCTTGCTGCCGGCCCGGCGCGAGCGCAGCCGGTGGTAGCCGACGATGAGCTGGCCGCGGTGCTCCGCCACCTTCTCGCCGATCAGCTCGAGCTCGTCGTCGGGGAGGGCTTCGTCTAAGAGTACCCGCGTCGAGCGATCGATCAGCCGCCAGCCCGTCCACATGATGAGCACGGCGACGCAGATGGCAAGCACGGGATCGAAGAGCTCGAGGCCCGTGACCTTCACCAGGACGAGGCCGGCGGCGATGCCGGCGGACGTATAGACGTCGGTCAGCAGGTGCGCGGCGTCGGCCTCGAGAGCCGCCGAGTCGGTACGACGGGCGATCGGGTAGAGGTAGCCGCGCGAGACCGCCAGGTTCGTCGCGGCCGAGGCCAGCATGACGGCGATACCCAGCTCGACGTGCTCGAGGTGCACACCGTCGATCAGCTTCGTGACCGCCTCGTACACGATGACGATGGCGGCCCCGAAGATGAGCAGCCCCTCGATCACACCGGAGACGTTCTCGACCTTCTCGTGCCCGTAGCGATGGGAGGGATCGGGCGGACGAGCGGCCCGGCGGACCGACACGAGCGCGATGATCGAGGCGATGAGGTCGGAGCCGGAGTGCAGGGCTTCGGAGATGATGCCGATCGAACCCGAGAGGATGCCGACGACGAGCTTGAAGACGATCAGGGTCGCGTTCGAGGCGATCGAGATCCAGGCGGCGCGCGCCTTGAGGGCGTGGTTGTGCACGTCGGAGGCGGCCGGCAGGCCCTTGCGGCGACTCACCGGAACCCCTACGCGGAAGCCGCCAGGCGCGCGAGCAGCGCCCGCGCCGCCCGCGCGCGATGGCTCTGGGCGTTCTTGTCGGACTCGGTCATCTCGGCGACGGCGAAACTCAGACCCGTCGGCACGAACAGCGGGTCGTAACCGAACCCGGCAGCGCCGCGCGGCGCGGCGGCGATGGCGCCCGGCCACTCGCCGCGCACGGCCTGCGCTGCGACGGCCCCGTCGGGCACGAAGGCGATCACGCAGACGAAGCGGGCGGCGCGATCGTGCTCGCCGGGGAGCGCGTTCAGCTCGGTGAGCAGCCGGGCGTTGTTGGCGACGTCGTCACCCTCGTGGCCGGCATAGCGCGCCGAGATCACGCCCGGCGCGCCGCCCAGGGCCGCGACCTCGATGCCGGAGTCGTCGGCGATGACGATGGCGCCCGGGGCGACGACCGGTGAGACGGCGGCAGGCGAAACGGCACCGGCAGGCGGGGCGGCAGCGGCAGGCGAAACGGCACCGGCAGGCGGGGCGGCGGACCGCCCGGCGCCACGGCTGAGCGCGCGGGCCAGGGCTTCGGCCTTGGCCCGCGCGTTGGCCTCGAACGAGGTCACACCCTCGGGCGGCAGTTCGATACCGTCGGGCATGGGGGCGACGTCGTGCGGCGCCAGGATCGCCCGGTACTCGGCGAGCTTGTGGGCGTTGCGGCTGGCCAGGACGAAGCGCATCAGCGGGCGGTCCCCTCGGCGGAGTCGGTGCGCGGCGCGGCGCCCGTGTCGCCGGCGATGGTCGCCTGCTGCACGGCGGCGATGCTGGCTACGCCGCCGGCGGCCAGATCGAGCAGCCGGTCGAGCATCTCACGCGGGAACGGCTCGCCCTCGGCGGTGGCCTGCACCTCGACGAGACGGCCCTCGCCGGTCATGACGACGTTCATGTCGAGCGACGCCGCCGCGTCTTCTTCGTATTCGAGGTCGAGCCGCGGCTCGCCGTCGACCACCCCGACCGAGACCGCGGCCACGTCTTCGAACAGCGGCAGCTGCGTCCAGCGGGCGCCGACGCGCAGCTTTTCGAGAGCGATCACGAGCGCCACGTAGGCGCCCGACACGGCCGCCGTGCGCGTGCCGCCGTCGGCCTGCAGCACGTCGCAGTCGATGTAGAGGGTGCGCTCGCCGATCGAACCGAGGTCGACCACCGCCCGCAGGCTGCGGCCGATGAGCCGCTGGATCTCCTGGGTGCGGCCGGCCTGCTTACCGCGCACCGCCTCGCGCGGGGTGCGGTCGGCGGTCGCGGCCGGCAGCATGCTGTACTCGGCGGTCAGCCAGCCCGAGCCGCTGCCGCGCCGCCAGCCGGGCACGCCGTCGACCGACTTGGCCGTGCACAGCACATGGGTGTCGCCGAGACGCACGAGCACGGAGCCGTCGGCGAACTTCGCGACGTCGCGCTCCATGGTCAGGGGCCGCAGCTCATCGGGTCGTCTGCCGAGTCTCACGTCGGTCACCTCTCATCTTGTCTGGATATCGCCCGCACGTCGGGCCGCGGCCGGCCGGGAAGGCCGAGCAGCGCGCCGTGCCTGCGGATCAGGCTGAGCACCAGCAGCCCGCCGGTGAACAGCACGACGGCCTCGCCGAGCGCCACCAGGCCGACGCTGGGCCAGAACGGCAGGTGCAGGATCAGCGCAAGCTCGGCGCCGACACCGAGTCCGTTTACGACCACCGGCGCCGCCAAGGCTACCACGCGGGGACCAATGCGCCACATGAGCAGGGCGGCGGTCAGCGTGAGCAGCGCGCCGGCCACGACGTCGGCCAGGCCCATGGGACTGGCCAGGCCGTTGGCGATCGCCGTGCCGAGCGTCAGCCCCACCACCGCGGCGGGGTCGACGCAGGCAAAGGGCAGCAGCGCCTCGGAGATGCGGAACTGCACCTCGCCCGACGCCAGCCCGAACGCGCCGGACAGAAGCGTCAGGACGACGTACGCGGCGGCGTAGACGCTACCGCGGGCGAGCAGGCGTGTGGTCACCGTCGACCAGCGCCGCCAGAGACTCGAGCGCCACCTGCTCGACGTCGTCGAGCGGCATCTGCAGGAACCGAGCGCCCACGGAGCGAAACGCGTCGACCTCGCCAGTGCAGAAGAAGCGGTACGATCCCTCGCGCTCGGCGTCGTTGTCGATCGCCTGGCGCGCCAGGACCTCAGCCACCTCTCGAGCGATCTCGGCCGCCGGGTTGACGAGGGTGACGTCGCGCCCGAGATGGCGCTGGAGCATGGGCGCGATCAGCGGGTAGTGCGTACAGCCCATGATGACCACGTCGGGCCGCCGCTCCTTGAGCGGAGCGGTAAAGCGACGCACGGCGTCGACGATCTCGTGGCTGGTGACGTCGCCGTCCTGAATGAACGCCGCGAGACCCGGGCAGGCCTGCTGGATCACCTCGGCGCCGCCGTCGAGCGCCGCGATGGCGCGCACGTAGCTGCCGCTGGCCACCGTCGCCTCAGTGGCCAGCACGCCGATACGCCCGTAGCGCGAGGTCTGCACGGCGGCCCGCGCGCCGGGCATCACGACGCCCACGATCGGCGTGGAGAACTGCTCCTGGAGCGCCGGCAGCGCCGCCGCCGTGGCCGAAAAGCAGGCGACCACGAGCAGCTTGACGCCGCTGTCGTCGAGAAAGGTCGCGATCTGGCGGGCGAACAGGCGCAGTTCGTCCTGAGTCCGCGGGCCGTAGGGAAAGCGCGCCGTGTCGCCGAAGTAGACGAAGTCTTCGGCCGGCATGGTGACCAGGCATTCGTGCAGCACCGTAAGGCCGCCGATGCCCGAGTCGAACATGCCGATCGGCCGGGCGCGCAAGGCGGCGCGGTCGGCGGCGGCATTGTCGGTGGGTGGGTGGGTCACCACGTGGGCTCCTCGGTGTCCGCAAAGTCGGCGGAAGTATACCGCATGACGTCGCGGCCTCGCGGCGGCCGGCACGCGGCGGTCAAGCCGCGAGCCGCCCCCGCCGATAGAGAGGTCAGAGACCGCCGGCGCAAGGGCGCCGGGGACGGTCCGGGCGACCTGCGAAGGCTTGACGACATGGGCGACTGCGACATCGAACGGTTCACCTTTCCCGACGGCACCCAGCTCGACATGCTCGTGTTCGAACGCGAGACGGCCGCCTCGTGCCCAGACGCGACACCCGCGGCTCAGGCGCCGCGCGAGTCCCACGTCTGTCCGCTGTGCCGCTCGCCGCTGGTGCACCCGACCGAGTGGCAGCGCGTCGCGATCGCCCAGTGGCGCATCACGCTGCGCTGCCCGAACTGTGAGACCGTGCGCACCGTCATGCTCGGCCGCGACGAGGTCGAGCGACTCAACCGTGTGCTCTACGAGGGCACCGAGTATCTTGCCCGCCAGGCCGATCGGCTCGTACGCCATCACTTCGAAGAGGAGACGGCCAAGTTCGTCGCGGCCCTCGACTGCGACCTCATCCTGCCCATCGACTTTTAGCCCGCCGGCGCCGGCGCCGTCCGGTTGGCCAGGAACACCCCGGCCAGCACCACGACCGCCGCCAGCGCCTGCCCCGCCGTGAACCTCTCCCCTAACACCACGAACGCCGCCCCGACTGCGATCACCGGGATGACGTTGGTGAACGCCGCCGCCCTGCCGGCGCTCACGAACCGCAGGCCGTAGTTCAGCAGCAGGTAGGCGACCACCGAACCGAGCAGCGCGAGGTAGAGCACCGCGGTGACGGCGGCGGCCGTGGGTGTCCTGACACCCACGGTCGCCGCTTCGAGGGCCGCCAGCGGGGCCATGAAAAGCGCCCCGAAGAGGTTCTGGAAGGCCGTCACGAACAGCGCCGAGCGCGTCACCAGCAGCCGCCGCGCCATGACCGTGTAGACGGCGCCGGCCAGCGAGGCCCCCAGCACGAGCAGGTCGCCGGCCGGCGTGGCACCGCCGACCCCTCGCCCGCCGAGCAAGGCCAGCGCGACGACGCCGGCAAACGACAGGGCGACGCCCAGCCACTGACGGCTCGAGGTCTCCTCGCGCACCGTGGCCGCGTTCACGATGAGCACGAAGACGGGGACGGTGGCGATCAGGATGGCGGCGTCGCTGGCGCTGGTGTGGGCGATGCCGAGGTTCTCGAAGGTGAAGTAGACGGTGAGAGAGACGAAGCCCAGCAGCGCCAGGCGGCGCAGCTCGCCGCGCGTCACCGCCTCGCGCTCGCCGCGCCACCGCCAGGCGAGCCACAGGATGGCGCCGGCGATGGCGAAGCGCACGAAGGCGATCAGCAGCGGCTCAAAGCCGCGCAGGGCTACCTTGGTGGCCACGAACGTCCCGCCGAAGGCGATCGTCATGGCGACGAGGGCGACGTAAGCCTTGGCCGGAGGACGTGGTGCGGGCGAGCCGTTCACCCCCCGACTCTACCGCAGGCGCCAGACGCAGGCACTGCATGGCCGATCGCCTCGTTCATCGTGGTCTCCTGGCCGTCGTGAAGGTAGAGCGTGGTCCGAGCATCGTGCCGGCCACATCTGGCGATGCCGCGCGGCGCCGCTCTCTGCGGTTCAGCCGACCGTGACCACTGTCAGCGCCACAACGCCGACCACGATCACCACGACACCGGATAGCTGCAGCCGGGTCAATCGCTCGTGCAAGAAGAAGTAGGCGGCCACGCTGGCGACGACGGCGAACTGAGACCCAAGGACGGCGACGATGGCGATCGAATCACGCGCGCCGATGGCGAAGCAGACGAAACCGAGCACCTCGGTGAGCCCGGTTGCTACCACCAGAGGGAGTGCCGACCGAGCCAGCCTGAGCCGCCTGGACATCGCCAGGGGGATCGTCACGACCGCCACGCCGACGAGGCGTGGGGGCAACACCGCCCAGCCGACGGGCAGCGACGCGCTGAGACGGCCCGTGGCAAAGACACCGATGCCGAACGACAGCGCCGCCAGCGCCGCCAGCCAGAACGCGGCCGACTTGCGCTGGTCCGGCGTCGGTTCCTGGGGGGCCACCCCCGCCAGCACGATGCCCAGCGCTACGACTGCCAGAGCCCCGGCCCGAGCGACACCGAGAGCCTCGCCTGCCACCACCGCCAGCACCGCCGCGATGGCGCCCTCGGTCGAGGTTATCGGCGTCACGATGCCGACCTTGCCGCGCCGCAGCGCCGCGTACTCCAGGAGCAACCCCGCGACGTTGCCGGAGCCGGCCACGAGCATCCAGGCGATGTCGGCGGCGGCGAGCGAACCGGGCGTCGGACCGACAGCGATCACGGCGAGGTTCGCAACCAGCCCGATGAGCATCACCCAGGCCACTACCGACGCGGCCCCGATGATGCGGCTGGAGCGGGCCGAGCAGAATGTGCCCGCCCCCCACGTCAAGGCCGCCCCTAGCCCTCCAAGTAGAGCAATCAAGCGTCACAGGCCGATCGGGACAGAGTCGGCGACCGCCTGCTCGCCACGGTCCACGGCAACGCCGATTGCGGCGACGCGCGACGCCATGGCGCTCGCCCTCTCACTCCGGCGGGACGACGATCGGCGTGGCTTGCTGGCTCTCGACCGCCTGCCGCCACGCGACGCGCTTGCCGACGCGAGCGCGCAACCGCCAGCTCAACGGCTTCTCCTCGTCTTCGATCGCCTCGGTGACGGCGGTGACACGGCCGTAGACGCGCGCGGTCTCCTGTTCGGAGAGGCCATAGTCGCTGAGCCAGTCGAGGACTATCTGCAGGTTGGTCGTGACGTCGATGCACAGGCCCCAGTCATACGCACATGCTTCGGCGATGTAGGGAACGCAGATCGACAGGTCGTCGTCGATCTCGCGCAAGGGCTGATCCTTGAACAGGGCAATGATGTCATGGACGTCCTTGCGGCCGAGCGTGCCGATCTGCGCCTTCGACAAGAGCGTGTCGACCGGTGAGATCGCGTAGTCGTCGATGTCGAGTCGCCCGCGGATGTCGATGTCATGGTCCATTCTCATGACGTCCAGGAAGACATCGACGTGGTCGACGAGAGGGCGGGCGGGTACCCTCGACCGCTCTTCCGCCTGCGGCTGTTCGGGCGCCTCCGGGTCATCGGACCCCTCCGGCCGCTCGGGCCGGGCGGCGGGCAGCGCTTCGCTTTTGACGAACTGCAGCTGCAGTCCTCTCGTCGCCTGGCTCACGTAGACGTTCTCGGCGTAGCCGAGACCGGCCAAAACACCGCAGAGCGCCTCCCTCTGGCTGGAGAGGCCGACGAGATCGACGTCCGAGTACTCGCGGTCCATGAACCCGAGATCGATGCAGTGGCGGCGCACGGCAAGGCCGCCGGCGAGCCGGACGTCCACGCCGGCGCGCCGCGCCACGTCGACCATCGCCATGGCCTCGGTCATGAGGCGGTCGGCAAGGCGGCGCGGCCTTCGGTCCCAGCCCAGCCGCGACTTGAGCGGCTCGCCCTCTTGAGCCTCGTCGGCCTCACCGACCAGATCCTCGATGGGCTCTTCGATGGCATCGAGGATGGACGGCGCCACGTAGACGCGCGGACGGTTGGTGTCCTCGACCTGCGTAAGCAAGCCGCGGCTCTCGAGGGCGCGCACGGCGCGGCGCGCCGTCCCGTCGCTCACCGCCAGCGTACGCCGCACGTCGCGCACGGCAATGAACGGCGACACGAAGAGCTCGTCCACGAGCGCCTGTGGCGTGCCCTCGGCCTCGGCGCAGTAGCGAGCACGCTGACGAAGCAGGATGCGGGCCTGAGTGCGGGCGCGCTCGGCCGTTTCGCGGACGCCGTCGGCAAAGAAGAGCAGCCACGGCCGCCATTCGCCGTGCGTGCGCACACGCTGTAGCAACGTGTAGTACTCGCGGCGGTGCGCCTCGAGATAGGCGGAGAGATACAGGAGCGGCTGCGAGAGCCTGCCGCGCGAGACGAGAAAGAGGACCATGAGAATGCGGCCCAGGCGCCCGTTGCTGTCGACGAACGGGTGGATGGATTCGAACTGCGCGTGAGCCATGGCACACTGGACGAGATCGGGCAGCCGGTCGCGCTCGGCCAGGAATCCCTCCAGCTGGTCGAGCGCCGCACTCATCTGCGGTACCGGCGGAGGAACGTACGTCGCAGTGGCCAGTGTGGCGCC
>Ga0182021_10001850_pt1 | contig 24609 bp, 19 predicted proteins | sample 612E3MmetaG_FD_120493 | JGI IMG/M metagenome (GOLD analysis project Ga0182021, IMG submission 120493) | Permafrost microbial communities from Stordalen Mire, Sweden - 612E3M metaG (Illumina Assembly) | ecosystem: Environmental > Terrestrial > Soil > Wetlands > Permafrost | place: Sweden... | reverse complement strand
CGGCGTACCCGCCTTGGCAGGGGTGTCCGCATATACTCGCACGTCGCGGTGGGCGCCCTCGGTGTGCCCGGTACGGACCCTTTCATGGACGTCAGGAAATACGTCCAGATCTACCACGGGGCGATGGTCGGCGGTAACTGTATCATCGGTGAGTTCGCCCAGATCGGCCTGAACGCGGTCGTCCTCGACCGGGACATCCCTCCATACGCGGTGGTGGTTGGCAACCCAGGGCTGATAGTCAAGATCGGGGACAAGCGAGTGAATCCCGACGATTACAAGGACTACAAGTACGACCCCGCGGACTACCACGGTCCGCCATTCGACATAAGTACGTATGAATAATCGGTCCCGGGCGGCGCTCGCAAGAATGTTCCAGGCGCGGTCATACAACTGACATCCGTGTCATGTTACCAGTCCAACCTCAGCATGATTTTTACAACGTCTTTGCTTGACTAGCTTATGTGGATAACCCTGTTTTTGACCTGTCTGAAAGCATCCTAGCAATTCAACCAGAATGGTCGGCTATCGACGCCAAACGGGTTATTCGTTGACTGGGGGAGCCTTCCGCGCTAGAATGGCTCCACAGTTTGAGGTTACAAAAGGGTGCGAACGCATGTGTCGCGCGTTTTTTGTCTGGCGACACTTTTGTCGCACTTTGTAGTCTCGGGGGGAGATTTGAGGACAGCCCTCGTACATGACTGGCTCACCAATGTTGCCGGTGCCGAACGTGTGATAATTGCGCTTCATGAGACGTTTCCGGACGCTCCGATCTACACATCTGTTTACGTGCCGGAGGAGTTCCCGATGCTGGCGGATGCCGACGTCAGGACTTCCTTCCTCCAGAAGGTGCCGCTGGCCAGAAAAAAGCACCAGGCGTTCCCGATGTTGAGGACGGTAGCGTTCGAGAATTTCGACATGTCCGAATACGACGTGGTCATCTCAAGCTGCCACGCCGAGTCAAAAGGAATAATCACTCAGCCGGAGACCCTTCACATCTGCTATTGTTACACCCCGATCCGTTACTGGTGGGGCGGGTACAACGACTACCTGAACAGGCCGCTTTTTGGACCCCTCAATCCCCTGGTCAAGGTGGTCATGCCCTTCATGGCGAGCTACCTTCGCGTTTGGGACAGGTGCGCGGCGGACCGCGTCGACGTGTTCGTCGCCACCTGTAACAACGTCGCGACCCGTATCCGGAAGTACTACCGCAGAGACCCGCTGGTGCTCTATCCGCCCGTAGACACAGGGTGGATACAACCTGCACAGAACGTAGACGACTACTTCCTTATCGTGGGACGCCAGATACCCTACAAGCGAACGGACCTTGCTGTAAGAGCTTTCAACAAACTCGGGCTCCCGCTGAAAATAGCAGGAAACGGTACGGAAATCGAGTATCTAAGGAGCATCGCAAGACCCAATGTCGAGTTCCTTGGCCGGATACCCGACGAAGAGCTCGCGGAGGTGTATTCGCGATGCCTCGGGTTTGTGTTCCCTCAGAACGAGGATTTCGGGATCACCCCGCTCGAGGCGATGGCGGCCGGCAGGCCGGTGATAGCCTACCGTGGAGGAGGAGCGCTCGAGACCGTGCTGGAAGGGCGGACCGGCACGTTCTTCGATGTCCAGGACCCGGACGCCATCGCCGAAGCGATAATAAAGTTCAAGCCAGAGGACTTCCAGCCCGACATATTAAGAGAGCATGCAAGGAAATTCGACGTTAGTGCTTTTAAGCGAAACTTCGAGGAGATGGTCGCCGCAGAGTGGCGGAAATTCTGCGAGGGAGAAGGCAAGGCCGGCTTTCCCCGGTAACCGGGGAACGGCTGACCTGGAGGTGAAACCGTGACGGTTGAACAAGAAACGAACAGACTGGCAACTCGCGCCTCGGCCAAGGGCGTAGAAGTAAAGGAAGCCCTGTTCGAAAATATTCTGGACCCAGCTATCCGGCGCACAGGTATTCCCTGGCAGGCTGAAGAGTCCGACGTACCACTTGCACACGCGAAGGGGAAACATTACAGCATCATCGCCCTCAGGTTGACCGTCGACTCGCTGATGTACATCTGCGCGACGCGTGTGGCTTTTTGGATGCGCTTCGAAAGCCGGTTGATCACCGGGCACTTCCCGCCGGAGAACACGGTGCCTTACAACAACATATTGCTCGGGATGTTGGTAGGGCTTCCCTTCCTCCTTCTGTTCCTGAAGATGTGCGGGCTCTACGAGACGCGCACGAGGATGCGGACGCTGGACAGGCTGCCCAAGATAATAGGTGCCGTCAACGGCTTTATCATCACACTGTTGCTGGGGATGTTCCTGCTGAACTCTTCGAACGGCTATCGCGGCTATATTATCTTCTTCTGGTTCGCCTGCATCGTATTCCTGTTCTTTGGGAGGGTGTTGCTGCAGACCGGCTACTTAGTGATGGGGCGGGCGGACATCGTCGAAAGAAATACGCTCCTGATCGGTGCCGGCCAGGTCGGCAAGGCACTGGCGCTCAAGCTCGCTCAGCACCCGGAGTTCGGGCTCCGGCCTGTTGGGTTCGTGGACGATAATCCTTTGATAGAGCACTTCAGCGAGCCGGAGATACAGGACCTCCGTGTCCTGGGTGGGCTCGGCGATGTTACCTCGATAGTCAGCGACCTCAACATCGAGAAGGTGATCGTCGGCTTCTCCAAAGACTCACATGAATCCATGCTCGAACTCATCTCTTCCTGCAGCAACGCCGGCGTGGAGTGCTCGGTGCTGCCGCGCCTGTTCGAGGTCATCTCCGACGAGGTACTGGTCCGCGAGATCGGCGGCATTTCCATGGTGCCGGTGTGCAAGAAGCACATCACAGGTCTCAGGAAAGTGCTGAAGTCGATGGAGGATTACACTATTGCGCTGTTCGGCCTGATGCTGACCTGGCCGATACTGCTGGCCATTGCAATCGCCATCAAGATCGACTCGCCGGGCCCCGTCTTCTTCAAGCAGACCCGGATCGGCAAAGACGGAAGGCCCTTCCAGTTCATCAAGTTCCGCTCGATGATGGTAGGGGCCGACCTCTTGCGCGATGAGCTCGAGAACGGCAGAGGCGATGACCTGCTCTTCAAGAGGACCGACGACCCGCGCATTACCAGGGTGGGCAGGTGGATCAGGAAGTTCTCGCTAGACGAGGTTCCACAGATCTTCAACGTGCTCAATGGCCAGATGAGTATCGTCGGCCCGCGGCCAGGGCTCCCCGAAGAGGTCGACCATTACAAGCACTGGCAGAGGTTGAGGCTGAACGCAAAGCCAGGCATAACCGGGATATGGCAGGTGAACGGCCGCAGTGATATCCCATTCGACGAGATGGTTAAGTACGACCTCTACTACATCGAGGGCTGGTCGTTCTGGCTCGACATCAAGACTATCCTGCGGACCGTGGCCGCCGTGTTACGCGGTAAGGGCGCTTACTGATCCATCAATCGTATTGGTGCACTAGTTCAAGGGAGCGGCGGGAGGCGGTAGACGATAAACGTCTTGATTTGCGGCGCGGCCGGCCAGCTCGGCAGTGAGTTGGTAGACGTGTTCAGGAACGATGGCGAGGTCGTACACGGCTTCGACCTGGACCTGGACATAACCGATTACGATGTTATCGCGGATCGCGTGCCGTCGCTCAAACCGAACCTGGTGATCAACTCCGCCGCATTCGTTGACGCGGACGAGGCGGAGCGAGACCCCGACATCAGTTACAGGGTCAACTTCGTCGGCACCCAGAACCTGGCCCTGGCATGCGGAAAACTTGGTTGCCCCCTGGTCTTCGTGAGTTCAGACTACGTGTTCGACGGGAAAAAGGGCGGATCGTACACGGAGTTCGACCTTCCGAATCCCCAGGGGGTCTACGGCCGCGCGAAGCTCGCGGCCGAGAGGTACATCCCGTCGGTGCTCGACCAGTATTACATCTTCAGGACCCAGTGGCTCTTCGGTCGGTACGGCAAGCGCAACTTCGTGAAGAGCATCCTGAGGAACGCGCGCGACAAGGGAAGCCTTCGCGTCGTCACGGACGAGGTGGGGACACCGACTTCGGCGGCCGATCTCGCCGCCACGATCCACAAGGTATCACTCTCGGGCAAGTTCGGCCTGTACCACGCGACCAACACCGGCGCGTGCTCGCGGTTCGACTTCGCGAAGGAGATCGTCGAGGTGGCCGGCATGCCTGACGTCGAAGTCCTCCCGATAGAGTACACCGACCTCAACCTGCCGTGCCCACGCCCCCCTTTCTCTCCGCTCGATAACATGTTGCTGAGGCTTCAGGGGTTCGGCCAGGCGCGCGACTACCACGAACCGCTCAAGGAGTATGTCGACTGGCTTCTCGAGAGCGGAGAGCTCTGAGGAAGGTCACCCGCCTTAAGCGGTTTGCCGCTAGGGAGAGATTGCTACCGCATTCCAGTGCCACGGATATCGGGCAAGCCTGCCTTTCTTCTCGAGCCATTCATCTATCACGATGCCGGCTCTCTCGAGCCCGAACAGCTTTACTCCCCATCCGAAGTGCTCTGAGAACTCCATTGCGACAAAGAATGCGGCGGCCGAGATAAAGCCGGCCGGTTCCAGGCGCCACGTTTCCAAACCCGCCCTTATGAAAAGGTACTCGAGGTCGTATGCGGAGAACCCCTCTGTCTCCTTGTCCGCGGCTGAGACCATCTCTCCGGGATCGGCTTCGCGTCCCATCAGCCTGTAAGCCGCGTGCAGCATGCGCTTGCCCGCCGGGAAGAGGAACGCGTGCTGCCAGGTGTTCGGTTCTGTGCCGAGCACGAGCATGCCGCCCGGCTTGAGGACACGCTTCACCTCGCGCAGCGCCGCGAGCGGGTCGGGAAGGTGGTGAAGCATCGCTACCATCATGGCTCCGTCGAACTGTCCATCGGCGAACGGCAGGTTCTGGGCGTCGGCGAGCAGGTGCTCGCAGTCCCCCGTGAAACCTTCGGATTGATGGAGCTCGCGCGCCTCGCATATCTGTCCCGGAGCGATATCCGTCTCTACGACACGGTACCCTGAACGAAGCAGCTCGAGGCCATCGTGCCCCAGGCCGCAACCCAGCTCGAGTATCAGCGAGCCCGGCTCGAGCGTCCGCAGGTGGTCGAGGAATCTGCCGTGGTAGTGGCGGTAGAACGGGCTTCCCTGCCACGTCTGGTGCATCTCGAGGTAATAGTCGATCTTGTCGGTGTAATGCTCTCGCTCGAGGAGCGAAATCCCGGCCACGTCACGTGGCGTGAAATCCCAGAGTGTAGCCCTTTTTGGGTATTCCGCCTGACAGGTGGTGCAGTTCCAGACCTCACCTGACAGAGAGAGGTTGTTCCCGCATGAAGGACACCTGAAGAGGTTGTCGCTGATCGCACCCGTCATAGTTTGGCGAGTTCTTTCTCTGGCGCTTTTTCGAGCTCCATAGCCTTCGACCACCACTGCCACAGGCCGAACCAGCTCATCCACTGGTCCGGTGCCTCGCGTATCATCACCTCGCCGGCGTGAGCCACCTCTCCCATTATCGCGTTGACGTCGGTCTCGCGGTCACCGGTCCGCTCGTAGCTCAGCTGCTCACCTATAATAAGCCGACTGTGGAAGGAGCGCTTCTCCCTGGTGAGCGTCATCGGGACGATCGGAGTTTCGTACTCGTACGCCCACTGCGCGATTCCGTCCGCGAGCGCGGCCGGCCGGCCGAACAGGTCCGCCGCGCACTTCCCCGAAACATCGAACAGGACGCCGACCCGCTTGCCTTGCGAGAGCGCGTCCGAGACCTGTCCGTTGGTATCGTGACCGGGTCCGACCCAGATGACGAGATTGTCGGGATCGCATCCGAGCATCCATCCCTCCATCACCATCTTCATCGTGTAGCGGGGAACGGGTGTCGTGTCGGGGTGCCACATGACTAGTGTATAAGGCTTGTCGATGTGGGCCATTATCGTGTGTAGAAGGGCGGTTCGACCCATGTGGGTGAGATGGACCAGGACCCCCTTGCCGAGCGCCTCAGCTCTTTCCAGGTTCTCAATGCCGAATATCTCGAGCCCGTTTACGAAACGGTCGACGTTCCTGCGAAAGAGGGCGAAGTCAGGCACGTTCAGCAGCAGCGCGTAGTATGCGCCCCTGCCTATGCGATCAAGCTCTCGCGAATCGGTGACGTCCGGCATCGCGGTCGATACTTTTGCACGCAGGTCGCTCCTCACGCGTGGCCGCGAATAATAGAGGAAAGCCCCGAAACCCTTGACAATGGTGTAGAACACCGACGCCGGCAAGAGCCGGGCCATGACGATAGAAGTGTAATACAGCCCGAGCATTATATCCTCAACCGAGTGCAGGAATAACCTGCGTTTGAGACTGAAGTGTTGCACCGCTACCGCCCCCTCTCCCCGCGTTGCCCAACACGAGGAACGCACATGTTTGCCTCAATCAGCCTCTATATTCTACACCCGATTGGCTCGCTTTGCCGCAAGTATTTCGTCCGCCTGCGACCACCAGTGCCAGAGTCCAAACCAGCTCATCCACTGCTCCGGCGCGAGTCGGATCACTTCTTCACCCGCGGTCGCCGCCGCCTGCATGATGGCGCCGACGTCCGCTCTACGCTCTCCTGTCGGCTCGTAGCGCAACCTCTCGCCTATGACAAGCTTGCACCTGTAGGGGTTGGATGTGTGGAGAAGCGTTACGGGGACCATGGGGCAACCGGCGTCAAAAGCCCAGTGGCCCATGCCGTCGGCCAGCGCGGCCGGGCGTCCGAAGAGCTCGACCACTCGTTTTCCGCTCACATCGAACGGGATCCCTACCCTCTGTCCGCCCGTAAGGGACTCGCTTACCTCCTTGATCGTGTCGCGTCCGGGGCCCACCCAGATCACGAGGTCGTCCGAGCCGGATCCCATTGCGAGCGTCGTGTCGACGAGTTTGCGGGTGTACTTCGGAACAGGGGTCGTCTCGGGATGCCACATGACCAGCCTGTACGGCCTTCCGATCGCGACCATGAAGATGTGCTTATGTGCATTTCCGTGATGCACCAGCAGACAGAGCACGCCTTTCCCCTCGGCGTCGGCAGCCTCGAGGTTCTCCATGCCCTCGACCTCCAGACCTTTGAGGAACCTCTGGGGATTCCGCTTCAGGTATATGAGGTCCGGGATAGACAGTAGCAGCGATGAGTAGGCGCCTCGGCCGATCCTGTTCAGCTCCCGGTGGTCCGTGACTTCCGGGAAGGCGCACGATATGTTCCGAATGAGGTTTCGCCTGGCCCTGGAGCGCCCGTAGTATATGCCCGCGGAAACAGCCTTGAGGAACGGATAGAAAATAGAGGCGGGCAACACGAGAGCGACGAAAGCGGCAACCTGGTACAAGGCCAGCATTCCGTAATCCAGGATAGCCAGAAACGCGGATCGTTTTTTCTCCTGCCCCTGCTTGTCCACTGCGCTCCCTTCATCACTGCCCGAGACTTCAGCCCAACGCGCTTAGCTTGCCTACCTGCCATGCAACAGTAGCTTCGTCATAACCAATCGAGCGCTTCAGGGAGGCCGGTTTAAATTGGGAGCATTCGTACGCGGGTGCGCGTCACTGGGAAGGCACGAGAGATTTGATTATCGTGCTTGCCTGGTTCATGAGGCCGTTGGCCTGCTGGATCTGGGCCATGCTCTTGTTCGCGATACCCGTCAGGTAGAGATCACACGCCTGTATGCTGAGGTCGAACGCCTGGAGCACCTGCTGCTTGATGCTTGCCAGCTGCGGCGGCACGGACATTGCCGCAATCTGGTTGCGATAGCTCACCAGACTGGACTTCGTGTCTCCGATCTTCTGGGCCATCTCCAGGCTCGTAAGGACGCTCTTTCCGGCGGTATTGACGTTTCCCTGCAGTGTGTCCAACTGGGACAGTGTGTTTGAACTCACCGGCGCGGTAAGCGTCTGCACGCTCTGTTGCTGGGATCCGGGTGTCTGGGCCGCAGTGGCTTGCTGCTGCTGCTCTTTTTCGTGCTCTGGGCTGAGCTTGTCCACGTACTCGATACGGTAGTTCCTGGACTCCGAGGGATTCACCCAGGCGGTCTTGGTGTTGTCGGTCCAGACGTGGCCGTCAACGGGGTCGCGTACGATGGTCCCGTACTTGACCTGTACTTTCTTGGGATTGAAGATCATGTAGCCGATGGCCCCGACCGCCACCAGGACCACGACCGTACATGCAACTATGACAAAAGTCCTGGAGCCCTTGCCAAGGCCCCTGTACCAGATCGTCAGCCTGCTCATATCAGGGTCTTCTCTCCTCTTGATCCGGGTCTCGGCCCGCCCCATCAAGGGATCGGCATTTACTACTGTTTAGACGCCAAATGATACCAGAGCGTTGCACTTTCTCACAGGCCCGCCGTCACGAACGGGTTCCTGGCCCTACTCGCACTTGCTCCTTGTCCTTTCCTACTATAACGTGTAAAAGCGGAGGTGGTAACGGTGCATTACCCTGATATGGCAAACATCGACGGGGTCAAGATTAAGAAGCTGGTAAAGCATTGCGACGAGCGGGGTTACTTCCTGGAGGTGCTTCGGGACGACGACGAGTTGCTCGAACGCTTCGGCCAGAGCAGCTATACAATAGCGTATCCCGGTGTCATCAAGGCTTTCCACTGGCACGAAAAGCAGTACGACCTCTGGTTCTTCGGCCGCGGCGAAGCGAGGGTCGTCCTCTACGATCTCAGGCCCGAATCGTCCACCTACAAGAAGTTCCAGCAGGTTTTCGCCGGGGAGAGAGAGCCGGTCCTTATCGTGATCCCCCCGAGGGTCGCTCACGGGTACCAGGTCCTGGGAAGCGCCCCGGCCGGACTCTTCTACCATACGACATTGTCCTACGACAGGGATAATCCGGACGAAGGTCGCATACCTTACGACGACCCGGAGCTCGGGTTCCCCTGGTAGGGCTTGTCCTCGGGACCTGCCGTCGCCTTGACCGCTGGTTTTCCGGCTCGTCTTCGCAGCAGTAACGCCCCGATGGACGCGACGAAGATCGCGGCGCTCAGAAGCTGGAAGAACAAACCCGCGTCCGGCTTGCTGTGAAAACGGAAGAACTCCATGAAGAAGCGTATCGCCGCATAACCCGCGAGGGAACACAGCATCAGGTCCCAGCCATCCACGAACTTACTGATGAGGACCAGCAGCACTACGAATAACGCTACGTCAAGGATAGCCTCGTATAGCTGTGTCGGGTGAACCGGCGTTGTAGTGCCAGGGAAAGTGACCGCCCAGGGCAGCCCGCTTGGCTTGCCGCCGCAGCAGCCGTTGAGAAAGCATCCTATCCGAGCGATTCCCAGGCCGAGTGGAAGGGCCAGCGCAGCCGCCCCGACCACGGTTGCGGTCGGGAGCTTCAAGCGCTTTGTCGTCAGAATTGCCGCCGGGAACGCGAAGATGAGCCCGCCGTAGTAAACGAGACCTACCGTATTGGTGTCGAACATTCGCGCGAGGTGGCCCGAGAACTCCGAAAAATGGCCGACCACATAAAAGACCCGGGCGCCCACCAGTCCGGACACGGCGATTACGGCGACAAGAAGGTACAGTTGTGATAGCTCGAGTTCGTTCCTGACGAACACGCGGCCCGCGACGAACGTGCCGACGAGCAATGCCGCAAGAAGCATGACCCCGTACGAATATACAGGGAAGCTTCCCAATCTAAAGAGGACCGGGTGCATCTCTCTCCACTCAGTGCCTGCCGAACCTCCTCCTGAATGGAGAGAGGCCGGCTACCGTGAGGAGCCCGAGGACCAATCCGCCTGCCAGCATCGCGGGGGCCGCGCCAGTGCCACACTGCGCGCTCACCGTAAATCCCCCCGGAAGCCGGCCTTCCTGGCCGTTCGGGCTCCTGACCACCATGTCGTACGTCCCGATGGAACCGCGCGGGAGGCTGAACGAACAGGAGATCTTAGTGCTCGACACCACGTTAACACTCGCGCCGGGAATCGTCGAGCCGGTCCTCGAAATGCTTACATCGGAGCCGGACGCGAAACCCGTTCCGGCAAGGTCGCTCACGCTGACGGTGGTCCCCTCGGTACCCGCACCCGGCGTAACCGAGACAACGGTGGGGCCCTGTGTCGATACGATCGCGAACGTCGCGGGATTGGACGCACCCCCGGCGGTGGTGACCTTTACCTGGATCTGACCTGGGGCCTGGGACGGGACGCGACACTTCACCTGGTCGGAAGACCACGAGACATACTCGGATGCCGCAACCGAGCCGAAGCACACGGTCGAAGCACCCCGCGTCGCGCCAAATCCCGCCCCTGATATCGTGACCTCGGTGCCCGCGGTCCCTACTGCCGGGGAGATGGAAGCTATGCGCGGCTCGGTCATCGGTGCGAACTTGAGCAAAACCGGTCGCTTGCCTATGCCGAGGCCCGCCACGGTTATCTTGAGGTCTGCGCCCCTGTTGACGCCGGTCGCTGGGCTTTCCTGCCCCGTCACGGGGTCTATCAGCACCGGTTCCATGTACGACGCGCTGTTCGGAATCAGGGCCAGGATGTCCGCAGCGTCGTCCGATTTCCAGGCCGTCACGAGTAGGCCGCCGTCGTCGAGGTTGAAGCAGTGGGTCTCCAGGGTGGCCGGCGCGGCGCATGAGAACGTGGCCACTCCTTGCACCGCCGACATCACGTGATTGAACACGCCCTGGAACGCCCGGTAGCTCGCCCACGATTCCTTGTGGCTGAAGTCGTTCATGAGCAACCCGTAGTTGGACTCGGGGTCGGCGGCATTATCGTGCTCGTTCCAGAGGTTGTACCAGAAGATCTTGTCCACGGGCATGTCCGCGTAATTGATGAACGTGCGCGACAGGTACGACGCCTGGGTGGACTGGTCCACGCCGGGCCAGGAGGTACTCGTCGTCCAGCCCAGTTCTGTCAGCCAGATCTGGAGGTGCTTCGTGGTGTACTGGGGGATGAGCCATTTGAGCCAGTTGACGATGTAGCGGCAGTTAGCCTCCTGTGGCGCAAGGCCTCCGGGAAGCGTAACCGCGTAGGGGTGATACGCGAGCGCGTCGACGTAGTTCGCTATGCCCGCCTTCAGGCACGCGTCGATGTAGTTCGGGTCGAGACCGGCGACGCCGCCCATGACGACGGTGGCCGCGGGGTCCGCCGCCCGAATCGCCGGCGCAGCCTGGGCCACCAGCTGGACGTAAGCGTTCGCGTCGGGTCCGGTCAGCCAGAAGGAGTGTATGTTTTCCTCGTTCCATATCTCCCAGGCCGCGACCTTCCCCTTGTATCTCGTGCATATCGTGGATACGTACGTCCGCCACGCATCCATATCCGTTGGTGGCAGCCCGAAGAACGGGTTGCCCCCGTTGGCCCACGGTGGGGTAAAGCCGAGTATTCCCAGGATCTTGACGCCGTGCTGCCCGGCCTTCTGAACGGCCAGGTCGGTCAGGGAGAAGTTCCATACATCGCGTGTCCATTCCACGTCCGGCCAGGCGAAGTCCATCCTCACCCACCCCGCACCGGCGGCGGAGGTCTCAGAGAGGAGACGGTCCATGGTCGCAGCATCACGGAACTTGAGATGCGGGTCGCACACACCGAATCGGTTCGATAGTGGAGTGACAACCTGAGCGTTTGCCGTGCGCCCGGCGCCGCTGCCCGGTGGCACGATGCCGAGCATCGAAGCGACGACGAGACACGCGACAATCGCAATCAGCGCTTTTGCCGCGTTTCTCTTTGCCGGGTGCTTTCGGGATGCCTGGTGGAGTCGCGGCGTGCGGGTTCGTACTGCTGTCACGGCAAGCAGCGGGACTGTCGTCTCCGCTTCCTCGCTCATGATTCAGCTCCCTTCTCCAGATCCGAGCGTTTCTTCACAACGTATGTATCGGGACAGAGCCGGCATCACACCATCGGACATGGGCGCCATTGCCGATGGCACTTCGGGGTGACCTCGGCTGCGGCGTTTGGTTGGTGCAAGTCTGCGTCGGCACGATAGTCAATCACCCGTCGGTTGCACCGGTGTAGCCTGTTCTTGCTTTTGCGGCTGAGGCCACTCCTGATAAAATAGGTAGCCGAGTTTAGTGAATACCAAGGGAGGTCCCAAATGCCGGATGCTGTTATCGTTGACATGTTGCGCGTTCCATTTTCGAGGTCTCGACCTGCACAACCGGAACGTGATGCTTACAACAAGCAGAGGATGGACGAAGCGCTAGCAATGGTCATCAAGGAGCTGATAAAGCGGAACAAAGTCAACCCGGAAGAGATCGGCGATCTCATCACGGGCTGCGCGCTCGAGATGCGCGAGCAATACCTGATGGGCGGTCGCACCGTGGCAATGCTTGCCGAGCTCCCGGTGAACGTCCCGGCGCAGGGCAGCGAGAGGGTCTGCTGCTCCGGGATGAGCGCCCTGCACCAGTGCGCGATGGAGATCATGCTGGGCTACTCGGAGATCTGTATAGCCAGCGGCATGGAGCACATGACGCACGTCCCCCTGGACGCGCGTTTCAACACAGACCTGATGATGGTAAGCCCGAGGTTCTTCTCGGACCCCGCGCTCGAGAAATACGACCTTCAGGTCTCGATGTCGATGGGGAACACGGCCGAGAAGCTGTGGGGAATGACCGACTTCACCCGCGAGCAGATGGACGAATGGTCGCTCGGCAGCCACAAGAAGGCGGCGGCGGCAATTGAGGCCGGTTTCTTCAAGGGCGAGATACTCCCGCTCGAGGTGGAGCAGGAAGACGGCTCGATCCTCAAGATCGAGAACGACCTCTCAGTACGTGCGGACACCACCCTGGAAGGCCTCCTGGGGCTCAAGCCGGCTTTCAACCCCGAGGGTCAGATAACCGCCGGTAACTCCTCTCCGCTGAACGCGGGGGTGTCTTCGGTGCTTTTGATGAGCGCGGACAAGGCTGCCGCACTGGGTCTCAAGCCCCTGGCCAAGATCATCTCGATGGGCTGGGCCGGCGTCGACCCCAGCATCATGGGCGCGGGCCCCGTGCCAGCGAGCCAGAAGGCGCTCGATAAAATAGGCCTCAAGCCCGAGGAAATAGACTTCTGGGAGATAAACGAGGCGTTCTCCATTGTTCCGATGTACGCGATCCAGGAGCTGGGGTTGGACCCCGACAAGATCAACGTCAAGGGCGGAGCGGTCGCTATCGGCCACCCGCTATCGGCATCAGGCCCCCGCCTCACCGGCACAGTCTCCCGAATCCTCCAGGAGAAAGGCGGCAAGTACGGTGCAGCCACCATGTGCGGTGGTGGCGGCCAGGGCACCACTGTCATCGTCGAAAAGATATAACCGCTACTCCAACAGATGCAAAAAGAGCCGGGACCTTCACAGCCCCGGCTCTTTCCTTTTTCACTTTCTTAGAGCTATTTTGCGTAGTCGCCTTCGAAATCGTAGGGGACTTCGCCCATGGCGTCGACGTAGCGGTCGATGGCGCGCTTGTACTTGAGGAGGTTCGCGAGGTTGCCTTTGACTTTGAGTTTGCGAAGCGTTATCGCCTTGGTTGCGCCCAGGTCGCCTTTCAGCACGTCGACGTACACACCGTACTTGCCGCTCATCACATAGTTGGCGTCGTCGCGTATTCCTGTCCATGTCTGTTCGCAGCCCGGCAGTATAATGCCTACTTCTTTTCTGTCGGGGATTCCCTTGTCGGGCTCAGGCTCCACTATGAACTGGAAGATGGCATCGAACCCTTTAGCCGCTTCCTGGTAATCCTGGTCGTTCCTGAGTTTTTCAGCCAGCGCTTCGATCCATTCCTTACTGAAGATCAGCATCGCGGTCTCCCTTCCTTACAGGTCTCTGCCGAGCCACTCGCGGTAGAACGTCTCGAGGTCCGGCTCGAAGTCGAAGACGATCGGGTATCCATGGGGAACAGCCTCAACCTCCAACTGCGTCTTGCATCCCGGGCAGTAATACTCCCTGAGGATGATCCACTTTGGGTTGGAGTGCATCATGGGAGGGTAGACTTCCTGCAACAGGTCCTCGGTGTCGCGGACGTGGATCAGCGCCTCGAGCTTCCAGTTGCTGTGGTAGTCGCCAAACTCGTAGCCGCAGTCGCATTTGACAACCCTCGAGCCGTCAGGCTTCTGCACGATATACAGATGGGCCGCGAGCGGCAGCAGTATGCGATCGTCCCATTCGACACGGCCCTGCAGAATATCGACGTACTTGTCGAACCTGTCGGGGTCCTTGAACGAGCTCATGATGTTCTTGATTTCCGGCCAGGAGAGCTTGCCGTCGATAAGCTTCTCCAAAGTCGCCTTGTCGTACTCCGGCATGGCCCCTCCTTTCCTCAAGCCTCAACGTCGAGCTCGAACTTGAACTTGTCCGGCAGGTCCCAGAACTCCTTGAACCATTTCCCCCATCGCTTCGATAGCTCGAACGACTCGTTGTACATCACCTTGAGCACCCGGTCGATCCTTCCTTCGAGCACCTTCTCGCGCTCGTTCTCGAGGTACTCCTTCACCGGCACGGCCCTTTGGCTACGCTCCGCTTTTATCTCCTGGCGCCTCTCCTCCGTGGCAACGGCGTCTATCCTCCAGAGACCGTCGCCGTCGCGCCTTATGGCCGCTCCGTAGACCTTCTGAGCGTAGCGCGGCAGGATGTAGTTGCCGTTGATATCGTCTGCTATGAGGTCGACCTCGCGCTCCAGCGGGTCGCCCAGGCCGCCGCCTCCCCTGTACCACGAGTAGTAGATGTCGCCGTGGTTCATCCTGTACGGGTAGTTGAGCGTGCGCGTGTCGAACAGGTGGTCGCCCCTGATGTATCTCGTTATCTCCGAGTCCGCGGGGTCGTCCTCCCTTGTCGGATATGGCTCGTGTTTCCTGAACCGCTCGAGCAGGTCGGAGTTCAATACGTTGTGCCTGTAGCCCGAAGCCGACGGGTATCCCCCGAAGATGCCCGCGCTCGGGAACGAGTTGCCGTCGCCCGCATTCTGCATAACGAGGTCGGGGGTCTTCCATATGGCGTATAGTGACTGGAAGCCGCTGCCGCCGCGGTACCTGCCCATGCCCGCGGAGTTCGGCTTCACTCCCCGGCCCAGGTAGAGGAACGGTATGATGAGTTCCCACACCTCCATGTCCCCCATGTCCCCCTCGGGGTTCCACATCGCCGCCCCGTAATCGAGCCCGTCACAGACACCACGCGCCCCTCCGCCGACGCAAGAGAGCTCGAAACTGAGGATGCCTGTGTCGTTGCCGTACTGGTCCTTGCCTCCACCCTGGAGGACGTTCATGGTCATCGCGTAGCTCGAGAGCACCTCCTCGACGAACCCGCGCGCGTAGACTCCCCTGGATATGCAGCGGATCAGCCCGGTAAAGGCGGGGATGAGAAAGCCCCATGCCGCGCCCGTGGCGGCCTCCTTCACTATCGGGTTGCATATGCTGTAATCCGGGAACTCGCTGGAGGTCGCGAAGTAAGCTCCGTCGTTGACCTTGTCGTTGGGGATGACGGTCTGCGTCAGCAATACCCATATCGCTCCCTGCATCGCGGAAGGTGGGCAGTTGAACGAGTGGTACCCCCACCCGTTCGCGCCATCGAAGGAGATGTGGAACTCCCCGCCAGGGCCGACCGTCAGCTCGAGCGGCGCGTGCGTGATGCTGTTGATGGCCGCGTAGTCAGGCAGGCCTTTCTCTCCCTCCATCGGCATGTCCTCGAACGAGGGGGCGAAATACCTGCCAGGTATCATGAGCTCTTTTATGCGCTCGATGAAGGTGCGCCTTCCCTCCTCGATGACCTCCCTGACGAACGTCTTGTACGTGTCGAGCCCATCCTCGCGAATCGTGCGCTCGACGGCAGCGCGGATCATGTGGCACCCGGCGATGCGGCATCTCTCGTCGAGCTTCCAGAACATAGGGGTGCGGACCCCCGCCTCGCACCGTATCTGGTGGTCGCGGTAGACGATATCCAGCTCGCCGATCTTGTTTGCAGTGAGGTCGAGGCCGTCCTCGTAGCTCGATATCGGACCGACCGGCACGTTTCCGGGGGTGGAGGCACCGATGTCGGTGACATGCGTGACGCCACCGGCCCACCCCACGAGCTCGTCCTCCCAGAATATCGGGACGAACGTCTGCACGTCCGCGTTATGGACGTCGCCTATCTTTGGAATGTTATTGGAGAAGAGGTTTCCAGGCTCGATGCGCGGGTTTAGCTCATAGTCGTTCCTGACCATGAACTTTATGCAGTCGCTCATCGTGTGGACGTGGACGATGATGCCGGTGGAAAGCGCGACCGAGTCTCCCTCCGGCGTGTAGAGCGCGAAGCACAGCTCCCCTATCTCCTGGACAATAGGGGAGGCGGAGACGTTCATGGCCGTCTCCCTGGCGTTCACCAGGCCGCCTCTCAACTTCGCGAATATCTTCTCGTACCGGATAGGGTCTTCGGTCCTCAACTTGAACTCTTTGACGCCCCCGTAGTGCCCGGTCTCATCGAAGAGCTTCTCCGACGTCTCGAGCATCTGGCGCAAGGTCATCCCGTCCCATCCTATGGGCACGTATTTCTCTTCGAGCTGCCCTTTCTGTTTTGGAATAAAATCGGCCATCGCTTTAAACCTCCTCTCGCCAATCGAGGTGGAATATCCGGTGTTCGTCCAGATACGCCGAGGAGCTGGGCGGCACCACGAACGTCGTGGACGGGCTCTCGATTATAGCGAGGCCTTCCAGCCGGTTGCCGGCCTTGAGCCTCTCCATCTCGTATATGTCCGCCTCAATCCATTCGTCTCTCCAGTACACGTCCCGTTTCCCCTTGGTCGCGTCGCCCGGCGGGCTCTCGTCGGCAAGCGGCTCCTGTGGCAGGGCCGGCTTCTCGACCTCTATGGTCCCGGAGAGGACTATCTGGGTGATGAGGTAACCGAGCTCCGGTGAGCGTGCGGACAGCGCGTATACCTTCGCGTAAAGCACCTCGAAATCGGCTATCACCTGGTCGAGAGACTCCGGCCCGTCGAGCCACTCGTGGCCCGTACGTACCTCCAGGTCTCGCAGCTGCCCCATGTACTGGATGCGCAGCGCTATGCGCACGGCGATGTCGTCCTCTTCGACGCCGCTCTTGCCGAACTCCTCTACGATCTTCTCGCGCAGGAACGCGGCCTGGCCGTTTATCATGTCGATGAGGCCGTCTTTCTCGTCCGGGCTGACGTCGGGGGCGAGCGGAAGGTCGAGCGAGGCGTTGAACCGGTACTCGAACTCAGAGCACGAGCAGCCGAAAGCCGAGAACCCCGCGGCCCAGGCCGGGACCAGAACGTTCTCGAATCGCATTCCCTGAGATATGCCACCCACGTGCAGCGGGCCACCACCCCCGTAGTTGAGCAGCGTGTAGTTCATAGGCGCATAACCCTTGCCCATGATGCGCGAGAGGACGTTGTTCTTGAGCCCCTCCTCGAAAATCTCGACGACGCCGCTCGCCGCGCGGTAGACGTCGATGCCGAGCGGCCTTGCGATCTGCTCCTCGACCGCCTTTAACGCCTTGTCGCGGTCGAGCTTGATGTCTCCGCCGAGGAAGTAGTCGGGGTTTATGAAGCCGAGCACCACGTCGCAGTCGTTGATCGTGACCGTTGATATGTCGCCCTCCGGCCACGACGTGCCGATGCGATAGCCCGCCGAGTCGGGACCTATCTCGACCCGCCCGGACGTCGGGTTTATCCGCACGAACGAGCCGGTCCCCTCTCCCACGGAGTCGAGCTCCACCAGCGGTATGGCAAGGAGCATGCGGGCCATGTCGGGGTAAGGCTTCACGTCGTACTCGCCGCCGGTGATGATCGCCAGGTCGAAAGACGTGCCGCCGATGTCGGTGCAGAAGACGTTCTCGATGCCTATGCGCTCGCTCAGGTAACGCGCGCCGATCACACCGCCGATGGGCCCTGATACCAACGTGCGCGCGAGCTCCTTGGACTCGATGGAGATTGTCCCACCGTGGGAAGCCATGATCCGCAGGTCGAAGTGCGCGCCGTGGTCTTTGACTCTCGTATCGATGTTCCTCAGGTGCTGCCTCGACGGCTCGGCGGCGAACGCCTCGACCGCGAGCGTGTTGAGCCTGGGAAAATCACCGCGCACGGAGTAATGGTCCGAGGAAATCGTCAGCGGTATGTCGACGCCCCTCTCCCGCATGACCTCCTCGGCCGCGTCTTTCATCTGCAGCTCGTGGGCCGGGTTTCGATACGAGAAGACGAAGTTGACGCAGAGAGCTTCGACGCCCTCGTCGAGCAGCTCGCGGACGGCCTGCCTTGCGGCATCCTCGTCGAAAGGTATGGCCGCGTCGCCGAAGACGTCGATGCGCTCGGGCACGCCGCGTATCTGCTTGAGCGGTATTAACGGCTCGTTGTGCTGATGGGTGCAGACGTGCAGGCGGTCGGAGTAAGAGTAGCCGAGGTAGCTCTGCACCCCGCGCTCGAGGCGGAAGTAATCCTCCATGCCCTTCGTTACGATGACACCGACCTTCCTGCCCTTTCGCTCAAGCAGCCTGTTCAGCATCGACGTCCCGGAGTAGATGCCCGTCACAAGGCAGGGAAACGCCTCCTCGATTGTCATGTCCCAGTACGACAGGGCGTCTCGCGAGGAGTTCAAGAAGCCTTCGGATTCGTCCTCGGGCGTGGTCTGTGCCTTGCCCACGATGAAGTCACCTTTCTCGTTGATGATGAAGGTGTCCGTCATGGTGCCGCCGGCATCGATAGCAAGGATCCTCGGAGCGATTTTCAGAGACATGTCCCCCTCCTCCAAGCTTTTTGTATAACCTTCTACGAGTGCCTGAATAAAAGGTCGATGATGCCTGGGTCGCCGTTTAGAGGTAGTGTTCCGCTTCCTTGTTAAATATTTTGTCTCGCCCAAAGAAGTTTATCGACTGAGAAAATATTATTAAGTTCCCTGTGCCGCAATCAAGGGAATTGTATGTCACAAGCAGAATAACGCCGGCGGGCGGTCATTATTGGTCTTCAGGCGGCCAATATCAATGGCGAGCGGATGGCATGTAACCCCGTATCTTCCGGGGGTCCATCGCTCCTTTTCGTTAATAGCTTCAAGCAACCCGCGGTTGAGACCGTTTGCATATAATTCTCGTGCGCGCTCGGCCAGCTTGCGAGAGGGATATTTCATAGAAGGGAGAAGGGCCGGTTGAAATGGGCTCGGCGGCCGGAAGATGAATTCGGGATCGCGGGAGGGAACCCTCTCCTCGGGCTTATTTGCCTCGTGATCTTCCTCGACTCGGTCGGATACGGGGTCGTAGTGCCCGTTCTACCCATTTACACGAAGAACCTCGGGGTAAGCGACTTCCAGGTCGGCTTCCTGTTTGCTACTTACGCTATAGCCCTGCTGCTCGCCGCGGTGCCCATGGGCATTCTCTCCGATCGCCTCGGTCGCAAGCCGTTCATCCTCTTTGGGATGTTCGCGATGTCGGGGGCTTTTGTTTTTTACGCTTTCGCCAACACATACTCGATGCTCGTTATCGCCCGCATACTCGACGGCCTCACCGCCGCCGCGACATGGAGCGCGGGTCTCGCGCTGCTCGGGGACCGCTTTGAGGACAGCGAGATGGGCGAGAAGATCGGCTACGCGATCGGCGCGATGGCCGTCGGGGGAATTGCCGGGCCGCTGCTGGGTGGCGTGCTCTCGGACGCCGTTGGTTACCGGGCACCTTTCTATGCCATTGCCGCCGCCTGCCTTGCGGGTGGTGTCGCCGCGCTCTTCCTCAAGGAGGACCGCGGCGCCAGGCGCGCAAGCGTGCCCGCCTGGCGAATGCTAAAGACCGTGCTCGGCAACAGGATGATAATGCTCGCGTGCCTGATAACCCTCATCACCACCACGGGTCTCGGTCTCCTCGAGCCGACGCTGCCGATCTATCTCAAGGACCACTTCGCCATGTCGCGTACGCAGATCGGGATTCTGTTCGGCGTAACCATGTTCATGTACGCGGCGGCGAGCCCTGTATCGGGGAAGCTTTCCGACAGGATCGGGCGGCGGGACCCGATACTCATGGGGCTGATAGCCACAGCGGTCGTGGCGCCGCTCATCGTTGCGTTCAAGAACGTCGCCGCTGTCTACCTGTTCATGGGCATCCTGGGCGTGACGCTGACTTTCCTCGAGACGCCTTCCATCCCACTGATAACCGACGCCATGCCCAAGGATGGTGGGGAGGAGTTCCATTACGGGACGGCTTTCGGGCTGCTGAACGTCTTCTGGAGCCTCGGCTACGCGCTGGGCCCTCTTGTCGGCGGCGCCATCACTGGAGCGGCGGGATTGCTCGCCGCGCTGCTCACCTACTCGGGAGTTCTCGTCTTGCTGGCGGTCATAGTCATGGTCTTTCTAAAAGAAGGGGAGCGAGCACCAGACAAAGAGTGACTTCGACAGGTTGGTGCGGGGAGAGGGACTCGAACCCTCACGCCCGTTAGGGCAACAGGTTTTAAGCCTGTCCCGTCTACCAATTCCGGCATCCCCGCTGGGCAAATCAGTACAGATTCTTGCCAATGTTCTTTCCCCGGTAGCAAGGGGTCTGAGCATGACAGTTAGGGCAAAACAACTGCAGGTTTCCAACCTGTTGTCAAATCTGTCACCGTCTACATGGTCTAATTCTAACGATATTCTTTTTCCGTTCCACCTCTCCAATCCGCAAGCTTCGCATGATGGTTTTTTCAAACCGGCTGCGATGAGCCTGCTTTTTGGCATCTTCGCTTCCAATCATTTGGTTGTACTGGTAACAAGTATAACTCGATGGCGTGACACGCTTTCGAGTTCTTCTCGGGACGCGAGGGAGTCTAAGCGGTTAGCCTTCTGTAGAGGTCGATGACCAGGCCGTCGAGGATGTCTTTTTCGCTCACGAGTATCTCTTCGAGGCGGGCGACGTCCATGACGACGCGCAGCACGGCGGCGCCGCCTACTATTATATCCGCCCTGCCGGGCTCGAGCCCCATTACTTTCTTCCTCTCGTCCAGAGGGACGGAGGCGAGCTTCCTGAAGATCTGCTCCACCTGGTCGCGGGTCAGCTTCGAGTGATGGATTCGGTCGGTATCGTACTCCTCCAGGCCCATGTTGATACCGGAGATAGTCGTGACGGTGCCGGCCAGGCCGACACCCAGCGACCAGGGAGCCGGGCCTGGAGAGACCCGGCTCGAGCTGCCTCGTGATTTCTCTGGGAGCAGGCTGGCGATGGCAGGCCTGAGGACCTGCACAATATACGTTTCCATCCTTCCGATGGAGACGGGCGAAGGCGGGTCGGTTGTGAGAAACCTCTCGCTCATCCTGACGCAGCCGACATCTACGCTCTTGAGCCGCAGGGCGTCGTCCGGCGGCTCAGCCCCGCCGCGCGCGATAGAGGGGTCACCCGTGACTAGCTCGGTGCTTCCCCCTCCAATGTCGAAGACGAGGGCGGGACCGGCGTCACCAGCGGTTTTGAGCTCCTCGCCAAGGTCGGACACCGCGCCGAGGAAGCTCATCCTGGCCTCTTCGACGCCGGGAAGCACGCGCGGGCGGGTTCCCAGTATCTCTTCCGCGATGTCGAGAAACTCCTCACCGTTTTCGCAGTCGCGCAGCACCGATGTCGCCACGGCCGCAACGCCGGCAGGCTGCAGCGGCGTTATCACTTTACAATACTCAGACAGCGCGACCCTGGCGCGCTCGATCGCTTCAGGCGAAAGCTGACGGGTGCGGTCCACACCTTCACCCAGACGCGTTATTATCATTCGCCGGTCAACGGTTTCAGTGCGCGAGCCGTCGCAATCGGCTACGAGCAACCTCGTCGAGTTAGTCCCAAGGTCAAGTGAGGCAAGCCTCAGGGATCCTTTCACACCAGCACCCCGTTCTACTCTCGAGCTCCTCCAGGCACCATCCTCCCACGACACCCCTCCCGCTCGCGAGCCTGTACGCCAGGTGGGCGTGCAGGCATTTCACGGCACCCGGCCGGCCACCCGCGATCCCGCGGCCGCGGAGCCTCTCGGGCGGTATGGAGCCGCCGAGCCGGGCGAGCTCCGCGTTCACGGAACCGACATGCTCCTCTTCCCGCATGAAGAGCTCGAACGCCTCAGCCCGCTCCTCCAGCATGAGTTGAAATCTCTTCATCACGCCCTTGCCCTCGAGCCGCGCCGCTTCTCTGCATGCGCACGGGCATGTGAGCCACAACGGGGGCGGGGTCGGCCTGTCGTCGCCCTGGAAAGGGACCGTCAGGATGACGGCCGGGCGCCCGCGCGGGCAGCGCGTCACGACGAACACGTCGCCCCGCGGTTTCCGCCCCAACTGCCGTTCCAGAACCGCGATATCGCCAGGGTTCAACTGCTCGACATCCTCGAACTCCTCAAGCACCGCTCCACCGAGCGAGACTTTCACTGGTAGATCACCGTGATCACCGAGATGCGCCAGGTGTTTCCTTCCCGGGCGAACGCTGCTTCGACCTTGCTGTGGCCGCCGGACTTATAGACTATGTACGCGGTGGCGCCGGCGGCTGTGCCGTTCACTTTGAAGCTCTCGCACCTGTAAGTCGAGATATCCCGAAAGAGCTCCTTGCTCTCCTTCGCGTTTGCGACAAAGCCGTCAAACGAGACCTGCTTCTTCAAGCCCTGGCAGAGAAAGTCGTATGCCCGCCGGTACAACCCGAGTCTCGTTGCTTCGAGATGCTCCTGAAGGACGATGCAGGGATTCGCTGGATCGGGCTGCTGAATGCTGCCGGCGGCCAGGCTCGCGAGGTCGAACTTTGACTGCGCGGGCGCCTTTTCCGTGTAGAAAACCGTGAAGTACAAGGCGAATCCGATGGCGATCAGGATTGCGAGGAAAGCGACTCCGAGTACTCCGGCGTAGAACCTCCGGTCGTAAGCCCGAGGCTCAGTAGCCTCGTATGCCCTTCTGTTTCTCCGGAAGGCTCCTGGCTTCTTCGCCTTCATCGTCCGGGGATTACTCCCAGAAGGAGCCGCCTTCTCCCGGTTCGCCCTTGTCTTTCTTATCGATGTCCTCCTCGAAGAAGAACGAGTTCAGGTTTTCCTCTCGCGGGGGCCCTTCCGGAGCACCTGACGGCGGCGGAGCCTGCACGGGTGGCGGCGTGGGTGCGGGAGCCTGCACGGGTGGCGGCTGCGGTTGTCCGGGGGGCGTGGGGGGCGCTCCCCACCCTTCGGTTGACAGGTCCTCAAGGTCGGAGACGGTATCGCTCCACTCCTGGGAAGGCGGCGTGGGCGCGACCCCTGGCGTGGGGGCGGCAGGGGGCTGCTCAGCCGGCTGAGCTTCTTCGAAAGGCCAATCGTACTCCCCGCTACCGACACCGATCGGGGTCTCTTCGACGGGCGGCACGCTGACTTCCGGGACCACCGGGCGGGGAGGTGGAAGCTCGACCTGCTCCTGCGACACTTCGGGGAGCGGCGGAGGAAGCTCCTCTTTGGACACCTGCCTGTTTCCTATCAGCTCGCCGTACTCGGGCGGAAGCAGGTAATCTTCGGGCTTCACCTCAACGCCTTTGACATTGTCGAACACACCGCTCTCCGCGTCCCAGATGCCGGCTTCCTCGATCGGCAGGTCGCCCGGCACCACGTCCGGTGACTCGGGTGCCCCTTCGTATACCGGGGGCACCTCCGTTGTAGGGGGTTCGTATGCGACCGGCGGTTCGTATACCGGTGTCGGAGCTTCCGCCGCGTGCGGCACGTCGGCCACCGGCGGTACTTCGTACGCCGGGACCTCCTGTTGGGTTGGAGCTTCCAGCCCTGGAGGCTCCTGGTATTCCGCGGCCGCGACGGGCGGCTCTTCGAATACGGACCCTTCGAATGTCGGCGGGGGCTCTATGGCCGAGGGAGGCTCTCCAAATACGGGAGGCTCCGCGAGTGGCGCAGGTGGAGCGGTCGCATCCGCCGTGCTTGCCGGTATCTCTGTCTCCCACGGCGCGGCATCGAGCGGCGACTCCTCAACGGGAGGCTGCAATGGCTCGATCCCCGCCGGAGGAATACCCGCGAACTCCGCTGCGTCGGGCGGCGTGGAATACAACCGGGGCTCGGGTTGCGGAGCGGGCGGCACCTCAAATGAAGAGGTCGGCGCGGCTATCGGGGCCCCGAACTCGGGCGTTCCGGTGCCAGGCTCCGGGGCGGCGAAAACTTGCTCGGACGCTTCACCAACAGGTGGTGTCTCGGTAAACGTAGGTGGCACTTCGAGCGCAGGCGGCGGCTGGTACGGTGGTTGTACGGGCGGCGCCTGGACCGCGGGCTCCGCATATATGGGGGGAGCCTGTTGCGGAGGCGGCACCGGGACATATTGCTGTGGCGCCTCAGGTGGCATCGCCATCCCTGGTTGCTCGTAAGCGGAGGGCACCTGGTAAGTCTGCGGCGCTGTTGGAGCCGGGGGCACCATCTGGCCTTCCGGTGCCCGGACGCCGGGAGGCATCACGCTGGGTACAGCAGCGCCTCTCGCGGCCATCTCGGCGGCGGCACCCGCGGCAATCTCGCCCTTTCGCGGCTTGCGCGGTGGCTTCTCTTTCTTTGCCTTGACGGGCTTCTCTTTCGGCGCCTTTGGGGGCTTTTCTTTCTTTGCCTTTCCGCGCTTCTCCTTACCTGCGGAAGGCGCCTCAGTCCCGACCTGGACTCCTGGCGGCGCCGCGTACGCCGGTGCGGCCTCATACGCCTGCTGTGGCTGCGCGTAAGCCTGTGGCGCTTCATAAGCTGTTGGCGCCTGGTATTCCTGTGGCTGGTATGTGGGTTGAGCTTCCATCGCGGGAGGCTGTGCTATCGGTTGCGGCACCGGCACGCCGGGT
>Ga0182021_10001849_pt1 | contig 24617 bp, 21 predicted proteins | sample 612E3MmetaG_FD_120493 | JGI IMG/M metagenome (GOLD analysis project Ga0182021, IMG submission 120493) | Permafrost microbial communities from Stordalen Mire, Sweden - 612E3M metaG (Illumina Assembly) | ecosystem: Environmental > Terrestrial > Soil > Wetlands > Permafrost | place: Sweden... | reverse complement strand
TGAACTTGCCATTGGCCGCGATCTTCGCCATGCGCTGAGCGCCCATATGATGAGCCGTCATCTTGTGCATCTGCTGCTGGACCTGCGGGCTCTCGAAGAGCTTCACCAGGTCAGAGGCGATCTGCTTGACATCGAAGCCGCTGGAGACCTCGGTGAGTCCGGTAGTGGTATCTGGGCCGGTGACCGCCAGGCCGCTCAGCCATGTCTGCGGGTCGATCCCGAGCTTGGACAACAGCGCGTCCACTTTGGCGCCCTTGGCCTTGTTGACGGTGTCCTTGCCTTGCTGATGCTTTGCCTCGGCTTGCTGGAGCTTCTTCAGCACCTGCGGCGGCAGTGAGTACCAGGTGTCGTTGTACTTCACCCAGCCCTGATTGCCGCTCCAGTAGACTTCGCCGCTGAGCATCGTGCTGCCATTACCGAGTGCGACGCTGACCGTGGCGTCTGTGGTCTTCGCCTTGGCGTCCACCTTCACGGTGCCGCTCAGGGTCACGCCGTTGCTCAGGAGTCCTGCCAGCGGGTTGGGAGACGTGGTGCTGGAAGTGGCCATTGTCGGCTTGACGACGAGGCTGTAGTCGGCCTGGCCGTTCGTGACACCCTGGTTAGCCTGCACGATAGGCTGCAGGAGGCTGGCTACGTCGGTGATCGTCGCGTCCTTGGCAGTCGTCTTGGCGACCGTCGTGGTGGTGCTGGCCCCGCTGCGGGCGGGTACCACAAGCACGCCGACCAGCAGAGCGACCACTGCCGCTACGATGACGATCGGGATGATGACCTTACGGCGCATAATCTGCTCCTTGTCCCGGACTCGGCCGCTCAGCCTGGTGTAGGCATCGTCAGCCCTGGACTCTTTCTCCGTGTCCGAAGTCAGACTACCCAAAAAATGTGAACCCGATGTGAAGAATCTGCGGGCACGCCGGCCGTACGAGGCTAAGGAGAGCTTCCAGTCGCCACAGCGACCGCTATCCAGAGGCTCTACGGGCGCATTGGCGGCCTGGTCTGGACGGCGGCCATGTGACCGCCGCTGCCCGGGACGGATCTACACCGGGCCGAGGCTCGTCTAGACCCTGAAACGAACGCGCCGGCTCAGCTTTGGCGGCGGGTGATGACTCCCATCACGTTCATGAGCAGCCGAACGGCGGTGAGCGCCGTCAGCCGGTTCACGTCCAGTGACGGCGCGAACTCACAGATGTCCATACCGACGATCTGCCCGCGGGCCGCCACGCCGCGCACCAGGCCGGCGGCTTCGGAGAACGTGAGCCCGCCGGGGAGCGGCCACGGAGTGCCGGGGGCGGCGGACGGGTCCAGGCCGTCCACGTCCACCGTGATGTAGTACCGAGCGTCGCGCTCCAGCCGTCCGATGACCCGCTCTACGCCCCGCTCGTGGACTTCGTCGGCCTTGATCAGCACGTTGCCGGCCGCACGAGCCGCCTCCACGTCGGCCGGCCGCGCACTGCCCGGCCCGCGCAGACCGATCTCGTGGATGTCACGCACCCACGGCATCTCGCGCAGGCGGCGCATGGGGCTCGAGTAGCCGCGGCGCTCCCCGCCGAGCTCCTCGCGGAAGTCGAGGTGCGCGTCGATGTCGACGATGTGGAGCGGGCCCACTTTCTCGTAGGCGGCGACCACCAGCGGAGGGATGGCGTGGTCGCCACCCACCACCAGCGGCACGGCGCCGGCCGCCAGGATGGCGCCCACCGCTTCCGTGGCGCGCCGCGCGTTGCCTTCCAGATCGCGCGGATCGCCGGGCACGTCGCCGCAGTCGGCGATCCGCCACTCCCTACCTTCCGGGAAGAGCGGCCCGTCGAGATCGAAGTCGTAGTGGTCCAGCTCGCCGGTGAACCAGTCGCAGGCGGCGCGCACCGCCTCCGGCGCGTCGGCGGCGCGCGGCGCCACGCCGCGCATCTCGTACGGCACGCCGTACGGGATGCCGAGAAAAGCGAAGTCGGCAAAACCAGCTGGGAGCGCCGCCATGTCCAGCCACAGCCGCGCTCCGAGGAAGCTTCCGTGACCTGGCGCAGTGTTCATCCTGGTATCCATTCGCTCGTAGCCTACAGGACCCGGCGTCGATGCCGTCAGCCGGCGGGCCACACCGGCGGATTCAAGAACGGCGAGACGAGCTTGCCGGTCTGGTCGAACGCAAGCTCCCGTGCCGCCGGGGACACCACGGCCTTGGCCTCGTCGATCTGATCCAGACACCCCACGGAGACCCATACCCGGTCGAGCGCCATAGTGTTCCTGATGTAGACGATGCGGACGTCTTCGGGCGGTACGGGCCGCATCGTCGTGAGCAGGCTCAGGATGGCGTCCTGGGCGCTGTGGAAGACGGCCGGGATCCGGGCGTCTTCCGGACAGCAGCTCGTGAAGGCGTTCACTGCCGTCGCGGCGATGTCGAGACCGGCCAGGAAGCTCAGACTCACCGCGTCGACGACCCCCAGGCCGGCAGCATTGCCTTCGCTGGCCGCCGTGAGGTCGGCGACGAAGATACGCGACACGCTTGGGCGCTCGCGCTTTGGAGCCCACGCCGCACTGGTGCGACCGACCACGTTCGGGTCCAGGCCCGCGCCACTGATCTCTTTGCCCATCTCATCCACGAGCAGCAGGTCGATGTCGTCCACGGGCAAGCCCGGAAGATGTGCGCGGGCTACCTTGAGAAGCTCGATCTCGGTCGCCTCGATGGACTGCGGCGGCACCACGCGCACCAGCGCCGTCCGGTGCTCCTCGTTCTCTACGATGGCCACGCCGAAGAGGACCCGCGTCCGTTCCAGAAGGGCGCGCGCCGCGGCGGGTATGGTGACCTCCAAGCCTCGCACGACGCCCAGACGGTGGTAGTAGTCGGCCCCTGCCTGTTTGCCCAGACCGATCACCAGCATCTTCATGAGGCCGCTCTCCACCGGCCCCACGAAGTCCGTGTGCGGCTTGACCCGGTTGATGAGGACGATGCCGTCCGCCTCCCAGGCAAGACGGTCGAGGTAGAGAGGATGGCCGTCGACGTCGCCCGGCGAGACCACCTCCATGGTCGCCCGCACCGGCGCCCCGACAGTATCCTCAGTCACGCCCAGCATGCGCAGCACGTCGACCTGTCCCTCGGCGGTAGCGCCGCCGTGGGAGCCCATGGCCGGCACGATGAACGGCCGGCAACCGGCGGCCTTGAGGTGGCCGATCACGGCCCGCACCACGGGGACTATGTCGGCGATGCCGCGACTGCCCACGGCAACGGCGACCGCGGCCCCCTTGGGGAGAGCGTCGACCCGATCGTCGACGCACGCCCACTGCTCGGCGAGGAGAGCCGTCGCGTCGATGGCCGGCAGCCCGCGGAAGGTCTGCCGGACCTCTCTCATCGACGGAAGCCGAACTGGGCTGCCCTCGACTCTGTCGATCACGAACGCGTATTCCATGCGCACTCCATCGTCCTCAGGCTCGCCCCGCGTCCGCCGGACCGTCCGTCGATGACTCTTCCACCTCGTCGTTGGCGACGACCCAGACGAACACCTCGCCGGGGCCGTGGACACCGACCACCTGGACGGAGGCGATGTCCGCCGTGTTGCTGGGCCCCGTTATGAAGCTCAGGCACGCCGGCAGCTCGGGGCCCTGTGCCGCGATCCATCGTAGCGCGTCGCCGAACCCAGTGACGATCCGGGCCCGGGGCACGACGAGGCCGATGGAGGGCGGAAGCAGCGAGTGACCGCGTCGGAAGGGGCCGTGGTTGGTCAGCAGCAAGGTCCCGGTCTCGGCGACGGCCAGCTCCGCCTCGGCAAGACCGAACGGTGCTTCGCGAGGATCTGCCTTCCAGCGGTCGGCGATGGCCGGCCACCTGAGCGGCGCGGCACAGCTTATGGAAAGCCAGCCGCGATCGAGCGCCAGGCGCTCGATCGCGGCCTGTGCATCTTCCAGGGCAGGCACCACGCTCGCCATCACGCCGAGCGCCTGCAGGCGAGCGACGAAGAGGGCGAGCCGCTCCTGGTCGTCGAGAGTCCGCTGCGTGGCCGGCGATCGCGGCACCGGCGAAGCGGGAGGGCCAGGGGCGCGATGAAGCTGCCGGCGCAGTGTCTCAAGGAAGGCGGCGCGTTCCACCCGTCCCCTCCCCATCTCGTGCGTCCGACGGCCGCCGGCGCCAGAGCCGGCGGAAGCTCTGTCTGGCCACGGCCGGCAAGTCCCGGGTGCGCGTCCACAGACCAGGCAAGCCCGGCGCCCACCGTATGGCGCCGCCGGCCGTGAGCGGGCGAGCCACAACGCCTGCCAGACGCTCGGCGGCGTCCCACACACGCGGGCGCACGGCGGTCTCGGCGAATCCACGGAAGCCGAACTGCCAGGCGCCCGAGCCTGACCCGAGCCTGACCATGTCGGCGCGCAGCTCCAGCAGATAGTCGGCCAGCGGTATGCGGGCCGAGCAGATCTCGCTGCAGGCCCCGCAGAGACTGGATGCGTACGGCAGTTCGGGATGATGCTGAAACCCGTCGAGCAGCGGTGTTAGCACGGCGCCGATGGGGCCTGAATATGCGGCGCCGTAGGCGTGGCCGCCGATCTTGCGGTACACCGGGCAGACGTCCAGGCAGGCGCCGCAGCGAATGCAGTTCAGGATCTTCTGGTACTTGCCTCCCAGGATCGCGGAGCGGCCGTTGTCGACGATCACCACGTGCAGCTCTTCCGGACCGTCCTCGTCTCCCGCCTGTCTGGGGCCCGAGATCGCCGTCACGTACGAAGTCATCCGGGTGCCCCCGCCCATCCAGGGAAGTACGGCCAGGATGGGCTCCAGGCTCTCGAAGTCGGGGACCAGGCGCTCCATGCCCATGACGACGACGTGGGTCTTCGGCAGCGTGGTCGTCATGCGCCCGTTGCCCTCGTTGGTCACCAGCACGACCGATCCGGTTGAAGCCACGCCGAAGTTGCAGCCCGAGATGCCGATGTCGGCGGCAAAGAACTTCTCACGCAGGAAGCGCCGGGCGAAGGCGGTAAGCGCGGCGGGATCAGCCGGCAGCTCTTCCCCGGCGGCGGCAGAGAGCAGAACGCGGATCTGTTCGAGCGACTTGTGGATGGCCGGAGCGACGATGTGGAAGGGCTTTTCGTGGGCGAGCTGGATGATGACCTCGCCCAGGTCCGTCTCGACCACTTCGATGCCGGCCGCCTCCAGGGCGGCGTTCAGGCCGATCTCCTCGGTCAGCAGCGACTTGGCTTTGACGATCAGCTTGGCGCTCCTCTGCCGCGCCAGCGCCAGCACGTGCGCCCGAGCCTCCTGCGCCGTAGCGGCAAAGTAGACCACGCCGCCGCGCTTCTCGACATTGGCGGCGAACTGGTCGACGTAGTAGTCGAGGTTCTCGACAGTGTGTGAGCGCACTGCTTCGACCTGGTCGAGGAGCGCCGGCCAGTCGAGCTCGCCGCGGGCCTGCTCGTGGAAGACCTGCATGAAGTCCTGTCCGTCGCGGATGACCTCCTGCAGCGTCGCGTCGCCGAGGGCCCGACCGACCTGCTCGTCAAAGGCGGCGCGGGTGGCGCGACTCATGCGCGCCAGCCCTCGGCCAGCACCTCGGCCAGGTGCTTGACGGGCATCGCGCAGCCGCGCCGCCGCAGGCGGCCGTCGATGTTCATGAGACAGCTCATGTCGAGACCGACGAGCACGTCGGCGCCGGTCTCCAGGATGTGATCGACCTTCTCGTCGACCATGGCCGTCGAGATGGCCGGCATCTTCACGGCAAAGGTGCCGCCGAAACCGCAACAGTCTCGCGCTCTGGCAAGCGGCACATACTCCAGGCCATCGACCATCTGCAGCAGACGCTCGGGCTGTTCGGCGACGCCGAGCAGCCGCAACGTGTGGCACGAGTGGTGCATGGTCGCCTTGCCCTTGAACGCAACCGGCAGGTTCTCGACCTGGAGCACGTCGACCAGGTATTCACTGAACTCGTAGGTGCGCGCGGCTAGAGCCGTGGCGGCGGCCTCTTCCGGCTGCCCGGCGAACAACCGCGGGTAGTGCTCCCGCACCATGGCCGCGCAGGACCCGGAGACAGACACCACGCTCTGGCTGCCGGCGAAGGCGCGCACAAAGGCTCGCGCCGCCCGGCGCGCGTCGTCCCGGTAGCCGCTGTTGAAGGCGGGCTGACCGCAACAGGTCTGCCCGCCGGGGAAGTCGACTGCCACCCCCAGCTTCTCCAGGACCTTCACGGCCGCCAGGCCGACCGCCGGAAAGAGCGCGTCGCCGAGGCAGGTGATCATCAGCGCCGCGCGTGGCCGCCCGACGGAGGTCGTCGGGCGGCCACGATCATCGCGCGCCGCCGCCCGGGGCTGCCCGACTGGGCTGGCCCCGGGCGGCGCGTCATCCGGCAGTTCGTAGAGCGGCCCGCCGGATGCGTCGATCACTTGGGTCCGGCGCCGAGGTTGACGTCCACCGTCGTCACGGCTGCAGCTCCGAGGCCGTACTTGTCGAGGAGCTTGGTGTACGTGCCGTCGGCAACGAGCGCCTGGAGCGCCTTGGACACAGCGTCCAGCAGCTGCGTGTTGGCCTTCACCATGCCGATGCCGATGGTGCTCGGGTTGTAGCCGTTGGGCGCCGCCGGGTCCTTGGCGATCTCAAAGGAGTTTGGCTGAGCCGCGACGTCGGCGACGCCCGTCGGAAGCTGCACGAGGTCCGCGACTGCCTTGCCGCTCTTTATGGCCAGCAGCGCGTCGCTGTCCTTGGGATACGTCAGAACGGTCAGGGCGGGCTTGCCCGCGGCCTTGAGCTGAGTCGCGAGTGTCTGCAGCATGCCGGCCTGGATGGTGCCGGTCTGTGCGGCCGCCGCCTTGCCGGCCAGCGACTGCAGCGAAGTCACCTTCGATGGGTTGCCCTTGGCGATAACAAGCACCGTGGTGACCTTGGCGTAGTCGATGAAGTTGAGGACCTTCTCACGCGTGGTGTTGTCGACCATGGCCGCCATGACTATGTCGGCCTTGCCCGCCTGCAGCGAGGGGATGATGCTGTCGAAGACGATCTGATCGAACTCGAAGGGGATGCCGAGCTTGGCGCCCAGTGCCTGCGAGAGATCGTAGTCGAACCCGGTCGGCTGGTTGCTGCCCGGAGCCGTGTACATCTCGAAGGGCGGATAGGGGATGTCGGTGGCGACCCGCACCTTGCCGGCACTCGTGACGGCCGACGGTAGCAAGGCGGTCAAGGTGGGATCCGCGGTGATGGTCGCACCGTCGATCGTTGTGCTCGCCGGTGTCGGCGTGGCCGACGTGGCGGCGCTGGTGCTGGCGGTCGGCGTCGTCGTGGAGCTGGAGCTGCTGCCGCAACCGGCTGCTACCAGCACGACCGCGGCCACGAATAGCGCCGCCATGCTGATAAAGGCGGCCCGTGCCCGCTTGGTCGATGCGCGGCGGGCACCGCGCCCCGAATGGAGCTGATCGGTCATCGTCGCCTTCCCTGGGATCTTCATGACTCTTCCTTTCGCGTGTTCTGTCTCTTCCCGGCACATCGGGAAGCCCCCACTCAGGCCGGCCCTCCTCTCATAGTCTGCAGCTCGGTGGCCAGCATGGAAATGCACGTCTCGTTCTGCCCGGGCGTCCCGACCGTGATGCGAACGTGGGTCGGATAGCCCCAGCCGTCGGCCGGACGGATGATCAGCCCGCGCTTGAGCAGACGCTCGAACAGCTCGCGGGCGCTCACGCCAACGTCGACGAACACGAAGTTGGCCTGGCTCGGCACCACGTCGCAGCCGAGCCCGGCCAACTCTCGCTCGAGATAGGCGCGACCCTTCCGGACGGCGGCAAGGGTGCGTTGCAGCCACGCGTCGTCGGCCAGCGCCGCCGGACCCGCGGCTGTGGCCGCCCGATTGAGGAAGAACGGCTCCTCGATGCGGTCGAGCATGCGACAGACCGCCTCGTCGGCGACGGCGTAGCCTAGACGTAGGCCGGCCAGCGCATATGCCTTGGAGAACGTCTTCAGGACGATCACGTTGCGATGGCCCTCGCGGACCAGGCTCACGCCCTCCGCGTACTCAGGGTCGTCCGCGAACTCCCCGTATGCCTGGTCGATGACCACTGCCACCGTCTGCGGCAGGGCGGCCAGAAAGCGCTTCATCTCGGCGCGGCGCACGATCGTCCCGGTCGGATTGTTCGGGCTGCATAGCCAGACGATCCTGGTGCGCGAGTTGACCACGTCCGCGATCGCCTCCAGGTCGAAGCGATAGTCGGCCAGCGGCACGCTGCGCAGGACGGCGTTCATGAGTATGGAGCCGGCCGCGTAGCGCGAGTACGTCTGCGGGGCGACCACGACCTCGTCCCCGGGCTCCACGTAAAGCCGCGGGATCATTTGCACGATCGCCTCGGAGCCCGAGGCGAGGAGCACGTTCGCAGGTTTCACGCCGTTTGCCTCGGCCACGCAGCGTCGCAGGTCGGTGAACTCCTGCCACGGATACATGTGCAGGTTGCCGAACTCGGTGGTGATGGCCGCCACCGCAGCCGGCGAGGGACCGTAGGGGTTCTCGTTCGAGGCCAGCTTGATGATGTCGGCCAGCGGAATACCGAACTCTCGCGAGACCTCCTGCACGCTGCGGCCTGGCTCGTAGTCGGTCAGCGCCTCAACGGCCGGCCGAAAGCTGCTCTGGTGACCGAGGGGCGACATCAGCGGCCTACAGCACCTTGGACAGGAACGACTGCAGGCGCGGGTTCTTTGGATTCAGCAGCACCTCGGCGGGCGGCCCGTGCTCCGCGATCACGCCGCCGTCCATGAACGCAACTTCGTTGGCCACCTCGCGGGCAAAGCCGATCTCGTGGGTCACCACGACCATGGTCATCCCGTCGCGGGCCAATTGCTTCATCACGTCGAGTACCTCGCCGATCATCTCCGGGTCCAGCGCCGAGGTCGGCTCGTCGAAGAGCATGAGCTTGGGGTGCATGGCGAGCGAGCGGGCGATGGCCACCCGCTGCTGCTGGCCGCCTGAAAGCTCGATAGGGTACGCATCGGTCTTGTCCTGCAGCCCGACGCGGGCAAGAAGTGCTATCGCCTCTCTGCGCACCTCTTCCTCTGGACGGTGCTGGACGTGCCGTGGTGACTCCATGATGTTCTCGATCGCGGTCTTGTGTGGGAAGAGGTTGAAGCGCTGGAACACCATGCCGATCTTGGAGCGCTGCTTGGCCGTCTCGTGCTCGCGCAGTTCGTAGACCTTGTCGCCCCGCTGGCGATAGCCCATCAGCTCGCCGTCCACGAACAGCCGCCCCGCGTCGATCTTCTCCAGATGATTGATGCAGCGCAGGAACGTGGATTTGCCGCCGCCGCTGGGGCCGAGGATCACCAGCACCTGACCCTCGCCGATGCGGGCATCCACACCCCGGAGGACGTCGATGTGGCCGAACGACTTCCAGATGTGCTCGGCCAGCACCATGGGCCGGCCGGCGGCCTCCCAGCCCGCGAACTCTGAGGCTGCGCTGCTCACCGGTGGTCCCTTTCCCGTTCCAGCATCTCGAGCGACTCCGGCATGTCGGACCGCAGCGGCCAGCGCCACCCCACGCCGTTGCGGCGCCTGGGCTTCTGGTAGCCGGAGCCGCGGCTGTAGTGCCGTTCCAGGTAGTACTGGCCGATGCTGAAGATCGTGGTGAGAAACAGATACCAGAGGCTGGCAACGATCAAGAGCGGGATCTCGAGGAAGTTCTGCGCGTAGATCCGAGTGACTACGCTCAGCAGGTCCGTCCCGGAGATAACGACTATCAGCGCCGTGGTCTTGAGCATGGAGATGGTCTCGTTGCCCATCGGCGGGAGAATGATGCGCATCGCCTGCGGCAGGATGATGCGCCGCATCGTCATGGGGCTGGACATGCCGAGCGATTGGGCGGCCTCTATCTGTCCCTTGTCGACCGAGATGATGCCGGCCCGCACCAGCTCCGAGGCATAAGCGATCTCGTTGAGGCCCAGGCCGAGGATGGCGGCGGTAAATGGTCCGATGACGGTGTTGGTATTCACCGAACCGATGGCAAAGTGCGTGAACGGCAGCGCCAGGAAGAGGCGCGGGTAGAGCGCGCCGAGGAAGTTCCAGAACAGCAACTGCACCAGCACCGGCGTGCCACGGAAGAACCAGATGTACCCCTGCGACACGGCAGACAGGATCGGGTTCTCTGACAGGCGCATGACGGCGATCAGCGTGCCGCCGATGACGCCGATGACCATGGCGATGACGGTCAGCTCCAGCGTCACCGCCACGCCACGCAGGATCACACCCTTGAACAGGTACTGGCCGATGACGCTCCAGCCGATGTTCGGGTTGCGGGCGAGCGAGAAGATCAGCCCTGCGACGAGAATGGCGATGATCGCGGCCGCCAGCCAGCGCCCCCAGTGGCGCACCGGTATGGCCTTCATGGCGTCGGGACGGGTCGACGACGCCGGGGGCTGCCCTCCCAGGCTGGCCCCCGGCGTCGTCTCATCCGGCCTATGCTGCGGCACTGCGCCGGACGTTGCCATAACTCGTGTCAGTGAAGGTTGATGGTCACGGTGCTGACGGCCACGGACGCCTCACCGTACTTGTCGAGTATCTTGCCGTAGGTGCCGTCGGCTATGAGTGCCTGCAGGGCCTTCTGCATTGCATCGCGCAGCCCGGTATTGGTCTTGATCACGCCGGCGCCGACCGTCTGCGGATCGTAGCCGCTGGGCGCCGTGGGATCCTGAACGACCTGGAACAGGTTGCCGCCGCCGGCCGTCTTGGCCACATAGACCGAGCCCGGGCCGTCGGTGACGTCGCAGACGGCCTTGCCTGCCTGCACCGCCAGCTGGGCGTCACTGTCCTTGGGGAACTGCAGGATCTGCATGTTCAGGCCGTGCGCCTTATAGCCGGCCGCGACCTTCTGCGCCAGTAGGAGCTGCGTGGTCCCCGCTTCAACGGCGACCGTCTTACCAGCGAGGCTGGTGAGGCCGGTGATGTGAGCCGGATTGCCCTTCTTGACCAGCAGGGCCGTCCCGTCCTTTGCGTAGTCGACGAAGTCGACCACCTTCTCGCGCGTCGCATTGTCGTACATGGCGGAGAACACCGTATCCACTTTGCCGGCCTGAAGCGCCGGGATGATGCTGTCGAACACGGTCACCTGGAAGACGAACGGGATGCCGAGCTTGGCGCCGATCGCCTGCGCGATGTCGTAGTCCATGCCGGTGATCTGGCTGCTGCCGGCAGAGACGAACATCTCCCACGGCGGGTACGGGATGTCGGAGGCTACCCGCACCTTGCCGGCCGACAGGATGGCCTGCGGCAGGAGGGCATGCAGTGCCGGATCCGCGGTGATGGTGATACCGGCGACCGTCGAGCTTGAAGCGCTCGGCGTCGGCGACGCCGTTGGGGAAGTTGACGTCGTCGTCGACGTGCTGCTGCTGCCGCAGGCCGCGGCCACAGCCGCCACGGCTACGAGTGCCAGGCTGACGAGCGCTGCCGTCAGCACTCGGCGTCCGGGCGGCCGGGCCGGCGAACCTGACTGAGTCTGCCTGGGCAGCCTGTCTGCCGGGTGCACTCTGAACATGCGCATCACGCCCTCCCTTGTTGGTCGCCCGGCGCCCCGACCCCTGTCTGGTGCCGTCACTCTCATCGTTGCTCTCACGTCATTGGCTGACTGCGAGGCCCCCGAACCTGCGTCGGCGCAGGCAAGAACGGCCGCCGCGCTCAGACGCACCTGTTCGTTGCCCGGCGGCTCGCGGTTCAGTCGCACTCACCGTTGAAGCTGGCAAGGAACGGCGCCATCGGGGTACGTTGCCGATGGATGTCGGCATTCGGCGCCGGCCGCGCCGCGCCACAGCGATTCCCATCGCGGCGCGCAGCATAGATGGTTTTGTCACTCTATGCAATCCATTGCAGTGCAGTCGTGACCTATATGCACTTCGCCGAGCTAAGGTATTGGCAACAGGCTTCACGATAGGGCGCGGACAGACGGCCACGGCCCACAAGACAGGGGCCCGCCACGGATAAGAGGGGGGGAGGCGCGACGGAGACGCAAGCACGCGATCTGGACGCGGGCACCCCCGCATCGATGACGGCGGGCAAGACCGCGCTCGAGCACGCTCACGCCCCCGCGGCCGAGGCTCGCGACCGTTCGCAGACCCTGAGCCAGGCGGCGATCGTGGATCACGTACGGTCGCCGTGGACGCGCCTGGCCGGCGTGGCCGTGCTGGCCGCGGCCATGGCTCACGTGGAAGGCGTGCTCGTCTACTACCTCAGCCGCTTTGTCCCGGGCATCCCCGACCAGTACGACCACGGCTTCAGCTTTCCCACGCAGTACATGACCGTCGAACGCTCGCGCGAGCTGGCGACCATGATCATGCTTCTGGCCATCGGCTACCTCGTAGGACGCACCTGGTGGCAAAGAGCCGCGTACTACCTGTTCGCGTTCGGCTGTTGGGACGTCTGCTACTACATCTCGCTGCGCGTGCTGCTGCACTGGCCGCACTCACTCACCGACCGCGACCTCCTTTTCTTGATCCCCGTCCAGTGGTGGGGACCGGTGTGGGAGCCGCTGGCGTTCAGCCTCGCCTTCATGGCCGCCGCAGCGATCGTCCTGAAGGTGACCCGCCGAGCATAAGCACGAGCCGACAGCGGGCGCTCGTTTGATCCCCTGAACGTCCCCAGATCGCCGCAATGGTTTGGCCAGCACTCGAGGCGGTGAGAAGATACCGGGTGGAACGGGGAACGGAGTGGGCCATCCGGCCGGATGTGCCTTATGTTGGGTAGCGATCGAGGGCATTGAGACTTCCGAACGACGCACGACAGCCGCTGCTCGCGGGGCCCAGCACTGCTTCTCGCCCGCTGGGCCGCCTCGTCGCCGGGGCTCTCCGGCTGGCGCCCGCCTTGGGCATCATGGCCGCTGCCCGCCTGCTCGGCTTCTTCTTTGTCTATGTCGGCAGCTGGTTCAAACCCGCATACATTCCCAAGCACGTGGGCTACCGCCTAGCGGACCCGTTCGCCGACGGCAGCCTTCTCGACCGGCTGTTCCAGCCGTTCGCCAACTGGGACGGCACCTGGTACATCCGCATTGCGAGCCAGGGGTACAACCACAAGCCCGGCAGCTGGGCCTTCTTCCCCCTCTACCCCTGGCTGCTGCACGGGACGGCGGACGCGACCCGCGGACAGTACGTCGTAGCCGGCATGCTGCTGTCCATAGCCGCGGCGTTAGCCGCCGCCGCACTGCTCTACCTGCTCGTGGAAGGCGACTACGGCCGTCGCGTGGCCCTGTGGTCGGTCGCCTTCCTCGCGTTCTTCCCTACCAGCATCTTCTTTCAGGCGGTGTACACGGAGTCCCTTTTCCTACTCGCCAGCCTGGCCTGCATCCTGTGGGCGCGGCGCGGCCGCTGGGAGCTGGCCGGCCTGGCCGGCATGATCGCCGCACTCACGCGCAACACCGGCGTCCTGCTGTTGATCCCGTTGCTGATGTTCTACGGCGCGTCCATCAACTGGCGCTGGCGGCGCATCGACAGACGCGCCCTGTGGGCCCTCCTGATACCCGCCGGCCTCGGGACCTACATGGCCTACCAGTGGGCCGTGCGCGGCAATCCTCTCCTCTTCAACACCTCCCAGGAGGTCTGGCGCCGCCATTTGGCCTCACCGTTCACGAGCCTCTATCACGGCGCCAACGACTCTCTTATCCTCCTCCACCGCCTGTTCCTGCACGGCACGCTGTACCCTGCCGGCGTACACAACCTGATCGCCTTCCCTCTGCTCACCCTGGCCGTCGCGGCTCTCGTGCTGGCACGACGGCGACTGCGGCCGGCCTACCTTGCCTATGCCGCCGCAGCCATCCTCCTGCCGCTGTGCTACCCGTCGGTACAGAGGCCGTTGTTCTCCATGCCGCGCTTCCTGCTCGTCATCTTCCCCGTGTTCATCGCCCTGGCGCTCATCACCGATCGCCGGCCGAAGCTGCGCGTCGCCATGCTCGCCCTGTTCGTCAGCGGCTATCTCTTTCTGACGATCGAGTTCACCAGACTTATCTTCATCTCGTGACGGGGTGACGATGATCTCGTGACGTCGCCGTCGCGGCAAGCGGCATGCCGACCGGCGTGCGGAAACAGCCAGGCCGCCCGAATTCGGGCGGCCTGGCTGTTTCCGCACTTACTGCCGACTTTGTGGCCCGACTACGCCACCCTGCGATCCTGTGAGGAAACCTCGGCGGCGGATGCCTCAGTCGACGGCGCAGTCGACGTCTCCGTTGCCGCCTGCTTGCCCGCTCGCCACGCCTGGAACTCCTTGAACTCCTGATAGTCCACGAGCTGCTGCCCTTCGGCAGTCTGCCCTTGGGTCAGTGCGTCCGGCCGCGACTGCTCGACGGGCTCCTCCTCGGCGGTGTAGCGCCGACCACGAGAGCTACCGAAGGCCGCTGCCAGCAGAGGCAGGCAGATGATCGCACCCGCGCCAAAGACGATGTAGATGATGCGCTCTCCGATGCCGGAACTCGGCGTACTACCGGAGCCGAAGATGTCGGCTACGAAGTTGTAATGCCAGATGCCCACGACCAGCCAGCTGGCAGCGCCGACGACGGCGGCGAGCAGACCGACCTTGGCTACTATCGACATGCCTCTCATGCTGCAGGACCTCCCTGCACGTCGGTTGCGCAGCCAGAACCGGCTGCCCTTTTGCGTATCAACCTTCCCGCCCATACGGCAGGGAAACAGCCGCGACCGGCTCAGAGCGAGTCGCTCTTCCATGTCGAGAGGGCCGCGACGCCCGGTCGCCGGCGGGGGCGCAGACCAGATCGCCGAGCGCGCCCCGCCTGGATGGCGCGCCGGCGACGCAAGACGTCGCCGCGCGGGCACGAGCCGGGTTCCCCTTCGGAGCCGTCATCCAGCATAATCAGCGCCATGCCTCAGCTCAGCGCCGGCCTTTTGCTCTACCGTTGCCACCAGGGCCGCCTGGAGGTCCTCCTGGCGCATCCGGGCGGCCCGTACAATGTGGGCCGCAATGCGGGAGTCTGGTCCATCCCCAAAGGCCTTATCGAGCCCGGCGAAGCCGACCTTGCCGCCGCCCTGCGCGAGTTCGAAGAAGAGACCGGCCTGCGGCCGCAGGGGCCCTTCCTGCCTCTGCCGACAGCGCGCTACCAGAGCGGCAAGCTCGTGCTGGCCTGGGCCGTCGCAGGCGACTGTGACCCATCAACGCTCACGAGCAACACGTTCGAGATAGAGTGGCCGCCGCGTTCGGGCCAGCGGCAGAGCTTCAGTGAGGTAGACCGGGCGGCGTTCTTCAGCATCGAAGAAGCCCGCCGCATGATCCTGCCGGCGCAGGAGTCGCTGCTCGATGCGCTGGTCAGCCTTCTCGAGGACCCAGGGCACGGCGCCGGTTGCAGCGCGGACACGGCAGGGAGCGACAAGTGACGGGGAGACGACGGTACACGCTGGCGGTGGCCGTCGGAGCCATCGCACTCGCCGCCGCAGTCGCCTCCTGCGGCCCCCCGAGCCCCGAGCCGGTGCTTCCCAGCCCCAGCGGCAGTCCCCGGGACGGAGGCACGTACAGGTTTCCGCTGAAGGCCGACCCGCTCGGCATCGAGCCACTGACCGCCCAGGACGCCGGCGGTATGCAGGTGGCTCATCAGGTCTTCCAGGGACTGGTCGCCTACGAGCTGAACGAGGACGGCGTGCTGCAGACCGTGCCGGCCCTGGCGATCAAGTGGACGGCGAACTCGACGGCAACGGTGTTCACATTCACTTTGCGCCACGGGGTGCACTTTCAGCCGCCCGTGGCGCGCGAGGTCACGGCGTCAGACTTCGTGCGTTCGTGGACCCGGGTGACCGATCCCGCGAACGCCTGCCCGAAGGCCTACATCCTGGCGCCGATCCTGGGCTGCAACAATCGCGGGTATCAGCTGGACCCGGCCAAAGGCCTGTCGGGAGTGCGTGCCATCGGCCGCTACACCCTGCGCGTGCAGTTGCGCTACCCCTTCGCCGACTTCCCCAACGCCCTGGGGACCACGGTCGCGGCCGTCACGCCGGTGGACTACATCGACTCGGTGGGAGCGAAGCTGTACGCCCGCCGGCCGGTCGGCACGGGTCCGTATCTGGTGCAATCGTGGACGCCGCGGGTCGGCATAGACCTGGTGCGCAACGCGACCTACTGGGATACGGGCCATGCCGGCCACGTTGACCGCATCCAGTTCCCCATCGTCGCGAGCGCGACGGCGATGTGGCGGCAGTTCCGGGCCGGCGCTCTGGACATGACGGAGGTGCCCGAGGGACAGGTCCGCACTGCCCAGAGCGATCCGAAGGTGGCCTCCGGCGCATGGACGGCGGTCTTCTGGCCAAAGCTGAGCGTGACCCTCATCGGCATCGACATGAACGATCCCGTTCTCGGCACGCCGGACACCGTCAACGGCATCCTGCTGCGGCAGGCCCTGACCCGCGCCACGGACCGGGCGTCGGTCTGCAACATCGTCCAGGAAGGTGTGCCCCTTCCCGCTACCGGCCTCGTCCCTCCGGGCACGCCCGGCTATCGCGACGGCCAGAGCCCCTACTTGTACAACCCCCAGCGCGCCCAGAAGCTGGTCGCCCAGACGACCATGGAGGGCGGATATGTCCCTCCGATCGCGTACTGGTACGTCGCCGGACCCCTTGAACGCGAGACATCCGTGGCCCTGCAGGCCGCCTGGCAGACGGCCGGGATCACCACTGTTTCCGCCGGCCTCAAGCTGCCTGCGTTCGACACTCGCCTTTCGCAAGGGGCACTGACCGGCAGCCAGCTGTTCCGGATGAACTGGTCGGCCGACTACCCCTCAATGGATGCCTTCCTGTCGCCGCTCTTCCAGACGCAGAAGACGCCGTCCGGCTCCTACACGTTCTACTCCAACCCAGCAGTACACGAACTGCTGCTCAAGGCGCGCTCCACGGTGGACGACACGCAGAGGCACAACCTTTACGCGATGGCCGAAAAGGGCATCCTTGCCGACGCGCCGGTGATCCCTCTCACCTTTGGGCGCGACTTCCGTGTCCTCAACGAACGGGTCCAGGACCAAGTGCTCGATCCACTCGGTTTCGTCGACATGTGGAAGGTCTGGGTGCGCGCGCCGGCGACAACCAGATGAACGGCCCGCTGGACGCCGAGCGAATCGTCGACGAGGCGTGGCGCCTGCTGGAGAGCGGACGCGCCAAGAATGCCCGTCGCATGCTCGAAGAGCTGCTGGTAGGCGGCGGGCTGGAACCGTACGACGAAGCCGACGCCCGGCATCTCCTGGGCAGCGTCCTGGAAGAGCTCGGGGATACGAACGGCATGGTGCGCGAGTGGCTGCTGGTGCGACGACTGGACGCGGCCGACGATCCTCCGCGGTCACGTCTGAGCCCTAAACACTTCGAGCGCGTCGCCGAGCGTGCGCTGGCGGAGCTGCCGGAGGCCCTGCGGGCTCAGCTGGGCAACGTCGCCGTGCTGGTCGACGACCGTCCGACGGAACTGCTGGTGCGCGACGGCGTGGATCCGCGCCTGCTCGGACTGTTCAGCGGCATCAGCATGCCTAACCAGTCGACCCTCGGCGGGGCGCCGTACCCCACGGTCATCACCCTCTTCCAGCGCAACCTGGAAGAGGAGGCGGACGACGACGCCGAGCTGGCGGAGCAGATCCGCATCACCGTCATCCACGAGACGGCCCACTACTTCGGCCTCAGCGACGACGACCTGGAGCGGCTCGGCCTGGGCTGAAAGGACGAGGCGAGCGGGCGGCGTGAGATAGCATCGGTCTATCGCGATGAGCCGTCCCCGTCACACCCCCGACCGTCCAGTCCGGCGCCGCCCGCGCCTCGGAGCGGCGATCCGGCACGCCCGCCATCGGCCCACGGCCCGGCCGATCGGCCAGGCCATGCATTCGCGGCGGGCCGCTCTGACGGCGGTCTTCCCGCGCCAGTTCTGGCTGCTGGCGGCCGGCTTTTTTGTGCTCCTCTCGGGCATCGACATGTGCTACCCGTTCGAGACTACGTACCTCAACGGCCGCCTGCACGTCTCCATGACCGTCATCGGCCTCGTCCTCGGCTTGCCGCTGTTCGCGTCCATGCCTCTTTACATGCTGGGCGGAGCGCTGGTGGATCGCTACGGGCGCAAGCCGGTCATGGCGGTCGGCACGAGCGTGATCGTCGTGCTGTACCTGACCTTTGCGACCGCCTCCGCAATGTGGCAGATCGCCATCGCGGTCGCCCTGGAGGCTGCTTTCGGCTGGGCTCTCTTTCTCACCGGCAGCAATGCGATGATCGCCGACCTCGTGGTCTTCGAGCGGCGCGCGGAGGCGTACGGCATCGCACGAGCCGTCCAGCACGTCGGCATGGTCGTCGGTCCGCTGGCGGCAGCAGCGGTGCTCACTGCCGACCCAACCTACCGCTCGATCTTCTTCGCCGGCGCCGGGATCTGCGCCCTCTTCGTGGCGATCGTGCTTACCGTGTTCCGGGAGACACGACCGGTCGTGGCCACCCGGGAGCCTTTCGCGACGACCTTGCGCGGGTACCGGCAGGTGTTGCGTGACCGCCGCTACCTCGCCTTCTGCGCGGTCACGCTGCTGCCGCTCTACGGATTCGGCCAGATCTGGTCCATGCTGCCGGTGATGTTGCGCGACCGTCACGGCGTTAGCCCGCACACTTGGGCGCTGCTGATCACGTTCTACGCGGCCACGGTCGCGGTGCTGCAATACCCCGTCATCCGCGGCGTCCGCGGCCGCAACCATCTGCTCGTCATGGCGCTCGCCAGCCTGCTGATGGGGGTCGGCTTCGCCGGCACGGTACTGGCGCCGTTCGGAGGCCTCACGTTGCTCTTTGTCTTCGTGCTCGGGGAGGGTGTCGTCTTCCTGATCCCGATCTCATCCACCGTGGCGGCCGAGCTGGCGCCGCCGGCTCTGCGCGGACGCTACATGGGCGTGTGGACGCTCGTGCAGATGGGCGGTTACGCCCTCGGCCCCACGTTCGGGGGCTGGGCCATGGACAGCCTCGGCAGCGGCGGCGCGGCGCTCATCATGGGTGCCGCCGGCGCCTTCGGCGGCGCCCTCTTCCTGGCGATGGCCTGGCGCACCCGCGTGCCTACGCTAGCGGGCCGCCGCGGCGCGCGGCCGGCGCTGGCCAGCCAGTTGGCAGAGGAGACGCCGCCGCCTGAGCCGCCGGGCGGCTGAGGCTCAGGCCTTCCGAGAAGTGCTCACTCGACGGCGGACGGGTCCCACGCGAAGCGGTGGCTCTCATCGAGAGCGTCGAGCACCGCCATGTCCTCGGCCGAGAGTGAGAAGTCGAACACGGCCGCGTTCTCGACGATGCGCGCGTGGCGCACCGACTTGGGGATCACCACAAGGTCGTGCTGCAGCGCCCAGCGGATCAACACCTGCGCCGGCGTGCGGCCCACGCGACGCGCCACGTTCACGAGCTTCACGTCCTTGAGCTGACGCCCACGGGTCAGCGGACTGTAGGCCTCCAGCTGGATGCCGTGGCCGCGACAGTACTCGAGCAGGTCGACCTGGTAAAGGTAGGGCGAGAACTCCACCTGGTCGACCGCGGGCGGTACGTCGGCCCAGCTCAGCAGCTCCGCCAGGTGGCGATCGGTGTAGTTGCTGACGCCGATCGCCCGCGAGCGTCCTTCCTCAAGGATGTGCTGCAGCGCCCGCCAGCTGTCCTCGCGGGTGCCGGGAACCGGCCAATGGATCAGATAGAGATCGACGTACTCGAGTCCGAGCGCGCTGAGACTGTGATCGAACGCGCGCAGAGCCTTCTCGTAGCCCTGATCGCCGTTCCAGAGCTTGGTGGTGACGAAGATCTCCGCGCGCGGCAGGCCGCTGTCGCGGATGGCCGCGCCCACATCTTTCTCGTTGCCGTAAATGCGCGCCGTGTCGATGTGGCGATAGCCTGCCTCGAGGGCCCACAGGACAGCCCGCCGGCATTCGTTGCCGGTCTGGACCTGCCAGACGCCGAGGCCGAGCACCGGCATCTCGACGCCATTGTTGAGGGTAACGACCTGGTCGATTGCCACACGGCCTCCTCTTTGCGGCTCCCGTGGGGGCCATCGTGTTTCTTGGAGTCTTCCCACACGGCCTCCGTGAACCACGTAGGCCGGTGGTAGAGTGGCCGCGCGATGAAGACCCCGGCCTCGCGGCCGGAGATAGTCACGTCAGATGGGGAGGTCATGAGCGCCACGACGCAAGAGGAGCAGAAGCGGGCCGTGGGACGCGCCGCTGTGAGTTACGTGCAGGACGGCATGGTGCTCGGCGTAGGTACCGGCACCACGGCGGCTCACTTCATCGCCGGGCTCATCGAGGCACGGCCGGCTGTGAAGGCGTTCGTCGCCAGCTCGGAGCGCTCAGCCGCAGCCCTGCGTGGCGCCGGCCTGGAGGTCACGGACCTCGACGCGGCCGGCCCGGTGGACCTCTACATAGACGGCGCCGACGAGATAGACGAGCAGTTCCGCATGATCAAAGGCGGCGGTGGCGCGCACACGCGAGAGAAGATCGTCGCCGCCGCCTCCAGCCTCTTCGTCTGCATCGTCGACGAGAGCAAGCTGGTGGCCCGCCTCGGCGCCTTCCCGCTGCCCCTGGCCGTGGTGCCGATGGCCAAGGGCCTGGTGACGCGCTCGGTGACCGCCATGGGCGGTATCGTCACCGAGCGCGCCGGCTTTCTCACCGACGACGGCGACCTGGTGCTGGATGTCGCCGGCCTGGACTTCAGCGACCCGGACGCTCTGGAGCTGCAGCTGGACGCCCTGCCGGGCGTCGTAGAGTGCGGCGTCTTCGCCCGCCGGCCGGCGGATGTGCTGTTGCGCGGCACGCCGGCCGGCGTGGAGGTCACCAGCCGGGCCTCAGCCTGAGCAGTTTGGCCACACGCGGATCGGCACTCCCAGCCTGAGGCCCGCTCACCGATTCAAGACCCCCGCCGCCGGCGGGCAGGTCACTTCGCGCACGGAGAGTCGCCACAGTGGCGGGCGTGAGATCGTCGCTACTGCCGGAGCCGCGCGGCTCGGCCATGCCCGCGTCCGGTCGCCCGACCCGGTCGTGTACACTGCGTCCCCAGAAAGCGCTCGAGGAAAGCTCTAGGCTGCCGCCACCCTGCCTCGTCGCACGTTCGTCAACGGAGGAGGCAGGGATCAGCTCCGACAAGGCCGCGAGCCCAGAGTCCGCCGGCGAACGCTTCGGCCCGCTGGACGCGTACTTTTCCGCCCGGGCCGCCGGTCTGCGGCCGGCGCTGCTCGAATCCCTGGGACCGGCCACCCACTTTGGTCGCAGGACGCTGCTCGGCATCCGGCCGCTTCAGGATGTCGTGGTGCGCGACGGCGCGACCGCCAGAGACGGCGTGCGCGCCGGCCCGCCGGCGGCGCTCTTCCCCCTGCTTTCACAGGGATTGCGCAGCGCGACCCAGGCGGCCGCCGGACAAGGCTCTAAAGGAGCTCCGGCGGCGCGCAAGGGCCTCTTCCCCCTGTGGATCGGCTTTCTCGCGTACGAGTTCGCCCGCCACCTCGGGCTGCCGACCGCCGAGCCGATGCCCGGGCTGCCGGAGGCCGCCTTCACGCTCTACGAAGACGGCTGGGTGTGGGAAGACGGCCGTCTGGTACACGAGCCGGCCGTCCCGATCGAGATCCTGGCCTGCCCCGACCTGCCGCTGGCGCCGCCGGCCCTCACCAGCGACTTTCCCGCCGACGAGTTCATCGCCGGTGTCGAGTTGGTTCAAGAGCGCATCCGAGCAGGCTGGGTCTATCAGGTGAACCTTTCGCATCGGTTCACCTTCCCGGCGGAAGACCTCGACCCGCTGGCCTTCTATCAGCGGCTGCGCAGCGTGAACCCGAGCCCGTTCATGGGGCTGCTGGAAGGCGACGGCTGGGCCGTCGTCTCGGGCAGCCCCGAGCGCCTCTTCCATCTAGCCGGCGACCAGGTGAGCGCGCGACCCATTGCCGGCACCCGGCCGCGCGCCGCCAACCCGGCGGAAGACGACCGGCTGGAAGCCGAGATGCGCTCCAGCGTCAAGGAGCAGGCCGAGCACGTGATGCTGGTCGACCTGCTCCGCAACGACCTGGCGCGCATCTGCGAGCCCGGCACGGTGCAGGTCGACGAAGCGTTCACGGTGGAACGCTACAGCCACGTGATGCATCTGGTCAGCGAAATCAACGGCACCACGACGGCATCGGTGGGCGAGGCCGTGAACGCCATCTTCCCCGGCGGCACCATCACCGGAGCCCCCAAAGAGAGCGTGATGAACGAGATCGCGCGGCTGGAGCCCGTGCCACGCGGCGCCTATACGGGTTCGCTCGGCTACATCTCAGCGGACGAAGCCGACTTCAACATCCTCATCCGCAGCCTCACCGTGGCGGCGGACCTCGGCCACGTCTCCGCCGGCGGCGGCATCGTGATCGGCAGCGACCCGGAAGAGGAGTACCTGGAGACCCGGCACAAGGCCGAGGCGCTGTTGCAGGCGCTTGCGGGCGGGCGCGGCGGCGTGGCTCCGGCCCCGCCGCGCCGGCTGCGTTCCTGGCGGCCGCCCCGTGCCGAGCGCCGCGTGCCGGCCACCGTCGCCTTCCTGGAGGCGCACGACTCGTTCAGTCACACGATCGTCGACTACCTGCGCACGCTCGGCGCCGGCGTGCGCGTGATCGACCATCTGGAGCGGCCCAACCTGCTGGGTGTCACTCACGTCGTCCTCGGCCCCGGCCCCGGCGAGCCGGCCACGTCCGGCCGCATGCTCGAGTGGGTGGCCGCCACCATCGCCGCGCGCCTGCCACTGCTCGGCGTCTGCCTGGGCCACCAGGCGATCGGGGTGCACTTTGACGCTCGCCTGGAGCGCGCCCCGCGGCCCGTCCACGGCGAGGCGTACGACGTCTTCCATGCCGGCACGGGGCTGTTCGCCGGCATCCCCAGCCCGGCGCCCTTCACCCGTTACCACTCGCTGCACCTCGTCCACCTGCCGCCCCAACTCAAGCGGCAGGCGCTGACCGAGGACGGCTTGATCATGGCCTTCTCGCACTACTCGCTGCCCGTCTGGGGCGTGCAATTCCACCCAGAGAGCATGCTTAGCCCCCACGGACTCACCCTGCTCACCAACTTCCTGGCGCTCAGTCGCTGAAGTCAGACGCCGCACCGCTGTGGGCGCCCCGTCATCCTCAGCGCCGCCGATCCGACTCCTGACAGGCCGGCAAGCGCGCCTCCTGGGCAGCGCACCTGCAGTCCAGTGGTACAATCAGTCCGGTAATCACTGAACATTCGAAACATTTGGTGGACCGTGAGATGCGGTGGCCAAGGCACGGTGGCCGGGGAAGTGAGGATCGTTATGGCCGAGAAGACCACCCTGCAGCTCACAGACACGCAGCAGCGGTTCATCGAAGACATGGCCTACCTCTGGGAGAAGTCGGGCGGCCAGCGCATGACCGGCCGCATCCTCGGCTGGCTGCTGATCGCCGATCCTCCTTACCAGTCGGCTGCGCAGATCGCGGAGGCGCTGAGTGCCAGCAAGGGGTCCATCAGCACCGGCCTGCGCTCCCTCATCGACCTGGGTCTGCTCCAGCGCACGTCCGTACCCCCGCGGCGAGTCGATCACTATCGCGCCGCGCCCGGTATGTGGCTTGAGACGGCCCGCCGCAGCACGCCGACCATCCGCGCCATGATCGACCTGGGCACCCGCGGCCTGGCCGTCCTGGGCGACGACGCAGAGGCTGAAAGGCGAGCGCCACTGGAAGAGATGGTCGCCTTCTACACGTACACGATGACCGAGATGGCTGCCGCCCTGGATCGCTGGCAGGCCGAGCGCGACCGCCGGCCCGGAGGCGACCCACGGTGAGCGCCGCCATCCGCACCGACAAGCTGACCAAGTTCTACGGCGCCGAGCGCGGCGTGGCCGACCTCGACCTGGAGGTGCGCATGGGCGAGGTCTTCGGCTTTCTGGGTCCCAATGGGGCCGGCAAGACGACCACCATCCGCGTACTGCTGGACCTCATCCGGCCGAGCTCCGGTTCGGCGCACGTGCTCGGTCTGGACACGCGCTCGCAGGGCATCGAGGCGCGCCGTCGCATCGGCTACGTCCCCGGCGAGCTGGCTCTGTACGGCCGGCTCACCGGCCGGGAGAACCTGCGCTTCCTCGGCTCGCTGCGAGGGCGGGTGGATTGGCCGCTCGTCGATGAGCTGGCCGAGCGGCTTTCGTGCGACCTTACGCGCAAGGTGCGGGAGCTTTCGACCGGCAACAAGCGCAAGGTCGCCCTCATCCAGGCGTTCATGCACAGACCGGACCTGCTGATCCTGGACGAGCCGACGTCCGGCCTCGATCCCCTCGTCCAGCACCAGTTCTACAGCATGCTCGACGAGGTTCGGGCCGGCGGCAGGGCCGTCTTTCTCTCGTCCCATCAGCTGCCCGAGGTGCAGCGGGTCTGCAGCCGGGTGGCGTTCGTGCGCGACGGCCGGCTGCTGGCGGTAGAAGACGTGGCGGCCGTCGCCGGCAAGGCTGTGCACGAGGTCGAGATCACGTTCGCTGAGGCGCCGGCCGTCGACCGGTTCCGCGTTCTGCCGGGCGTCTCCGACCTGTCGCTGATCGGCGCGACGTTGCGTTTCAAGCTCTCCGGCCCCTTCGATCCGGTGCTCAAAGAGGCGGCTGCGCATACGGTGGTCTCGCTGAGCAGCCGCGAGCCGGACCTGGAGGACGTCTTCCTTGCCTACTACGGAGACTCCGGCGACGGACGCCGTAGCAAAGACGGCGAGCGCCCAGAGACGCCGACGGGCGCTCGCGG
>Ga0182021_10001848_pt1 | contig 24637 bp, 20 predicted proteins | sample 612E3MmetaG_FD_120493 | JGI IMG/M metagenome (GOLD analysis project Ga0182021, IMG submission 120493) | Permafrost microbial communities from Stordalen Mire, Sweden - 612E3M metaG (Illumina Assembly) | ecosystem: Environmental > Terrestrial > Soil > Wetlands > Permafrost | place: Sweden... | reverse complement strand
GATCCGCCCAGGCCGGCGCCGCGCTGGCGCCCGACCGCGTCGATCTCGTCCACGAAAACGATGCAGGGCGAGTTGCGCTTGGCCTGGTCGAACAGGTCGCGGACGCGGCTGGCGCCGACGCCCACGAACATCTCCACGAACTCGGAACCCGAGATCGAGAAGAACGGGACGCCAGCCTCACCGGCCACGGCTCGGGCCAGCAGCGTCTTGCCGGTCCCTGGCGGGCCCACGAGAAGGACGCCGCGCGGGATGCGCGCTCCGAGAGAGTTGAACTTCTCGGGGTACTTCAGGAACTCGACGACCTCCTGTAAGTCCGCTTTCGCCTCGTCCACCCCCGCGACGTCTGCGAAGGTCACCACGGTCTTGTTCCCCAGGAACATCCGAGCGCGGCTCTTGCCGAAGCTGAGGGCCTGGTTGTTGGTTCCCTGGGCCTGCCTCATGAAGAACGCTATGAACAGGACGACGATCACGATCGGCACGATCGTGGTCGCGATCAGGACGATCCAGCCCGTGTCGGCCGGCTTGTCGACCGTGTAGCTGACATCGGTGGCAGCCGACGGTGACCACGACTGGATGGCCGCCCATTCGCCCGCGGCCGGCGAGTCCGACTGGACCGTGTAGGTGGTCTTGTTGGCGTCATTCAGCGTGACGGTCAGGGTGGTGTCCGATCGAACGATCAAGCTGACCCGGCCGGACCTGACGTCCTGCTCGAACTGCGAATAGGACTTGCCGGCCGGGCCCGCCGGCTGGATGAGCGCGTAGAGAAGCGCTGCGGTAGCCGCAACGAGAACGAGCATCACGATCCCGTTGCGCATGAAACGCGTGTTCAACCTGCTAACTGAGCCTCCGGAACTGGCGGACGGGGAGAGCGCCGACCGCGGCCGCAGTATACGCCCGAGCAGCCGACGGCCCGGTTCGGGCCTCCGAGATGCGACGAAGGCGGACGACGCCCTCACCCAGCACCGACTCTTCGATCCGTCGGCGGGTTCGGATTGGACGGACGCGTTGCGCCTGGCGGGGCAGAGCCATAGGCGGTGGCGGCGCGCGGCGTCCGCCCGATTCCGGGGGCGGGCCCGACCGAAACGGCCCGGGCGTCGCCCGGGCCGTCGGCTGAGATCGTTGGTAGCGGAGACTGGATTTGAACCAGTGACCAAGGGCTTATGAGTCCCCTGCTCTACCACTGAGCTACTCCGCCGTGGCGCGGCGTAGTTTATCCGATGCCCCGCGGCCGAGCGAGAGCGTGCCCGGCCGTGACACCCCTGCCGGCGGGTCTCGGGCGCGCCTTGGGGACGAGGTCAGCGGTTCAGCAGCTCCAGGGCTGGCGCGAGCGCCTCGATCGAGGCGACCGTGATCGGATCCACGACCAGTTGCACGTGCGAAACGCCGGCCTCCGCGTACCGGCGCAGCCCATCGGCGATGACCCGCGGAGGCCCCTGCAGCGGCAGGCTGGTCGTGTCCCGGACGCCTCCGCCGTGCCGGCGCCCAATGCCGCCCGGCATCCTGACCAGCACCGTCACCGTGGCCGCCACTTCGGCAGGGTCGCGACCAACGGCTCGACAGGCCGCGCCGACACGGTCCAGCAGAGGAGCGACCCCGTTCGGGCTGTTGCCGGTGTCGACGTACCAGGCGTTCCAGGCCGAGACGTACGGAAGCGTTGCCCGGAGCATCCGCTCGCCGACGGACCCGATCAGCAGCGGCGGTCCGCCCGGGCGGGAGGGCGGGACTAGCACGCAATCGCGGGCGCTGAAGAAGCGGCCCTCAAAGTCGATCTCGCCCTGCTGCAGCAGAGTGCGGATGATGGTGAACGCTTCCTCGAACCGGGCGAACCGGTCCTGGTACGGCACTCCGTAGCCGCGGAACTCGGGCTCGTACCAGCCCGCACCAAGCCCCACGATGAGGCGGCCCCCGGAGATCTCGTCGACCGCGGCTGCCTTCTTGGCCAGCACCGCCGGGTTGTAGAAGCCGACCGGCGTCACCAGCGGACCGATCTGGACCCGGCTCGTGATCGCCGCGACCGCCGCCAGGACCGTCCAGGCGTCCCACGGCCCGGACGCCCCGCCGTCGATGTCGTGGTAGAGGAAGTGGTCGCCGACCCAGATCGAATCGAAGCCGCAGGCCTCGATGCCGCGGACCATCGCGGCCAGCTCCGGCCAACGGACCGCACGCTCCACCTCCGGCAACTGGACCCCGACCTTGAGCGGCCTCCGGCTCTGCCCGCCGCGTCCTGTGGGGTCGTCTGCGGCCGTCACCTCAGGAAGACGACCCGAAGAGCGCCCGGAGCCAGGCCTCGAGTGGGCTCCCTGGTCCAGGCTGGGCGCCCGCGCTTATCCCGACCGATCCGGGCGCGTCGGAAGGCAGTGGTGCGGCCTTCGGGTCGATGCTGAAAGGGATTTCCCTCGGAGAGCCCAGCAGATACCCGCGGGCCATCTGCGCGACGAAGTTCGGGTCCTGGATCAGCTTGAGCTCCGACTCGAGCGAGGTGAGGTCATATTCCATGGCCGCATTGCGGGCTCGCATCTGGTCGGCCTGGTTCGCGGCAGTGGCCGCGTCGCCCACCTGCCGCGCGAAGGAACCGACTACCCAGAGCACGACCAGGCCGGCGGCGAGGACCGCGAAGCGCGGGAGCGTCAACGGCCGGGCAGACCGTCGCTGCCGTGATGGCGGAGAGGGGGCCTCGATCGGCTCCGTCGGGCGTGCCTCCATCGTTCGATCGTAGCTGTAGGCAGCTGACGTGTCAACCGCATCACAGCTTGATTCGTGCTGATAGACTACATGCGACTTTCGTACATACGTTCGCTTTGGGAGCAGACCGATGCGCTACTACGAGCCGGCCGCAACGGGGTCCGTGCTGGATCGGCTGCTCGCGGAGCCCTCGCTGGCCAACGGGGTTCTTCATCACGAGCTCATTCCGGCCCGCGAGGCGGACTTCGTGCCGATGCCGGATTGGCTCGACGAGCGCCTTCGCGCGGGGCTTCTGGCTCGCGGTGTGGAGCGACTCTACCGCCACCAGGCGGAAGCCATCGAATCCGTGCGGGCCGGCGAGGACGTGGTGGTGGTGACTCCCACCGCATCCGGCAAGTCGCTCTGCTACCTCGTCCCCACGCTCCAGGCGCTCGCAACGGACCCGACCGCCCGGGCCCTGTACCTGTTCCCAACCAAGGCCCTGGGGCAGGACCAGGTGGCCGAGCTGGGTGAGCTGAGCCGGGCGTCGGGCCTGGCCATCAACTCCTCTACCTACGACGGCGACACGCCCAACCCGATCCGCTCGTTCATTCGTTCGGCCGGGCAGGTCGTGGTGACCAACCCGGACATGCTCCACTCGGCCATCCTGCCCCACCACACCAAGTGGTTCCAGCTGTTCGAGCAGCTCCGGATCATCGTCATCGACGAGCTGCACACGTATCGCGGCCTGTTCGGCAGCCACGTCGCCAACGTCCTGCGCCGCCTGCTGCGGGTCTGCGCCCACTACGGCTCCCATCCGGTCATCGTCTGCTGCTCGGCCACGATCGGCAACCCGGGCGAGCTGGCCGCGCTGCTCACGGGTCGGAGTCCCCGGCTGGTGGATCGGAACGGTGCTCCATCCGGCGCCCGGCACGTCCTGATGGTCCAGCCGCCGCTGCTCGACCCGGCCACGGGCGTCCGGGGATCGGCGACAACCCTTGCCACTCGCTGGGCCCTGCCGTTTCTGCGGGCGGGGCGACAGGCCCTCGTGTTCGGCAAGTCCCGGGTCGCGGTGGAGCTGATGCTCACCAACCTCCGCGAGTCGCTGCGCCTCGGGGCGGGTCCACGCACGAGGGTCCGCGGCTATCGCGGCGGCTACCTGCCGTCCGAACGCCGCGAGGTGGAACGCGGTCTCCGCTCGGGCGAGCTGCTCGGCGTGGTCAGCACCAACGCCCTCGAGCTCGGCGTGGACGTTGGCCAGCTGGATGTCTCGATCCTGGCGGGCTACCCGGGCTCCATCGCGGGGACGTGGCAGCAGATGGGCCGCGCCGGCCGCCGTTCGGACACCAGCGTGTCGATCCTGATCGCCGGCGGCGGGCCCGTGGACCGGTACGTGGTGGAGCATCCGGAGTTCCTTCTCTCCTCGCCGCCCGAGGAGGCCCGCCTCGACCCCGACAACGTCCACGTCCTGCTGGCCCATCTCAAGGCTGCCTGCTTCGAGCTGCCGTTCGAACCGGGCGAACGTTTCGGCCCGGCCGATGCCGAGCCACTGCTGGCGTTTCTGGCCGAGGAGGGCCTGGTCAGGCAGGCCGGGGACGGCCGCTGGTACTGGTCCAACGAGAACTTCCCGGCGTCGTCGGTCTCGCTGCGGTCGGCCGCGGAGGAGAACGTCGTGATCATCGACACGACGCCCGCGCGGCCCCGGGTCATCGGCGAGATCGACATCTTCGCCGCTCAGACTCTGGTCCACGAAGACGCGATCTACATCCACGAGTCGGTCCAGTACCACGTCGACCGGCTGGACTGGGACGAGCGCAAGGCCTACGTCACGCACGTAGACGTGGACCACTACACCTACGCGGACCGTGCCGTGACGCTCAAGCCCCTCGAGACCTTCGATGCGGCGCCGGCCAGGGGCGGGCAACGTGCCCACGGCGAGGTCATGGTCTCCAGCCTCGTGAGCATGTTCAAGAAGCTGAAGTTCGGCACCGACGAGAACCTGGGCTGGGGGCCCGTCCACCTGCCCGAGATCGAGCTGCAGACCACGGCCTACTGGCTGATGCTGGGCTCGGCAGCGGACGGATGGCGCAGGTCGGACCTCGACGTGGCCCTTCTCGGCGTCGGGCGGGCCATGCAGGCTGTGGCGGCGGTGCTGCTGATGGTCGACCCGCGCGACCTGGGCCTGGTCAGCCAGGTCCGATCGCCGCACCAGGGCTCCCCCACCGTTTACCTGTACGAGGCCGTGCCCGGCGGCGTGGGCCTGTCCGAGCGCCTGTTCGAACGCCACGCCGAGCTTGTCGCCGGCGCCGCCGACCTCATCTCCGGCTGCGGCTGCCGGAGCGGCTGTCCCGCCTGCATCGGGCCACGGCTCGAGCCCGACGTGGACGCGAAGGCCCTGGCACTGCGGCTGCTCGGATCGCTGGCGAACTCAAGCGCAGCGGCCGACGGACCCTCCGCGGCAGCGTGACGACCGACGCCGCGCGGCTCTCACGCCGCCTCGCTGACCTGAGGCGGACCCGCGCGTCGGCACAGGCCCCGGCTCGAGACGCGGAGTCCGAGATCAGGCTGGCCATCGCGGCGATCGTGGCCGCGGGCACGGCCAGCCAGACGCCCCGGCCGGTCTGGCAGGCGGCCGAACCAGTCGATCCGGCGGGGCTCGCGCGTCGCCTGGCCAAGGCGCTGGACGGCGATCCGGTCGAGACGCCGCGCGGCTGGTACGTCCGCAGGGAGCTTCGGCCCGTTTACCTGCCCCTCGACCGCCGGCACCTTGGCAATCTGCCGGGAATGCCGGATCCGGACGCTCCGCTGCTCTGCCTCGACACCGAGACCACCGGTCTTGGCACCGCAGCCGGCACGCTGGCCTTCCTCGTGGGACTCGGATGGTGGGAGGGCGATCGTCTGCGCCTCCTGCAGCTCGCGCTGCCGGACCACTCCGAGGAGCCGGGCCTCCTGGCTGCCCTCGCGGACCTGGTCCCGCCCGGCGCCTGCCTCGTCACGTACAACGGCCGAAGCTTCGACTGGCCGCTGCTCGAGACGCGCTTCCGCATGGGCCGAGGCGCTCCACCCGCGCTGGGCGGCCACCTGGACCTCCTCCTCCTCGTCCGCCGGCTCTTCCGGCACCGCCTCCCCGACGCGCGGCTCCAGACCGTGGAGAGGTACCTGTTGCGGCGCCATCGCGCGCCCGACATCCCGGCGTGGGAGATACCTGCCATCTACGGCTCGTTCCTGCGGGGAGGACCGGCCGGACCGATCCGGGTGGTGGCCCGCCACAACGCCGAGGACGTCGTCACGCTCGGCCGGATCCTTGCTCACCTCGAACGCGGCTACGGGGAGGGCGAGGTCCGGCGCTGGGCTCCACCGGGCGATCTCGTCCGATTGGCTCGTCTCTACCGCCACGAAGCCCGCTTCGACGAGGCGCTCGGCTGCTTGGAACTGGCTGCCCAGGCGTCGCCCAGCGCTGACCCGCACCTGGCGCTCGCGATCGTTGAGCGGGCTCGTCTGCTGCGCAAGCTGGGCCGCCTGGCCGAGGCGGGGGTGGCCTGGAGCCGGCTGGTGACCCTGCCGGGGCCGATCGCGGCGATGGGCTGGATCGAGTTGGCCAAGGAGCGGGAGCATCGCGAGCGCGATCTCCCCGGGGCCTGGGCCGCCACCGACAGGGCTCTCCTGGCGCTCTATGCCAGCCGGGATAACGGATCGGCCGCGCTGCGCCGTGCCCTGGAGGCGGACGTGGCCGCGCGCCGCGTCCGCCTGGCCCGGCGGCTCGCCCGGGACTCCGCCACGGCTCGACCGCTGGACGCGGCCTAGCTCGGCCGGCATGGCCCGAACCACCGGTCGCGGGCGGCCCGAGCGATCAACCAACCCCAGCCCCCGGGCGCCGGGCCTGAACCAGCGCTTCCCTGCCCTTGCGGATTACGAAGGTCCCGGTGCGGCTGCGCTCCGGCACGGTGCGCCTGCGCTCCGGCACGGTGCGGCTGCGCCACGTCCGGGCCCGCCGCGAACCGGCAACTCGTGCTCCGCTGGCGACCAGACCGGTCGCGAGCCGGGTCCGGGCCGGCTGAAGGTACGCCCTCCGGCGGGACGTTCGTAACGTCGTGGCTGCAGCCTCCACTGTGGCCCAATCTCGTCGGCCCCGATACCCCGGGCACGCCACGTTGGCGAGTCGAGTTGGAGCCTCATCACGGAGCAATTCAATGAGCACGGATTTGGCTAAGGTGACTTGGCGGGGCCGCAACATCCCGGGCCGCCTGCTCCGGGCCAGCGCCCCGGTCGCGTCGTTCCTGGTGGTAGGAGCGCTGGTGGTCGGTGCGTCGCGGGCCGCCTTCAGTGCCACGGCAACCGACGCGTCGAACTCGTGGTCCTCGGGCACGGTCGTCCTGGCGAACGACTCCTCGGGCTCGGCCATGTTCACGGTTACCGGCATGAAGCCCGGCTCCTCGAACGTGAAGTGCATCTCGGTGACCTACTCCGGCTCCCTCGTGCCGGCCAGCGTCGTGCTGTACGGGACCGTGGCGGGCACGGGACTCTCAACCTACCTGACCACCACCATCGAGATCGGGACCGGCGGCTCGTTCTCCAACTGCACCGGCTTCACCCCGACCAGCACGATCTACAACGCCCTCACCCTGGCGAACTTCGGCACCTCCTACACGAACTTCGCTACCGGCCTCGCGACCTGGTCGCCCTCCACCACCCCGGACTCGCGCACGTTCCGCTTCACCACGACCCTGCCATCCGGCACCGGCAACGCGGCCCAGGGCCTGAACGCCACGGCCACGTTCACATGGGAGGCCCAGAACCAGTAGCGCGGCTGCACCGGCCCGGGTTGTCCGGGTTGACCGGAGCGTCAGCATGACGGCCATCGGAGCGGCGGCCCGCCCGGCGATCGGGCAGCGCCGTCGCTTCATGGCGCCCAGTTCCCTCGCTGACGGAGCCGTGGCATTCGCGGCCACGTTCGTCTGCAACGCCGCGTTCTGGCTGGCGGTCTGGGCCCTCGGGCCCATTCTCTTCGGCTGGCATTCGGTCGCGCTGGTTTCCGGGTCGATGTCGCCGCTCTTCGGCGTCGGGGACGTCGTCGTGGCCGAGCCCTACGACGGAAGCGCGCTGGCACCCAGGACCGTCATCGTGTTTCACACGCCCGGGTCCGACAGGCTCACAACCCACCGCATCGTGTCCGTGAACAGCGACGGCAGCTACCGAACGCGCGGCGACGCGAACGCCGTCGACGACTCGACGCCGGTGCCGGCATCGGCCATCGTGGCCGTCGGGCGCCTGAGGGTTCCCTTCATGGGGCTTCCGGTGACCTGGTGGCAGACGGGCAACTACCCACCGTTGGCGGCTACCATCCTGATCCTCGTCCTGGCCGTCTTCTTCCGGGGCGGCTGGCCCCGAGACGACGGCCCGCGTCCGGCGACGAGCCGGCCGGGCGGGTTGAGCCGGCTGGCCAGGATCGGGGTCGTGCTCGCGGTCATCGCCGTGGTCGCGACCCATTTCTCCGCCGCCGCGTTCGCGGCAACGACGCCGAACGGGGCCAACGCCTGGGGCGCCGGCACGATCTTCCCGGGCGCACGTTCGTCCACGGCCCACACGATCAGCGACGCGTCAAACGGTGGCACAGCCGTGAACGCCTCCGACCCGCTGTCCTACTCGGGCGACACCAGGACGAAGACAACGGGCAACTGGGCTGCTGCGTACTCGTCGACCCGGTACTTCGAGCTGGGATACGAGGCTCCCCTCGCCGCCGGCCAGGCAGTGTCGGGCGCCTCCTTCCTGTTCGACTGGGCCGCCGCGACTGCCGGCACGACCGTCTGCTTCTACTTCGAGGTGCGCAAGGCCTCCACGTCCACCGTGCTGGCGACCTACGGCAGCTCGAGCTCCCCCGTTGCCTGCAACGGGACGACGACGCTGCAGGCGACCTCCACCCCCATCCCGATCGTCACTACGACCGACATCGCGAACGACCTGGCGATCCGCGTCTACGCCTGGCACAGCGGCGCGAAGGCCATCGTGATCGACCGGGCGACGATAACCGGCTCGACGGCCTACCAGTCGTTCGTCCTGTACGAGAAGAGCTCCACCGACCGCTCGACGGGCACCGCGACCACGACGCCGTGGTCGCTCTCGACCGCCGAGGGCACCGCCTACGCCAGCGCCGCGAACTGGACCACCGCCTACAACTCGGCCCGGTATCTCTCCTTCACGTTCGGCGCTTACGTCCCGACCGGCGCCGCCGTCACCGACGTGACTCTCACCCACACCTGGAAGGGATCGACAGCCGGCAAGAACTTCTGCTACTTCATCCAGGTCTACAACGGGGCGACGCTCCTGGGCGCGCACGGCAGCAGCTCCTCGCCATATCACTGCGACAGCACGGCCGCGTGGGTGACAGACACGATCTCCCTCCCGGAGGCGGCGAGCGTCGCCAACGCGAACGCGGTGACCATCAAGCTGTATGGCTGGAACGCGGCCTCCGGCAAGAGTTCGCACGACCTCCTTGGGCTGGCCGTGACGTACTCGCTGCCGTAGGGTCAAGGCGGCTCGGCGGACCGGTCGAAGCCCCTGGTTGCCGCCTAGCCTGACTGCGGGACGGCCCCGGACCTCAAGCGGGCCTGGACCTGACTCAGCTCCGGCACCCCTGACAGCCCGATCCCCTCCACCGCGAGGGAGCCTGCAGCGGCCGCGAACCGAAGCGCCTCGCCGTCGGCCACCCGGCCGCGCCGCAGCCAGGCCACCATCAACGCCGCCAGGAAGACGTCACCGGCGCCCGTCGGATCGGTCTCCGCCACCGCTGGCAAGACGCCATAACGGGTCGTCCTGCCGCCGACGATGGCGAGCCCGCCGGCGGCACCGTCCGTCACGACGACCGCGCCACGAGGAACGAGATCGACCAGGGCTTCGAGGTCGATGCCCGGTCCCGGCCCGAGGTCCTCCCGGCTCACGCAGGCGAGGCCTGCGCGTTCGAGCAGGGCCGACCGCACCGGCGCGGCGGGCACCACCGATCCGTCGGTCTCGAAGCGCCTCAGCAGCCCCTGCCAACCGACACCCACCAGCGCCCCGGGCGGCGGGAGCGCCGCCCACTCGTCCCCGATCTCACCTGCCACCGGGGCCAGCAACCACGCCCGGGCCCGCCGCCAGCGGTCCGGCAGACAGGCCGGAGGCATCGGGTCGCTCATCGAGGACCATCGCTGCAGGCGGCGTCCCTCGATCTCGACGTTCTCGAAGACGGGCCCATGAGCCAGCGGCACGGTGATGACCGCGGCCCCGGATGCCGAGACTAGGCCCAGTTCGGACGCGCCCCCGGCCTCGTCGTCCAGGCCGATAAGACAGCCGACTTGAAGGCCCAGCCGCGCGGCCGCCAGGCTGCCGTAGGCCGCTCCCCCACCGAGGCGCCAGCCCCGAGGATCGTCGAGACTGAGGTCGCGGCACGCGGCGCCCACCACGACGAGGTCCGGCGGCGGGTGGCGGTGGAGGGTCCTAGCCGGGCCGGCCGCTACGTCGGCGTATACTCGCCCCACTTCCCCAACCTCTCCCATGGGAGTCAGCCTTGTTCTTCTTCGAGCTTCGCGAAGGCGACGACGACATATTCGCCGACCTGCTGCTGGTCCGCGAAGAGCAAATGGATCCCGAGACATTCTTCGAGCTCGTCCAGGAGATTCGCCGCCGGGTGCAGAACTCGTTCGAGCAGGACACCCTGATCGAGGCCATCGCCGAGGAACTGGAGCGCGAGCACGGCTTCATGGCCATCACCGACGAACGCCTGGCCGCCTCGGTGAACGTCTCCAAGGTCGAGGACGACAACTACCTCTCGGACATCGACACCAGTGACGACGATCAGCCCGACTACCGGGGCATCTTCGTCGAGCTGCCGCGGGACCCCTACCGACCCAACTGACCGAGGACCGGTGCGGGGTAGAGGCCGCAGGCCGCGGCCCATCGGCGACCGCGCCGAGCGCCTCCCCTACTTGCTGAACAGGATCTCGATCACGTCGCCGTCGTGGACCGTGTAGGTCTTGCCCTCGGAGCGGAGCCGGCCGTGCTTGCGGGCCTCGGCCGTGGAGCGAAGGGCGACCAGGTCCTCGTACGGGACCACCTCCGCCCGGATGAAGCCCCGGGCAAGGTCCGTGTGGATCGCACCGGCGGCGTCGACGGCCGATGATCCCTCCGGCACGGGCCAGGCCCTGACCTCGTCCGGCCCGGCCGTCAGGAACGAGATGAGGCCGAGCAGCCGGTAGCTCAGGCGGATGACCCGGTCCAGGCTCGACTCGCGGATGCCGAGTTCCTCCATGAAGGCGGCGGCCTCCTCGGGCTCCAGCTCGCCGAGCTCCATCTCGATCCGGGCCGAGAGCGCGTCGACGAGCGTGTGCCGATGCCCGTACCGATCGGCGATGCCGGCCACGATCTCCGCCTCGCGGGGGAGGTCCGACTCGCCGACGTTGAGCAGGACCAGGACCGGCTTCTGGGTCAGGAAGCGGAAGCCCCTGATGACCCTCTCCTCCTCGACACCGATCTCCTCGTCGCGCAGGGGTCGCCCGGCGGCGAGGCCGGTGTGCAGCCGTTGTAGCAGGGCAAGCTCGCGGTCGTTCGCCTCGCGCTCCGCCGGGGTCCCGTGGTGGCCGCTCGCACGCAGCCGCTCGATGCGCTTCTCGGTCATGGAAAGGTCGGCCAGAGCGAACTCGAGGTCGAGGCGCCCGAGATCGCGCCACGGGTCGACCGAGCCCTCGGCGTGGGGCACGGCGGGGCTCTCGAAGGCCCTGACCACGTGCAGAAGGGCATCGGCCTCGCGCAGCCTGGCCAGCTGGTCGGCCGGAAGCTCCTCGGTTCCGATCCTCCCTTCGGCCGAGGCAGGCGGAGCCGCCAGGTCGAAGTAGGTGACGTCCGCGTGGATGATCTTGCGGGGCTTGAAGATCTCGGCCAGCCGGTCGAGCCTCACGTCGGGGACCTTGACCGTCCCCACGTGCAGTTCGAGGCCGCCGTAGCCGCCGGTCTGGGCATGGCCGCGGGTGAGCGTGTTGAAGACCGTGGTCTTTCCGGACGCGGCCAGCCCGACTATCGCTATCTGCACGTCCCGGGGCCTCCAGCTTCACGGCGCCCGCTGTCGGCCGAGTTCATCTCCCCTCCCCGCCTTCGCCGCCTGCGGCCGGCATGACCCTCCCCAGCCAGCGCGACGGGTGGTTGATCTCCTCGGGTTGAGGCATCGTCTCGGGACCTCGCCAAAGCTCGCGCAGAGCATCCGCTCCCCGGGCACGGGCGATCGCGGCCACGAACCGCTCGCCTTTCCGGTACTGCTCCATCTTCAGGTCCATGCCGGTGAGCCGCATCATGGCCTTCTCGAAGCCACTCCGCTGAGTCCGCCGGGCGTGGAACCTGGCACTGATGAGTTCAACGTCGGGGACGAGGTCGCGACCCAGCTCGTCCATCACGTACTCGCCGAAGCCTTCCAGCAGGCTCATCACGGCCTGGATCTCCCGGAACTCGCGCTTCTGGGCCGCAGACATGAACGCTTCCATCCAGCTCTGGCGCGAGCCGGCGCTGCGGAGCGCCTGCCGGAAACGCTTCGCTCCCTGGTCGCCCGGCGATCCGATCGCCGACAGCGAGTCGAGCTGCCTTTCGAGCCGGGCGGCGATGTACGGACGCAGCCAGGGGTGAGCCTCGAATTCGAAGGCGTGCGTGGTCTCGTGCAGCGCGATCCACGTGCGGAACGGGTTGAGCGGGACCTCGAGGCCGGCCGCTACGCTCCGGATGTTCTCGTCCACGAACATCAGCCGGCCGGGCTCCGCCTGGGTGGAGAGCAGGGCCAGGTCGTACTGGCCGAGCACCCGCTGGCCGATGAAGCCCAGCAGGTACCCAACCTGGCGAGTCGTGATCTGGCGATTGACGATCGCCATGCCCGACCGGACGAGGCCCATTCCGGGGGGCATCTGCCGCTCGATCAGCTTGCTCTCGACCCGGCCGATCAGGGCGGCGAAGCCGGCCACGTTCTCGCGGACCCAGGTCGCCCGGTCCACGACCGCAGCCCGCTCGACCACGCCCGGCAACGAGACGCCGAGAACCTCCTCCAGGGCCGGAACGATCCCGGCCATGGCCGAGGCGTAGACCGGGTCGGCGCGGTGGAGATCGGCCAGGGACAGGGACCCGGCCGCGTTGCGAACGCGGTCGATCGCCATTCGTTCCGCAGCGCGCCAGTCGATCAGGCCGCGGCGCGCGGACTCCTCGGCCCGGCGGCCCAGGACGGCGACCGCTGAGCTCGTCGCGGCCCCGGCCAGGAACAGGACCCGTTCGAGCTGAGCGCGGCCTGCTCGCGCACCCTTGCCCAGGCCGCTTCCGCGATCTCCGGCGGACCGGCCGGAGGATCCGCTCATGCCCCCTCGGCCGCCAGGTCAACCGGCTCGATGTCCGGGAGGTCCCGCCCGAACATACGCTCGGCCACCATGCGGAAGGCCGCCGGATCGCCGGTGGTCAGCTGGCGATGAGTCGGCGCGGCAGCCGTCTCGCCGGGTGGCTCGTGACCGGCCAGGCCTGCGTCCGCGGCCGTGCCGCGGGTCGTGCCGGGCGCCTCGAGGGCATTCACGGAGAGGAGCTCGGCCAGGGACGACGCCGTGGCCGTGGCCGAGTCGACGATGGCCACGGCGTCGCCGATCAGTTCGCGCAGGGAACCGGTCAGCAACGGGTAGTGCGTGCAGCCGAGCAGGAGCGTGTCGATCCGGGCCGACGGCGGCAGCGGGAAGATGAAGTCGCCGTCGGCGTTGGTCTCTCCCAGCAGCGGGGCGAGGGCGTGCCGCAGTGCCGCGCGCACCTCCGGCCCGGCCATCTTGCCGGCCTCGACCAGGGGAACCAGCTCGGGCGTGGCGTGCTCGTAGACCTCGATGGCCGGGTTCTCGTCCTTGATCGCGAAGAAGTAGGCGCGGCTGCGAACGGTCGCGGGCGTGGCGATCACGCCGACCCGCCGGTTGCGCGTCGCGAGGGAGGCAGCCGCGGCCCCCGGGCGCACCACGCCAAGCACGGGCAGGTCGTAGCGGCGCCGGAAGTCCGCCAGCGCCACCGAAGTCGAGGTGTTGCAGGCCACGACGAGGGCCTTCACGTCGCGACGGACCAGCGCGTCGAGGCACTGGACGCTGAAGCGGCGGACCTCGTCGTCCGACCTGGTCCCGTAGGGAGCCCTGCCGTTGTCGCCCAGGTAGATGGTCGACTCGAACGGCGAGCGCCGTAGAACCTCGCGCAGGACGGTCAGACCGCCGACGCCGGAGTCGAACACGCCAATGGCGCGCGAGTCGGACATCGACTAGCTTCCTGCCGCCATAAGCGAGCCTGGCCCCACCAGGGCTGCCGCGGCGCGGCCGACATCGAGGCTGATAGGAGAGATGGGGCTCGAGATCACGAACGGCATCCCATCGTTGTTGGCCTGGACGACGAGACGCCCGTCGGACACGACCTCGAAGTCAGGGGCGCGGCCCAGGGCTCTGGCCAGGTCGTCACGGCCGAGCCCACCGCTCCAGTCCGCGCGGTTGACCAGGTAGCGGAGCTTGTCGGGCGGGTAGCCAATCCTCGCAAAGACCTCGGCCGCCGACACGGTGTTGTGCAGGGTCGTGGAATCGTACGTGACCACCGAAAGCACGACGTCGGAGGCGTCGAGAAAGGCCAGCGTCAGCTCCGAGAGCGATGGGGCGGTGTCTATGACCACCGCGCCGTAGGCCTGCCGCAGCAGCGTCATGACCTTCTCCACGTCGCGCACGGAGATCATCTCGGCCATCTCGATGCGCGGGGGAGCCAGCAGGATATCCGCGCCGGCGGGCCCCGGCCACATGACGTCGCGCAGGTCCGACTCCATTGGCCGCTCCGCGGGCAGATCCAGCATCGAGGGTGCGTTCGCCGGGACCTTGAGCAGGGTTCGAAGGTCGCCGTACTGGAGGCTGCCGTCTACGAGAGCCGTCGGCACGCCCAGCTGGGCCATGGCGACGGCGAGGTTGAAGGCGATGGTCGTCTTGCCCACCCCGCCCTTGGGCGAGAAGACCGACACCACCCGGCACCCTCGAGGCGTCTGGGCTTCACGGGCGGCCATGACGCGGCCGAGTGTCTCGACCAGCTCGTAGCCGCTGAGTGGGAGCGTCAGGACGGCGTCGACACCGCGTTCGGGAGCGGGGCTGACGGCCCGCTGCGGCACGGTCAGGACGACGACCGGGATGCCGAGGCCCGACTTGCGCAGCTTCTCGACCAGCCCGGGCCCTTTGAGCTTGCCCTGCAGCAACCAATCCACCATGATCGCGTCCGGGCGGACCCGGCTCGCCGCCTCGACCACCCTGGTCCCGTCGCTCAGGATTCGGGCCAGGCTGACCCGCGACTCGACGGCCAACAGGGTGCGGATGTACTCGCTGACCTGCGGCACGTCCTCCGCCACGAGCAGCCTGATCGGTCGCTGACTGTTGGCCACCCGCGGACTATATCAACCCCGGCCGGCGCGACCGGGCAGCCGTGCCACGACGATGGCTCGATCGTCGTGAGCCTCGAGGGGCGAAAGGTCGTAGCCTCCGGCCACGACCTCGACCTCCAGGCCGGCCGACTCGGCCATGCCCGCGAGCTCCGGTCCGGACACGGGCAGCAGGCGGTCCCGGCGGACCCAGCGCCGCGCGGCCCCGCCCGGTTCCCCCTCCTCGTAGATTGCCGTCAGCTCCACGTGCCCGGTGGCCGGCTCGTACACGGCCGCCGTGGTCTTGGTCACCACGAGCCCGGATTCCGGATCGGTCCGGACGTATTCGAGGCTCAGGCGACCGTCGTAGCGGCCCAGTTCATCGCCGCGCGGGATCCAGCTGTCGACGACGGCCAGCCCGCCCGGGGCCAGATGGCGGGCCATCGTCTCGACGGCTGCCCGCTGACGCTCCCTCGACGCCATCAAGAGGATCGAGTTGAGCGCCAGGATCGAGAGTCCGAAGCGCCGCCCGGCCGGCAGGGCCAGGCCGACGACGTCGGCCTTCACCAGGGTTACGAGGCCGCGTGTCGCCGGGCCGGCAGCGGAGAGCAGACGCTCCGCCCGCTCGATCATTGCGCCGTCCAGGTCGACCCCTGTGACGTGGTAGCCGGCCTCCGCCAGGGCCAGGACGATACGTCCCGTGCCCGATGCCAGCTCCAGGATCGGACCGCCGGAGCGGGCCGCGAGCGCGAGATAGAGGTCGAGGTCACCCGGGTCCTCGGCCAGGTCCACGTCGTAGAGGCGAGCGAGGGCGGCGGCAGCGGCGGGAGTGGGAGGCATCTCGACCATCGCCGCAAGCCTAGCGCGTCCCGGCCCCGACGGATCAGCCCGGGTACGGAGTTGCCTTCGGTCCGCCTCCGCGTCTCAGCGCTCGACCGACAGCGCTATCTCGGCCAGCAGGACCAGCACCGTCACGAACGCCGCGATTGGAAGGCTCAGCTCCGACTGGACGCGCAGGGCAACGAAGAGAGCGGCGAGGCCACCGGCCCAGGCCCCCCGACGAAGGGCGCGTCCCCAGTCGCCGAGAAGAGCGATGCGTCGGTGGCGGGCAAACGAGATCAGCCAGAACACGGGGACGCAGGTAAGGCCGACGGCCACGCCGATGACGGCGGCACCGGCCAGGGCCTGGTCCTGCGGATAGGTGGTCGTGACGACCAGGGCCACCCCCAACCACGCGATCAGGGCGGCGCCGATTGCCAGGATGTTGCCGAGCCGATCACGCTGTGCCACGCCGATCAGTTTACGAAGCGGTGGAGGCCTCGCCCAGCCCCAGCGCAACCTCGAGGTCGAGCAGCGCCATCGCCCTTGGGGTGAGCGACAGAACGTCGACCGCGGGCCGCCTCGGAAGCGGCACCAGCGTGTTGCCGATGTCGATAGCGACGGCCACGGGGTCGTTCATCTGGCGGCGCTGGCAGGACAAACGTCGCGGAAGGCGCAGTAGCTGCAGGCCAGGTACTCGGGCGCAGGCTCGAAACGACGCGCCCTAATCCCGGCCGCGGCCCGGCGGATTGACTCCCGGGCCCGATCCAGCCGCTTGGGGTCGACGGTCGTGCGGCCAACCAGGCCCGACTCGAGGAACCACAGCTGCAGGGCATCGGGGAGCCGGCCGGTCTCGGCCTGGTAAGCCATGGCGTAGATCTGGAGCTGCAGCGAATCGCGGGCTCGTTCCCGCGCCCTCGCCGGATCTCGGACGTCGCTCGACTTGTAATCGGTGATGATCACGCGCTCGGGATGAAGTCCCGGCAGCGTCGGTGACACGGCATCTGGCAGCTGGTCGCTGTCGTAGCCACTGCCGGCGGCGGCCGGAGCGGCGGGAACGTTGATCTCCTGGACCTCCCCGGCCGCGGTCCCTGCCGCGGCAGGAGAGCCGGTATCGAGCCTCTCGATGTCGATGCGGTCCATGCGGCCGCGGACCCGGTCCCCGTCGAGCAAGAAGCTGAACTCACGCTCCACCGCCGACGGAGCAACGGTCCCGGGCACCAGCTGCGTCTCCCGGAAGCGGCGCAGGGCGGCCCGACCAGCCGCCAGGCGGGCCTCCTCGTGGTCGCGCGTCATGAACCCTTCGTTGGACCACGCCCTATCGAAGGCTGCCAGCAACTCCTCCTCTGTCATGAGGTAGCCGCGGGCCTGGCGGCGGTGGAACTCCTGGACGGCCTGGTGGAGAGCCGAGCCGTAGACGATCGAGTGGTGCGGTGCGATCGGCACTCGCAGCACGTGGACGTAGCGGTACTTGAGCGGGCAGGTCAGATAGTCGTCGACCTGGTAGAAGCTCAGCGAGAGCGGTCCCACCACCGGCCCTTCCGCGATCGCCAGCGGGGCCGCTGGGGAGGACCCGAACGCTGCCAGGCGCTCCAGCGGCGACCGGGCCGGTCGCTCAAGCAGCGACCGGGCCGGCGATTCGATCTCGGGAGCGGCCGTCCCGGCAGCGGCCGGAAGATCCAGTGCCTCCAGTATGAACTGCGATGCCCGCCGGGCTCGCTTCCCGCCGTAGTCCTCGGCGTGGGTCAGTACGAGCTCGTCCCGGGCACGCGTCATCCCCACGTAGAAGAGCCGGCGCTCCTCCTGGAGGTGGGCATCCCCTTCCGGGAGAGTCTCCCGGATCAGCTCGGCTGGAACCGCCAGGGTCTCGCGCCGGCCCCGGGCCGGGAACCGGCCGTCGACGAGGCCGACCATGAAAACGACGGGGAACTCGAGGCCCTTGGCCTTGTGGACGGTCAGGACGGCGACCGCATCGGCGTCCGCGTCGAGCTCGGCCGTGGCCGGATCATCCCCGGCATCGATGAGGGTCTGGAGGTGGCGCGCCACGAACGCGATCCGGTCGTCGGGCAGGAGACCCGACTGGGAGCGCACGATGTCAAAGAACCGGGCGATGTTCTGGAGGGCTTCGCCCGTGGCCGCCGACTCCGCGGCCGCGAGCTGGTCCAGCAGGCGGGTCTCCCTCAGGAACCGGTAGAGAACCTCCCCCGCCGGCCGTTGCGCCGCCATGTCCATGAAGCGGCGCATGTCCGTCACCAGCCGCTCGAGCCTCGACCGGGACTCTGGAGCGAGCCGCATGATCCCCGGTTGTCCGACCAGCTCCTCTGCCACGTCCCAGAACGACCTGTTCCTGCGGCGCGCGTTGTTCAGGATCGCCGTGAGGTCGGGCCCTCCCAGCCCGTAGACCTCCGACGCCGCAAGGGCATACAGGTCGACGCTGGACGATGGATCCGCCACCGCCCGGAGGAAGGCCAGCAGCAGCCGGATCTCCGGGCGGGCGTAGAGTCCCGACGTTCCGGAGAAGCGCCACGGCACGCCCGCCATGTTGAGGCTGCGCAGCACGGGGTCAGCGTCGGCGTTGGCCCTGACCAGGATGGCGAACTCGCGGGGGTGCGCGCCGGCGGCCAGCCTGCCCGCTATCTCCCGCGCGGCCCAGTCCGCCTCCTCCGATCCGGTGGCGAACGTGAGCTGGCGCACCGGCCTCTCCGACCCCCCGCGCTCAGCCAGGAGCCGTTTGTCGATGCCGTTCCTGACTTCCAGGCGGTCCGGATCGTTGAAGCGGATCAGGCGATAGCTGGCCTCGAGGATCGGCCTTCTCGACCTGTAGTTGCGGCGGAGCACGATCTGCCGGGCCCTGGGATGGCACCGCCGGAACTCCAGGATGTTGCTGATCGCAGCCCCCCGGAACTTGTAGATCGACTGGTCGTCGTCGCCGACCACCGTGACGTTCCGGTGCCCGGCCGCAATCAACTCCACCAACTCGGACTGGGCGCGATTCGTGTCCTGGAACTCGTCGACGAGGACATAGCGAAACCGACGCTGGATATCCAGCCGCGCGGCCGGCGACTCCCGCAGCAGACGCAGGGCCAGGCTCACCTGGTCCCCGAAGTCGATGAAGCCGGAGGCTCGCAGCAGCTCCTGGTACCGGGCATAGGCCCGGGCCAGCTCGCCGTGGCGTCGCGATTCCTCGGCCAGGGCCGCAGCCTGGGCCGAGTCGAGTTCGGCCCCCGCCGGGCGGTTGCGATCCGGCTCGGCAGCCTCGGTCCGGTTGCCGACGTTCGGGCTCGCGGTGCCGGGAAGGGCGGCAAGTGAGTCGCCGGGCCGTTGGGTCTCCGCGGCTGCGCGGCTGGCCAGGGCCGCCGCGAATTCGAGGTAGGCGCCCGGCCCGATGTCCTCGTCCTTGAGCCTGCTGAACAGGGACGCCATGGCCGAGAGAAACCGGGTCGGATCTCCGAGGGGGCGGTACTCGTCCAGGTCGAACTCGAACAGGCGCTCGCGCAGGAAGATGACGACCTCGGGCCGTGAGAGGACCCGCATGTCGGTTGGCAGGCCGAGCTCGAGCGCGTATTCGCGCACCAGGCCATCTCCGAACGCGTGGAACGTGGAGACGGCCGTGTCGGTGTAGCCGTACGGGACCAGCTGATCAACCCGGGCCTGCATCTCGTCGGCGGCCTTGTCGGTGAAGGTCAGGGCCAGGATCTCCGACGGACGCGCCCGCCGGGTCGCGATCAGCCAGGCGATCCGCCGGGTGATGACCGCGGTCTTGCCGGTTCCCGCCCCGGCCACGATGAGCAGCGGGCCATCACCGTGACAGACGGCCCGGCGCTGCTCGGGATTGAGGCCGGCCAGGAGTGTTTCGCCGGCGTGATCCGCGCCGCTGCCCGCCTCTTCTTCGCCGCCCCAGACAGGGATCTGCTCGAGGGGCTCGGGCTCACCGCCGCGCTTTGGACGACCACTTGGGCTCATCTGCAGATCCTGACCGCGTCGGGTGACACCTCGGGCGGCACGGTCTGCCGCACGGTCCGCGATCGGGCCCGGGGCGGTCTAGCGCGGCTCGACTGGCCGCCGGCCCGTTCGCTCGGATTCGCCCGCGCCCTCACCGGCGGGCGAGACCTCGCCCTTGGCCTGGCCCTTGACCACGGCTATTGGCTCCTTGAACTCCGCCGGCGACGCTTCAGGAAGGGGCGCCGCCGCCGCGGTCTGCCTGGAGCGGGCCACCGCGCCGGGGAAGCCGGACGCGTTCGACCCGGCCGCCGCGCCGCGCTCGTCTGCCGGCGTGGCGCCGGTCGCCGCGGCCTCGGAAGGGGCCACGGACACGTCCCCGTCGCCTGCCGTTGCCGATGCCGCAGGCACGACCGCCGGCGGCGCAATCGTCACCTCCTCGGCTGAACCCAGGGAAGCCGCGGAGCCGGGCATGTCATCTTCGAGGCTGGTCGCAACCGCTCCTCCCGTCGCGGCCTCGTCGGCGTCCTCTGCAACGACGATGGCGGGTGCCGCAGGTACGTCTCGAGCGCGCGGCGCCGGTAGGCGCTGTTCGGTATGAACGGGACGGGCGGTCCGGCTCGCGCCGGCCAGGTCCATGGCCTGACTCTCCTCCGCCGAGAGCGATGACTCCGCCTTCCCGGCGGCAACGGCCTTGGCGTAGATGCGTGTCCCCGTGCGGGAGTGAAGGCTGCTGACGATGAAGCCGTCGCCCGTTCCGTCGAGCATGGCCAGGGCGAAGCTCTGGTTGCCGCCGGTGTCAGGGAACGGGTTGAAACGGACCAGCCCGACGTGGGCGACGTAACTGGCGGACTGGACCTCCAGCCGGGCCGTCCTGGCCGTAAGGTCGTCGAGGTCCTCGCTTACCTGATGAACCAGTTCGAGGTGAGCATCGAGGACGCCTTCCAGGCTGCGGCCGTCGGCACCGCGGGTGAGCATCTCCAGCCGCTGCCGCAGCTGGTTGATCTGGATGGCCTGGAGCACAAGCATCACCACGAGGCCCACGCCGGCGACGATCAGCACGATGGCGGGCAGAATGCTCGAATCCACGATTACCTCCGCTCGGTCGCCCGGAGTCTACAGCCCCCGCTGCCTGCCCGCTCCGCAGGCCGCGAACGGCAGGCTGAGCGGATATCCACCGGCCACCGCCCGGGCGAGGGCTGATGGTATGCTCCCGCCCGACAACCTCGCCGCCGGGCATTGATGGCCCGCGTCGCATCGATTCCAGTTGGAGGCCTTCATCCGAGATGGCCAAGCGCACACGGGGCTCGAACCGGCCGGGCCAGCGTCATGCCGACAGGCGGAGCCAGGGCAGGCCGCAGGCAGGACCGGCCCGCCAGGGAGGCGTGCTTTCGGCCGATGAGGAGGCCAGGGCGGCCGAGCTGGAGTCACGCATCGTCGCCCAGGAGCGGGCCGCCGAGGCAACCCGGGCACGATCCCGGGATCGCCTCCGCGCCCCCGAGGCCGAGCGCGGCGGCCGACCGCGGAGCCAGGGCCTGCTCGCCGTCCGCGCCGCCGAGGAGTACGCGTACGTCGTCAGGGACGTCAGGCGGATCATCCAGGTCGGCGGCCTGCTGGCCGCGGTTCTCTTCGTGCTGTACGTGCTCGTGGACGTTTTCCACGTGGTGACGGTCGGTTAGTCGCGGCCGATCGCGCCCCGCACCCTCTCGGAAGGGGCCGGCCCTCGCGAGAACTCCCAGCGCTACGGCGTGTCAGCGCGCCATGACCGGCTGTCGGCCACGCGCTAGCATCGGCACGTGGCCACTCGTCGCCCTCTCCGCGGTACGTCCGATGCAGGCGAACAGCAGGCCGCGTTCACGCCTCCGCCGGGCCGGCAGCCGCTGGCGGCCCGGATGCGCCCGCGAACGCTCGATGAGGTGGTGGGACACGAGAGCCTGATCGGACCGCGGGGACCCCTTCGCCTGGCCGTGGAGCATGGAAGGCTGGGATCTCTCCTCTTCTGGGGACCTCCCGGCAGCGGCAAGACCAGCCTCGCTCGCGTGCTCGCCGCCGAAGCCGGGGCCCAGCTCGTGCCGATCTCCGCGGTCATGAGCGGAGTCGCCGAGGTCAGAGCGATCGTGGCCGGGGCCCGGGACCGCCTGGCCCTGCACGGCCAGCAGACCGTGCTCTTCATCGACGAGATCCACCGCTTCAACAAGGGTCAGCAGGACGCCCTGCTGCCTCACGTCGAAGACGGAACGGTCACGCTCATCGGCGCCACAACCGAGAACCCGTACTTCGAGGTCAACTCCGCGCTGCTTTCGCGGTTGCGAGTGTACCGGCTGGAGCCGCTGACCGACGACGAGGTGGCTCTCCTCGTCCGGCGGGCCGTGGACGACGCCGAACGCGGACTGGGCGGCAACCTCGGACCGAACGGCGGGCTGACTCTTCCCGAGGACGCGTTCGCCCACCTCGTGGCCCTGTCGGCGGGAGATGCCCGCCAGGCTCTCAACGTCCTCGAGACGGCTTCATCCATCGCCGAGTCCGAGGGCCATCGCGACGAGGCGGGCCGGGTATCGCCCCTGCTGGCCGACGTGGAGTCGGCTGCCCAGCAGCGCGTGCTGGCTTACGATCGAGCCGGCGACGGCCACTACGACACGGTCAGCGCGTTCATCAAGAGCATCCGCGGCAACGACCCCGATGCCGCGCTGTACTGGCTGGCGGCAATGATCGCGGCCGGCGAGGACCCGCGCTTCATTGCTCGCAGGCTGATCATCCTGGCCTCCGAGGACGTGGGGCTCGCCGACCCGCGGGCTCTCGAGGTGGCCGTGGCCGCAGCCCAGGCCCTCGACTGGGTGGGCCTGCCCGAGGCCCAGTACAACCTGGCCGAGGCGACCGTGATGCTGGCCGTGACCACGAAGAGCAACGCCGCCGGCCGCGCCTACTTCCGCGCCATGGACGACGTGCTGGCGCACGGCTCACTGCCAGTCCCGCCGCACCTGCGTTCGAGCGGCCCGGCGAGACGGCGGTACCGGTACCCGCACGACTACGAGGGCGACGACGTCGACCAGCAGTATCTGCCCGACAGGCTTGTCGGCAGACGCTACTACGTCCCGGGCGACCAGGGTCTCGAGGCCAGGATCGGCCAACGGCTCGACCGCCTGCGCGAAGCGAGGCTCAACCCTCCCAGCCGGAAACGCGAGGTCCAGGGACCGGGCCCCGACCCCATGGCCACGGGATCGGAGGGAATGAGGCTGCGGCAACACCGCCTGGGGGAACTGGCCGAGGAGCAGCGGAGAGATGCCGCAACCGACGGCGAGCCGGGCACGCCGGAGTCTGAAACCCCGCCTTCGAGCTAGGAGCGAAGCATGGACCGCTTACGCAGTGGCGCAGGAGTCGACCTGGGAGTGACTGAGTTCGCTCCCGGCTCGTCGAGGCCGGACGGCTCCGCTCCCATCGTCCCGGCTGGTCTCGACGCCGTCCTGGTGCTGCTGCGTCACGGCGAAACGCAGTTCATCGTGGAGAAGCGGTTCCAGGGCCAGCTGGAAGCACCCTTGAGCCCCCGGGGCGAGGCCCAGGCCCACCTCGCCGGCATTCGCCTCGCCTCGCCGCGCCGGGCGCCGGCACTGCCGCTGCCGCCCGGGCCGCCTCGCCTCATCGCCCACTCACCACTCGAGCGAGCGGCGCTTACCGCCCGCTACGTGGCCGAGGCGATGGCGGATGCGGGCACGGCGCCGCCGCCCCTGCAGCCCGACCCGGGCCTCATGGAACTGGCTCAGGGCGAGTGGGAGGGACTCACGGAGACGGAGATAACCGCCCGCTTCGGGGACCTGCTGGCCGGGTGGCGGCGCTGGCCGACCAGGTACCATGCACCCGGCGGGGAGAGCCTGGAGGAAGCCTTCGGCCGGGTCGCCCCGTCACTGACGGGCATCCTCGGACGCCTCGCGGAAGGCGGCCAGCCTGGCACGCTGGACCGCAGCCAGGTGCTCGGCTACGAGGACCGCAACGCTCCAGATCCGCGGCCGTGGGCCCTGCTGGTCGGCCACGGCGGCTGCTTCCGGATCGTGACCTGTCTCCTGCTGGGGCTGCCGCCCGAGAGTTTCTGGAGCTTCGACTTCGGCCTGGCGGCCATCAGCGTGGTCGAGATCAGGGCCGGCAGAGCGGTCCTGAGGGCCCTCAACCTCGACGCCCACCTCTCGCCTGAAGATGCGTCCGGGGCAGAACCCGGAATCGCCGCCGAGTCGGCCCGGCGTGCTGCCCGGGGAGCGCTCTAGCCGCGAGTTCCTGGCCGCCGCCCGCGCAGCCGCACGAATGGGAGACGGAACGCCAGGCGCAGCAGGGCCTGGCGTACCAGGCCCCGGGCAGTGGCGAGGGCAGCCAGGCGGTCCGCGCCCAGGCTGCGCTGCCCATACGAGGTCTCCACCGCGGCCCGCGCCACCACCTCGAGCGGATCTCGGGCCCTCGGCACGACGTCGGCCAGCATGCCCGTGTACTCGTAGATGGTCTGGGCGGGACGGGGCCCATAGCCCAGGCGGCTGGCCAGGCCCACGACGTCCCTGTAGACCGCTTCCGGTGGGACTGTCCTGCGCGGCCGCCGCAGCCACAGGATCGCAAACAGCAGGGCGGCGAGGGACACGATGCCGCCGCCGATGACCACGGGGACCGGGCTCGTGATGCTGCCGCTCCCGCCGCCAGACGCACCGCCACCCGGCTGCGCCTTGCTGGGAGCCGCATCGTCGCCGCCGGCGGCCGGAGCGGTCGAGGCAGGAGGGGTGGACGGCACGGGGCCGCCCGCCGGGAGGATGGTGGGCCGGCCTATCCGCCCGCCCGTTGGATCGAACG